>Ga0316363_10000079_pt1 | contig 145210 bp, 131 predicted proteins | sample Sb_taG_3_FD_200459 | JGI IMG/M metagenome (GOLD analysis project Ga0316363, IMG submission 200459) | Peat soil microbial communities from Weissenstadt, Germany - Sb_50d_a_PC metaG (v2) (version 2) | ecosystem: Environmental > Terrestrial > Soil > Wetlands > Peat | place: Germany: Weissenstadt... | reverse complement strand
CGAGCTGCTCATCGTGGTTGCAATCATTCTGATCATCATGGCAATCGCAATACCCAATCTCTTGCAATCGAGAAAGGCCGCGAATCAATCATCGGCCGTTTCCGTGCTTCGCACCGCCACAACGGCTTCGGTGTCCTACTGGGTGACCTACAGCAATGGCTATCCGCCTTCCCTCGCGGCATTGGGTGGCCCGGGTGGCGGAGCTGCCACGTGCAATCTGGCTATCCTGATGGATGAAACCGTGACGACACCGCCGTACCAAAAGAGCGGATACCAGTTTGCTTACACCGGCACGCAGGGCAACGTGGCGACCCCCCCGGCGGGTTGCACTCCGGGTTTCTTGGGTTACCTGGCCACCGCTACGCCCACGAGTCTCGGCATCACCGGAAATTCGAGCTATTGCATCGATGAGGCCGGTATTCTCCATCAGGACACAACCGGCGCTACGGCGGCAACGGAAGCCTTGTGTGAATTGCTACCGGCAATCCAGTAACGCCTGTACCGATTTCCCGGCCCAAATCCAGTTTTGTTCACTTGTAGATGTCCGCAACGAAAGTCGCAAAAGGTCGACTGTCGCGCGTGGGTACTGCGAGCCGGGTGGTTTCCGGGGAGGTTTCCTCAGTACGGACCTATACCTCGCAGTACGCGGGTCGGCTTCCTGTTGATATCATCTGGCAATGCGTCTATTTCAGTTCGCCGCAGTACTGGCAATCGCGTCGGTCGCGTCTGCATCCAACGTGCGGACGACCGTCCGGGCGCTCGAATCGCGCTATCGCCATGCCCACACGCTCAAGGCGATCTTTTTCGAGCGCTACAGCGACGGCAACGGTGGAGTGGTGGCGGAATCGGGCACGGTATATTTTTCGCGCCCGGGACGGATGCGCTGGGAGTATGAATCGCCCGAGCAGAAGCTGTTTCTCGTGGATGGAACGAACGCGTGGTTCTACGTTCCCGCGGACCACACCGCCAGCCGCGCGAAGATGAAGGAAAGCTCGGACTGGCGAACGCCGTTGGCGCTGCTCGCGGGAGAGGCGAATCTCTCGGAGCTCTGCCGCACGATTGACACCCTTGACTCAGGCGAGAAGGCGTCCGCCCCCGGCAACACGCTGCTGCGGTGCACTCCCAAAAGCAATCCGGTTGGACCGGCCGGCAAGTTTCCATACGTGCTTTTCGAAACCAATCCCCAGGCACAGCTCGCTCGCGTGGTGATTCGGGAGGCCGGAAACGCCGAGACGGAATTTCGCTTCGGGAATTGGGAAGAGAACATCGCGATCCCCGAAGTGAAATTCCACTTCCAGGCGCCACCGGGGGTCGCCATCGTGGATGAGCAGTCCCTTGCCGACGAAATTCGATAGCGGAAGCCAGGACGGGTATTCTGCCGGATCGTCGCGAGTCAATCGCGAAGGAACGCCGTTGTTTCCCTCAAAAACAGATCGAGTTGGTCGTGATGCAGCCAGTGTCCGGCGTTCGGGACTTTCACGAGGCGGCTATTCCGGATGGATTGTGCAAGGGGATCCTCTACCGGCACCGGCAGAAAACTTTCCAGTCCCCAGAAAAACAAAACGGGACACGTGATCCGGCCCAAGAGTTCGACCGAATCCTCGATATAGTGGCCGTACGGAGGGAATACGCGCGCGTAATTGTCGAATTTCCAGACTAGCGATCCATCCGATTCCCAGTTGGTGCCGTGCAGGGTCAGGTGCTGGGCGACTTCGTCGGACAGGTGGGGATTGGCCTCCTTCATCCTGGCGATGGCGGCAGCGAGGCTAGGATAGGTCTTGGGGTGCAACTTTTCCGCGTCGCGAACGGTTTCGATCCAGGTACGCATGCGCTCGGGCGCCGGCGCGTGCACAGCGTGCTGAGGCGGAAAGCTCAGGCCTTCGATCGACACTGCCTTGCGAACGCGGTCCGGGTACAGGCCACAGTAATGAAGCGCGATCCCTCCGCCGAGCGAATGGCCGATCAGCCGGACGGGGAAATCGTCGATGATGTCGAGCAGCGCCGAGAGATCGAGAACGTGCTCGGCGATGCTGTACATCGCGCCGGGCGCCCATGCACTGTTGCCGTGTCCGCGCAGGTCGAGCGCGTACACGTGGTAGTGCTCGCGCAGGGAGCGCGCCACCCAGTCCCAGCTGCGCGCGTGGTCGAGCCCCCCATGGACGAGCACGAGCGACGGCTTGCCGTCCTGGCCGTAATCCCAGAATTGCAGCTTCAAGCGATCCGAATAGAAGAAATGTGAGATCGGCTCCACGGCTAACCGCCCAGTTTGATGAACCAATGATTTCGAGGTGACTGTACCACAGGCCGTTTCCCGGTCCGATACAGCCTTTTCGCAGTTGTCACATCCTATTAACGAGCCGTTATAGGACCCTCAGCCTGTGCCTCGAAGGGGTATGCTAAGATTTTGGGGAACTGGCCGAGAGGCGGCGCGGCGATAGGACAAAATGGCCGAATTCGTCTGTAAAGTCGGAGATACCTCGGGCCGAATCTTCCAGCAGGTGGAGACGGCGCAATCCGAGGGAGAAGTAAGGCAGAAACTCACCGAGCGTGGGTTTTACGTTTTCTCCATTCGTAGCAATTTCGATCTCCTGACGCAGTTTGGGACGTCAAGCCGCGACCGCAAAATCAAGCCACAGGACTTCCTGATCTTCAATCAGCAGTTCAACACGCTGATTAAGGCGGGTCTGCCGATCCTGAGGGCGCTCGATCTGCTGGCGGAACGCGCGGCGGCCGCGCAGCTTCGACCGATCCTGGCTGAAGTGCGGCAACGGGTGCGCGATGGCGCGCTGTTGTCAGAGGCGCTTGCGGCGCAGGGATCGTTCCCAGCCGTGTACGTCACCGTGATCACGGCGGGCGAGCGAAGCGGCAACCTGAGCGGAGTGCTAGACCAATACATTTCGTATCTGCGGGTCAGCACGGGATTCCGCAGCAGCCTGATTACGACGCTGATCTACCCGTCGGTGTTGGTCGCGTCGGCGGTGCTGGTGGTGACGTACGTCGTCACTTATGCCATGCCGCAATTCGCCGATCTCTACCACGAGCTGGGCGTTCCATTGCCCGCGCCGACGCGTATATTGCTGTCCATAGCTTTGCCGTTGCGGACTTATTTCCTCATTCTCGTTGCAGTCGTCGCCCTCGCGGCCATTGCAATTTTTCTTTGGACGCGATCGGAGCGCGGTGCCATTGCGATCGACCGCTTCAAGCCGCGGATGCCGATCATCGGCGACATCTGGCTGAAGACCCAGATTGCCCAGTTTGCGCGAACGCTGTCGACCCTGCTCGCCGGCGGCACGCCGCTGGTAAGTGGGCTTCACACGTCTTCGGCGGCGATGGGCAGCGCGCTGATTTCGACGTCCGTCGATGGGGCAGCCGACCGCGTGAGGGAAGGGCAGTCGCTCCATGAGAGCCTTGCGGAGACGCATCTGATTCCGGAGCTCGCGCTTGAAATGATTGAGGTCGGCGAAGCGTCGGGATCCCTCACGGCCATGCTGACGAGCGTGGCCGAGTTTTACGAGGAAGAAGTCGCCACGCGCTTGCAGCGGACGTTGACGTGGATTCCGATCGTGATTTTGGTGGTCATGGCGCTTGTGATAGGCTTCATTTTGATCGCTCTTTATCTGCCGATGTTCTCTCTTCAGCTCGGAGCCGCGGGGGGATAGGACCGAATGGCAACCACAGACAACAACCCGGTACTCGCCGGCGGTGCGGACGAAGCCGCCGAACGCGAACAGACGCGCAAACTCGCGGAGCGCTACCGCTGTCCGTTCATCGACCTGAGCGAGCAACGGATCGATCCGGAACTCTTCCGCAGCATCCCGGCTGAAATGATGTTCCGCTATAACTTCGTGCCGCTCGCGGCCCACGATTCGACGCTCGTCGTGGCCATGGCGGACCCGAGCCGGTTGCAGCTCAATGACGAACTATCCCTCCTGCTCGACAAACGGCTGCAAATCAAGGTGGCGACGGCGTCTCAGATCGGCGAGCTGCTGAAGCGAACGGAGCAATCGCAGCGCGTGCTCGACCAGGCGACCGAGGGGTTCACGCTTCAGGTTGTCAGCGAGGATGAGGACAGCGACGAGAACATTTCGATGGAGAAGCTCACGCGCGGCGACGCCGCCGGGAGCCCCGTGGTGCGCCTCGTCCACACCGTGATCTTCACGGCCCTCGAACGCCGCGCGAGCGACATTCACATCGAGACGCGCAACTCGGAAGTCGTTGTGAAGTACCGGATCGACGGCGTGTTGCAGTTTGCCATGCAGCCGCTCGCCAAAGACTGGCATGCCACCATCCTTTCGCGCATCAAGGTGATGAGCGACCTTGATATTGCAGAGCGCCGCGTACCGCAAGATGGCCGTTTCCGCGTGCGATACAAGGGGCGCGATGTCGATTTCCGAGTGTCGATCATGCCATCGGTGCACGGCGAGGATGCCGTCCTCCGCGTGCTCGACAAGGAAACGCTTAGCGAAAAGTTCCGCAACCTGACTCTCGACGTGGTGGGTTTCGATCCGGAGGAGGTCGCGCGTTTCCGCCGCTACATTCATGAACCGTACGGCATGGTTCTCGTCACCGGTCCCACGGGATCGGGGAAGACCACCACGCTCTATGCCGCCATCAACGAAATCAAGAATGACGAAGACAAGATCATCACGATCGAAGATCCCGTCGAATACCAGGTCCGCGGAATTACGCAGATCCCGGTGAACGAGAAGAAGGGGCTGACATTCGCGCGCGGCTTGCGTTCGATCCTCCGGCACGACCCTGACAAGATCATGGTCGGCGAAATCCGAGACCAGGAGACCGCGCAGATCGCCATCAATTCCGCTCTCACGGGCCACCTGGTGTTCACGACGGTCCACGCGAATAACGTGACGGACGTGATCGGCCGGTTCATCAACATGGGCGTCGAGCCATACAATTTCGTGTCAGCGCTCAATTGCATCATGGCGCAACGGCTCGTCCGCGTAATTTGTGAGAATTGCAAGAAGCGCGTGACGTACTCTGCGGAGGTCCTCAAGGAATCCGGGCTCGATCCCGCAGAATGGAGTCAGGCGGCATTCAGCGAGGGTGCGGGATGCCTGGAATGCTCCGGCAGCGGGTATCGCGGCCGGACGGCCATCACCGAGCTGCTCGATCTCTCCGATCGTATCCGCGAAATGATTATCGACCGACGCCCGACGTCGGAAATCAAGCGTGCCGCGCGCGAAGCGGGCATGACTTTTCTGCGGGAATCGGGACTGCGGAAAGTCCGCGCGGGGACCACAACGCTGCGCGAAATCAATAAGGTGACATTTCTTGAGTAGCCCCGCGACCGCCGAGAGCGCGTTCTTCCGGATCGGCATCGTCCGTCGGATCGAGCACTGGCTTCATGCGATGCCGCACCCGTCTTTGGTCGTCGAGATTGCCGGCCAGCACGCAGCGGCGGCACGATGGGGTCACGCGCGCGGCCATCTCGAGGGCGTTGCATTGGAAGCGTTGCCCGCGGGCGCCGTTATGCCCTCACCGGTTGAAACGAACATTACTCAGCCGGACGCGGTTCGCGCCGCGCTTCGCCGCGTTTTCAGCCGGGTTCCGGCCAGTGGCGCGCACATCGCGCTGTTGATCCCCGATCCCGTCGTTCGCGTTTTCATACTGCCGTTTGACAATCTCCCGAGGCGGACCTCCGACGCTTTGCCGCTTCTGCGCTGGCGCCTGAAGAAGAGCGTTCCATTTGACGTGGAAGAGACGGTCGTTTCGTGGATGCGGCAGATCGGCCATCACGGAGGCCTCGAGATAGTGACGGCGGTGGCGCGCCAGCGAATCGTGCGTGAGTATGAGGAGATTATCGAGTCGCTCGGGGCGCACGCGGGGGTCGTCCTGAGTTCGACGCTGGCCACGCTGCCGCTGCTCGATGAACGTGGATCGACGCTCTTAGTGCGCCTCTGCGGCAAGATGCTGACCACGGTGATCGTTCAGGGCTCCGACCTGTGTGTGTATCGGTCCAGTGAAATGAGGGCCGACGCTGGAAAGCTCGAGCCGCAGGCTATGCTGGATGAGGTTTTTCCGGCCGTTGCCTATTTCCAGGATTCATCGGGCGCGACCATCGACCGCGGACGGCTCGCTGGTTTTGGCGAGAGGGAAGAGTTGTTTGGACGCGCGCTGGCGGAGGAGTTGAAGATTCCCGTGGACTCAATGGCCGCGGCCCAAGGAGCCCGCGATCTGGTGGGCCCGGCGAGGGATCTCATCCCGCACGGCCTCGACGCTCTCGCTGGCTGGATGTTGAACGGGAAATCCTGAGCGCTCTTGCGGCAGCCGGATCAAAGATGGGACCGCGTTTGATTCAGGGCCTGGGTCAGGCAGCGTGACTCTCAAATTATGAATTTTCGCCTCAATCTCGCGACCGCACCGCAAGCGAACAACCGGCCGTTTCTCGCCGGCGCGGTATTGGCGGGCACTCTCGGCGTGGCCGCGCTCGTACTGCTTTCGCACGCGGCGTACGACTCCTGGCGTGCCAGCCGCGAATTGCGCGAGGAGACCGCTCACTGGCAGGAAGAAATTCGCAATGATCGGCAGCAGCAACAGGATTTGGATGCGTATTTCCGCACTCCCTCGGTTCATGAGGTGCTCGACCGCTCCGCGTTTCTGAACTCGTTGATCGACGAGCGCACCTTTCCGTGGACGAAAATCTTCATGGATCTCGAGCAGACGCTTCCTCCCGGCGTCCGAGTGGTGAGCATTTCTCCGCACCTCGCCAATGGCCGCGCCGAAGTAACGCTGCAGGTGGGCGCCGAGACGGACGCCGGCAAAATCGAATTTCTCGAGGCGATGGAAAAATCGAAGGTCTTTTCCGGAATGGTGGTCAAGGATGAGCGGCGCTCGGACCAGCCAGGATCGTCCGATAAGATCGTGCTGAACCTGACCGTTTGGTACTCGACCACATGACCATGGACCGTTCATGGCACACCTGGAAGAAGTGGGTGACCATCGCGCTAGCGGTGCCCCTGGCGCTCGATCTCGCGCTGGCGGTGTATCTCTGGCAGACGGGACGACAAAATCCGCAGGAGATGCGGGCCGAGCGTGACCGGCTGGCGATGCAGGCGAAGCTTTTGCGGTCGGACGTCCAGCGCGGCCAGAAGATTCGCGCTTCGCTTCCACAGGTGGGCAGCGAATGCGACACGTTCTACCGCGAGTCGTTTCTCGACGCCTCGACGGGCTACTCGCGGATCGAAACGGATCTCGGCGCGATCGCCGCAGAGGCGGGCGTGCGAACCTCCGGATTCGGTTTTAAGGAGACGCCCGTGAAGGATCGCGGCGTCACCGAAATCTCGATTGCGACGACCGTCGACGCCGATTACCCTGCCATCGTCCAGTTCATTAATGGGCTGGAGCGCTCGAAGAATTTTTATCTTTTGGATGGTTTGCAACTGGCAACGGCGGCGGGCGGAATCCGGCTCGAGCTTTCGCTGCACACGTATTTCAGGACCTGAGGAATGTCGCGGCGCACTGAACTCTACGTTATGGCGGCCTTGATCGTCGCGCTGATCGGCGCTGGTTATTACTACGTGACCAGCCGAAATCAGGGCGCGGGACTGCCGGGGGTGTTTGCCTCCGACACGAAATTCGAGCCGCTCGATGTCCGAGAGCCGCAACTGAGGCTGGATCTGCTTGAAAAAATCCGGAAGCTCGAGTATTCGGGCACGCACCGGAATATTTTCCTTGCCGCGCCTCCTCCTGTCGTCCACGCGCCGGGCCAGCCTCCCGGCGCGCCCCCGCACCAGATTGTCGGGCCGATGCGTCCTCCGCCACCGCCGCCGCTTCAGATTCCCGCCGAGTTTTTCGGATATGCTTCGCAGCCGGGAGCCGGGAGGCGGGTTGCGTTCTTCACGAGCGGGGATGATGTGCTTGTCGTCCCGGAGGGAGACACATTTCTCGGGCGCTACCGGCTCGTTCACATTGGCAATGACTCCGCCGACGTCGAGGAGATTTCATCCGGACGGCACGCCACCGTTCCGATGGTCCAGCCGCCAGAACAGGGACCAAACCCGGGAGCACCCCAATGACACCCGTCGCATCGTCGCGGCGCCGTTCGCGGGAGTCTGGCTACGCGTACATCATGGCGATGTTTATTATCGTCGTCATGATCGTTGCTTCGCACGCGATCTTACAGAACGCGGTGACTCAAGGCCGACGGGAGCGCGAAAAGGACATGGTATGGCGCGGCGAACAGTACGAGCGCGCGATACGGCTGTACTTTCGCAAGACCGGCCACTACCCGCAGACCGTCGACGACCTTCAGAAGGGAATGCCAGAACTGCAGTTCTTGCGCGCCGCGGCCTACAAGGACCCCATGAACGCGGCCGACGGATCGTGGCGCTTCATCTACATCAATTCCGCAGGCCAGATCATCGGCAGTGTGCGCTACGCATCGTTGCAACAAATGGCTCTGATGGATTTGAATGGCGGGCAGCTTCCAACGGCGCAGGCGGGAACGGGGCTCGGCGTTCCGGCGTCGAGTCTGGCTTCAGCATCGCAGGGAAATAGCGGTACGCAGACCGGCACGCAGCCCGTCACGGGCGACAATAGTTCCTCGCAATTATCCTCAGGCACGGCAAACAGTACGGCAGCGGGAGCGCAAAGCCCTGCGGGCACTGCGTCCTCATCGGCTCTGGCTGCAATGAGTCAGCTACAGCCCACGGGTCCGGTGGATGGGCCGGTGCTTGGCGGATTTCTCACAGGCGTTGCCAGCAAGATCGATCGGACTTCGATCAGGGTTTACAAGGGCGGGAAGACGTACAAGGAATGGGAATTTATATGGAACCCGCTCGAGGACCAGGCCCGCTCGCTTCAGAATGGGCTTACGCCGCAGGGCGCGCAGCCGGGTCAGCCGGGAATTCCGATCGCCAATCCGATGGGCGGCGGAACCGGTTTTGGCGGTTCAAATGGGGGACCGATCCCCGGCGGCGCGGGCGGATCTTCGACTTCGCAGCCGTCTCCCAGCCCAGGCCAGACCCCGAACCAATAAGGTGTCGCGATGATCACCGTTTCCGAGCCTGATCCCAAGCCTCGCACCGGGATGCGGCTTTACATCGTGGGATCGATAGTGGTGTTCGCTCTGGCGCTGATTTACGTCGGCTGGGTATTCCTCTCGCGCTGGCAGCAGGATCGCGCGATCGAGGACCGCGCGGCGGCCGCAAAACGCACCCAAGCCGCACAGGCCTTCGAAGGCATGGGCGGCGAGCGCTTTGATATTCTGGCCTTCTATGCGAGCCCCGATGTGATTAGCCGCGGGGACTCGACGACTCTGTGCTACAGCGTCTCGAATGCCAAGACGGTTACGCTCGAGCCGCAGTCGAACGCCGTCTGGCCGTCCTACGAGCGCTGCGTCAACGTCTCGCCGCGCAAGACGACGACCTACACGCTGACGGCTGCCGACGCCGGGGGCCACACGAAATCATCCACCGTGACGGTTGAAGTTCGATAGAGCCTACACAGCGATTCTGATCCGTTGCAAACACCCGCGCCCGGGTGCAAAATAGGGTTGAATTTCGGGAGCCGCGCAGCCATGGCCGTCGAATTATCGAAAGGCGTCACACTCGAAAAGCCAGGCGAGGACGAAAACTTCCTCAAGGATGAAGGGATTCTGTTCGCTTCGCTCGACAAGGTGGTCAACTGGGCGCGCCGCAGCTCGATCTGGCCGATGTCGTTCGGTTTGGCATGCTGCGCCATCGAGATGATGTCGATGGCGGCCTCACGCTATGATATTTCGCGCTTCGGCGCCGAAGTCTTCCGCGGCTCGCCGCGCCAGTCCGACTTGATGATCATCGCGGGGCGCGTCTCGCAGAAAATGGCGCCCGTGATCAAGCAGCTCTACGCGCAGATGCCCGAACCGAAATGGGCGATCTCGATGGGCGCGTGCGCCACGTCCGGCGGCGTCTTCAACAACTACGCCATCGTGCAGGGCGTCAATCAGGTCATCCCGATTGACGTGTACGTCCCCGGCTGCCCTCCGCGGCCCGAAGCGCTGCTCTACGCCGTCTTCCAACTACAGAAAAAGATCGATGCGGACCGCGGCAGCTTCCTTCGATCGCTGAATTTCAGCAAGAGCTGACGATTCGGAACCGCTCAGGATGTTGATCCCGATTGGATCGTCACTTCCGCAGTGCCGCCGTCGAACTCCGCAGTGCTTCCCGGCGCGAACTGTTCCCGCCGCACGTAGCCCATTCCGATAGCTGTGCCCGACGCCAGTGAAAATGCCGCGCTCGTGACAAATCCAATTTCAGCATCGCCTGCTCGGAGTTTCGTCCCAGGAGGCGGCGGCAGGGCGCTCGAAAACTTCAACGACACCCGCTTGCGGTTCACATGGCCCCTCGACCGCACTCGCTCGACGATTTCCTGTCCTGTATAGCAGCCTTTGTTGAAGCTGACGTGAGTGGTTTCGAGCGCCGCTTCGTGCGGAATCATCGCGTCGTTGAAATCGGAAGGAAACCACGGTATGCCTGCCTCGAGCCGCAGCGCGTTGAGGGCGGCCATGCCAATGGGCTCGCCGCCTCGCGCGCGAACTGCCGCCAGGAGCTTTCTCCAGAGCGCGGGCAGGGCATCGCGCCCAGCGATCAATTCCGCTCCGGTTTGGCCGAAATGGGAGCGCCGGAGCACAGAGCAGGGCGCACCGTCGACCGTAACTTCGCGCAAGGACATCTCGGCGAGATCGCCAATCGCTATGCCGCACGCCTCTTCGATGACGGCTGCTGCCCGCGGCCCCTCGACAGCGATGCTCCCCATACGGTCGGTCTGGTCGTCGATCTGCACCTGCGATCCAATCACGTATTTCTTGAGCGTCGCGACCGTTGGTTCGCGCAGCGAGGCGTGCGAGAGCACCAGCAGCTTTTCGGGCAGTGAGTAAACTTCGAGTTCGGCCAGGATGCGCCCCTGCGGGTTGAGGAGCAGCGCGAGGATTCCTTGGCCGCTCGCGAGCGCCTGAATGTTGTTCGATGAGATCGCGTGCAGGTACTTCACGCGGTCGCGGCCCGCGAGCATGAGTATGACGTGCCAGCTTGTATCGAAGATCGCGACGCTTTCGCGCGCCGCGCGATACTCCCGTTCGAAATCCGAGAAAACCTCCGGGAGCGTGCAGCTATCGAACTCCGCCAGCCGCGCGCCCGCGGCGCGATGCTCTTCGATAAGTGGTGTCTGCATGATTTATGTTTGCGTGTGATCGATAATCCGCTGCCATTTTATCAGATGATCTAGGCGGAAGTTCGGACACCGGCGCCGGCAGCTAGCGGCGAAAGTTTTCTAGCGGTTCGTTCCCCGCGTCCCGTGTGCTAGATTTTAGTGATCCCATGTCCGTCGGAATATACATTCAGGTACCGTTCTGCCAGACGAAGTGCACGTACTGCAATTTTCACACGAGCGTGGTTCCTCGCGATCGGTACCAGCCTTATGCGGACGCGGTAAGCCGCGAAATCGCCGGGTGGCGCGCGCCTGTTCCGGAGACCGCCGATACCGTGTACGTCGGCGGAGGCACGCCGAGCCTACTCGATCCCGCCGCTTTGGCGAAGATGCTCGACGCGGTCCGCTCCACTTTCCGCACGGAAAATCTCGGGGTGACGCTCGAGGCCGATCCCGAAACCATCACGGCCGAGAAGGCGACGGCGTGGCTCGCGTCCGGCTTCAATCGCATCAGCCTCGGCTCGCAGTCCTTCAACGATCGTGAGCTCCAGGCCGCGGGGCGCATGCACCGCCGCGCCGATATCTTCCATGCCGCCGAAACTCTTCGCGCGGCTGGGTTCAACAACGTCAGCATGGATTTGATCGCGGGCCTTGCGCACCAGACGCGCGAATCGTGGGATCAGTCGCTGAGCGAGCTATTGGGCATCCGGCCCGAACACGTTTCCGTTTACATGCTCGAAATCGATGAAGGCAGCCGGCTGGGCAGGGAATCCCTTGCGGGCGGAAAGCGCTACAGCGCGGGGGCGATTCCGGACGACGATACGATCGCGGATTTCTACGAAACCGCGCGGGAGCGGCTCGCAGCGGCTGGCTATGAGCATTACGAAATCTCGAACTGGGCGCTGCCGGGCCGCCGCTCGCGCCACAATCTGAAATACTGGCACCGCGAGCCGTATTACGGTTTTGGCGCGGGGGCGCACTCGTTTGACGGAATGGCGCGCTGGGCCAACGCGCACGAGGCGACGCGCTACCTCGCGTGTATCGAGCAGGGAAGTTCGCCGCAGGAGCAGTACGAGCCCATTCTTCCATTGCAGGCGCTCGATGAAGAGTTTTTTCTCGGGTTGCGTCTGCTCGAGGGGGTCGACTTGGCGCGGATCGAGCGTGAAGTGGGAGCGCAGGTGCCGAAACGGATGGAAGCCATTCGGGAGCGCATCGATCGGCTGCACTCGCTCGGATTCCTCGAGGTCGACGGTACGCGCATTCGCCTCGTCCCCGATCGTCTCACGGTCTCGAATGAGGTCTTCGTGCAACTGCTGAGCTGATTGAAATGCCATCGAAGAACAAGCATCTGCGAATCGCCGCGTTGCTCGTCGGCATGCTCTTGGCAGGCGCGTTGATGTTGAATGCGAGGCAGGCAGCACGAAATGAAAAGGAGCCGCCTGTTCGGGCGAGCGTCACCATCGTCTCTCAAAATTACTGTCTCTATCCGGATGAATGGAAAGCAGGAGAAAAGGAGCCGTTCGGCTCTCTCGTTTTCCTTCTAAACTTTAGAATCGAGAATACGAGCGACCGCGCAGTAATACTGTGCAAGGAATGCATCCAGCTTGCCGGCGAGCCAGCGCTGCTCTCGGTGAAATCCGATGGCACGGCAGGTGGCATCCGAAACGGTGGCATGAACTGGGACCGTTTTGGCTCGGATCCGCCTCGCCACGATCCCGCGCGCCCTGACCAGCGCTACGCGATCCTGAAACCCCACGAGACTTTTAATGGCAACTACAAAACTGCCATCTTAGTTTCGTACGACTCGCCCGCGACTTATCGAGGGAACCTCAGCCCGGGAAGTTATTTCCTTCAATTAGAGTTCTTAACATGGTGGTGGGAAGAGACGGATACTTCGGGGGCATTGCGAGCAAAATGGGAGGCTTATGGGGATTTGTACAGCGACCCTCTCAGGCCGGCTCTGGTCTCCGTTCGAATCGAGATTCCAGACACGCTTTCGACCTGTCCTGTGAGTAAGTAGCAGACTGCATTCAGACGGTTAAGACGGCTGATTTCAGCTCTAAGTCGCAACTAATTTTCAAGGCCGAGGCCGCGGATCTTGGTGAGGAGAGTTTTGTACGACACGCCGAGCTTTTCGGCCGCGCGCGTTTTGTTCCATTTCGATTCGCGCAGCGCGTTCTGGATTTTGAAGCGTTCCACATGTGCGACTGCGCGCTGTGAGACCTCTTCGAGCGGCCCTTCCCACAAGAACTGGTCTTCGAGCATGCCCTCGGGCAACTCCTCTGCGGTAGGCCTCGGCGCCGGCAATTGAAGCGCGGCCGTATCGAGCTCCGCGCCGTTGGAGAGGATCGCGGCGCGCTCGATGGCGTTTTGCAATTCGCGGACGTTGCCGGGCCATGCGTAGCTTCGCAGCCGCGCGCGCGCGTCTTCGGTCAATTTCAATAGAGGCTTGCGGAACTCCCGCCGGAACCGTTCGAGAAAATATTCCGCCAGAAGAAGTACATCGTCTCCGCGCTCGCGCAGCGGAGGAACGGTGATGGGAACAGCTGAGATGCGGAAGTAAAGGTCCTCGCGGAAGGTTTTGTCCGCGACGGCAGCGTGCAGGTCTTTGTTCGTCGCCGTGATGATGCGCACGTTCGCTTCGATTTCTTGCGTTCCACCGACGCGCTCAAACCTCCGCTCTTCGAGCACCCGCAGGAGCTTGCTCTGAATCGCCAGCGGCAGCTCGCCGATTTCGTCGAGGAATAGCGTGCCGCGGTGCGCGAGTTCGAGCTTGCCCATCTTGCGCGCGCCGGCTCCGGTGTAGGCGCCGCGTTCGTGGCCGAAAAGCTCGTTTTCGACGAGCCCTTCAGGAATCGCCGCGCAATTGAGCGCGACGAACGGCTGTTCCGCGCGCGGGCTGAGATGATGGATGGCCCGAGCGAAAAGTTCCTTGCCCGATCCGCTCTCGCCCAGCAGCAGCACGGTTGATTCGGTCGCGGCCACACGCTGCGTCATCTGGCTCGCTGCCTTCATCGCGGGACTCTCGCCCACGATCCGCGGAAAACCGTACCGCTCCGCATACTCTTCCCGCAAGAGCAGATTTTCGCGCAGGAGCTCCTGTTGCCGGGCGGCGCGTTCGAGCAGCAGTTTCAGGTGATCCAACTCGACAGGCTTCTGGATGAAATCGAATGCGCCCTCCTTCATCGCCGTGACGGCTTCTTCCACGGACCCGTACGCCGTCATGATAATGACCGGGAGCGTTGGTTCGGCGCGCCGCGCCTCGCGCAGCACGTCGAGGCCGGAACTGGCGGGAAGCTTCAAATCCGAAAGGACCATCAGATAGCGGCGGCTTCGCGCCTTCTGGATGGCCGTAGTGCCGTCCGGCGCCTCCTCCACCACGTAGCCCCAGCGTTCGAGCGCCTTGCGGAGCATCGCCCGCAGCTCGGCTTTGTCCTCGACAAGGAGTACGGGTTCCACTTACCTCGCCCAACCGGGATCGCCGCCGGCCTTGTGCAGGTCGTCCTCGGCGTCCGAAATCGCTTGCTGGTCCGCGGCAATCTGCGCCGTCATTTTGTCGATGTCGGCGGTTTTTTTGTTGATATCGTCGCGCGTAAATCCCTGCTGCATCGCCTTGACGGGATCGCCGTAATACTGCACGTTAAGGACGCCAAGCTCCCGTTGCATTACGTCCAGATTTGCTTGATCCTGTTCGAGCTTGTGGCGCAAGCCTGCGAATTTATCTCGCCAGGTTTTTTCGTCGTTCCCGGCGGTTCCTTTGGCGGCGGTGGCTGGTTTCGCGCCAGTTTCAGAAGATGGCGCTGGCGCAGCCTCGCCCACGGTTGAAACGCCCTGCGCCGGCAAATCGTCGTTCGTGAAGACCTTCGGAGTAGCGGCCGCCTGTTTTTTTTGTTCACGCGCTTTGCGCGCGGCCTCGGCGAGCGAATCTTCCTGCGGCGCGCTGGATGGAGCCGCCTGCGTTTGATTTTGCTGTTGACCTGGCTGCTGATCCGTCTGCTGACTCCAGCCGCTTGCCGGAATCACCAGAATCGCCGCTGCCGCCGCCAACCATACGATTCTGCGCATAGCTACGCCTCCTGGGACGCACGCTGGGCTTGCGCCTGATATCAGTTTAGATGCTGGCTGCCTGCGAGGGGAATAGAGAGGGCGCTTCACCCTGCCGCAAAGGTAACCACAGCAGAAATTCGGCCCCGCCACCGGCCCGATTGCGGGCCTCGATGCTGCCGCCGTGTTGGAGCGCCACCTTCTGCACCACGGCGAGGCCCAAGCCGGTGCCTTCGGATTTCGTGGTGTAGAAAGGCAGGAAGATTTTGGGTAGATCGCGTTCCGGGATTCCGGGGCCGTTGTCCGCCACGCAGATGCGTTGCCATTTGCGGCCACCGAGTTCCTCGACTGTGCCGGAAATCGTCACCCGCGGAGGCCGGCCGCTCTCTCGCCCGGCTTCCGCGGCGTTGCGCGTGAGGTTCACGAGAGCCTGGCGCAGCAGGGCTTCGTCGCCCGGCAAATCGAGAAAGGTTCCCTCGAAAGCGACGTCGCATTGCGGCGCCGTCTCGTGCAGCTCTTCGGCGACACGTTCGACGAGCGTCCGCATGGGCACCGTCTCGTAGCAGATTTCGAGAGGCTTGGCGAAACGCAAAAATTCGGTCACCACGTGCGAGAGAGCGCGCGTTTGCTCGAGGATTCGCTCGGCCGAATCGTGGACGTCGCCCGATTTCGATTCGCTGCGGATCATCTGGGCGTACCCGGATATCGTCGCGAGCGCGTTCTTGAATTCGTGGGCGATGCCCGCGGACATCTCCCCCAGTGCCGCGAGATTTTCCTTCCAGCGGATCTGTTTCTGAAGCGCGGTCAGTTCCGTGAGATCGCTCATCAGGCACAGCGCGCCGCTCACCTTAGGCTCGGAGCCAGCCGGAGGATCGGTGACGTGCGTCCGCAGCGCCGTGCGTCCCGGTCGATAGATCGGCGAGATCGTCACGCCGAGCCGCCTGACCTCGCCGTCCGTGGTGAGGTGCTCGACTTCGCCTCGCTGAAAGGTTTTCCCGTCGCGTAGGCATGCCGTCAGCATCTGCGCGAGACCAGAATCGTCGCCAAGGATTTCCTTGTACGAGCGATAGCGCATTGGCCGCAGGCCGAGCGCGTCTTCCGCCGCGGGATTCGTGGAGCTGATCGCGCCCGTCGCGTTGACGAGCAGCATTCCAGTCGGCATGTGGCGGGTTACTTCCTCGGTCAGGCGCTCCGATTCCTGCGCGCGCTCCTGCGCCAGCATGTGCAGCCGCGCCAGTTCCTTTTCCTGCGCGCGTAGCTTCTCGATCACGCCTTGCATCGAAGCGGCCATGAAAGCGGAAGCGTTGTCTGTGGTGGGCTTTGTCGCCGCCCAGTCGTCTTTTGGTTTGGGCGTGTCCATGTGGACGAACTTTCGCGCCATCATCACAAGTGCCAGGATCGCGCCGAGCAGGAGCGCGAAGCCCACGATCGCGTAGGCGATCGCCGCGGGCGGAACCGGCGCGTGGGGCATGGGCAGCGCCGCGTTCATTCGAATTGTTCCCCTGCGATCATCATCGCACCATGAGCATCGATTGGTACCAGTTCACCAGCGGCGTGCCGAAAAAAACTACCAGCAGCGCTGCCATTCCGAGGAACGAGCCGAATGGCAATTCGTAGTTCGATTCCTTGCGCCGCGCGAAAATAAAAATCAGGCCCAGCACGCTCCCGAGCAGCGATCCCCCGAGGATCGTGAGCAGCGTTCGCTTGGCTCCCAGAAACGCGCCTGCCATCAGCATCATCTTGACGTCGCCGAGACCCATGCCTTCGCGCCCGCGCAAGCGGAAGTACGCTTCCGAGACAAGCCACAGCAGCCCGCTTCCGATTGCTGCGCCTATCAGCGCGTCTGCAAATGATAAAATCGGCGCCGGGGGAGGGAATTCGAACACGTGGTTCGCAATCCAGAGCGCGGTGCCGTCTGTTGGCTTTGTTACGAAGCTGAGCGCCAGCCCGATCCCGAATCCGGTGAAGTTCACCACGTCCGGTAGGATGCGCTCGCGCAGGTCCGTAAACACGAGCACCACGAGCAGGGCCGAAAACGCCGCCCATTTCAGCGTCTCGGTGGTCAGGCCGAAAGCCCAATAGCACACCCAAAACAGTATCCCCGTCAGCAGTTCCACCGCCGGGTACATTGCCGAAATCCTAGTCTTGCAGGAGCGGCACTTTCCGCCTAGCAGCACCCAGCTAATCACCGGAATGTTGTCGTACGGACGGATCGGCGCGCCGCACTTTGGGCACGCGGACGCAGGCATCACGATCGACTTCCGCTCTGGAATGCGGAGGATGCAGACGTTCAGGAAGCTGCCGATGATCAGTCCGAAACAGAACACAAACACGCCGATAAGCGCCGGGGGGATCACAACTCGAATTTGCCATATCGGTGGACGCCTCTCAAGCCGCACCCCCGCCATCGTGTCCGAGTGCTAACGCATCGCGCCGTCCGGGTGGACTGATGCTCGTGTCTGCCTCCTGTCCTATACTTGCCGGCTGTCATGCCGCTAGCGGTTATGCAGCAATATGGGAGGCATTATGAGGAAACCTGCGAAGATCGCGCCACTGCGAATTCGTCCGGGCACGGTGCGAGATATCCCGGCAATCGTTTCGCTGATCCGCGCGCTCGCAAAATACGAGCGGCTAACGCGATACTGCAAGACCAATGCGAAGCGATTGCGCCGCGACGGCTTCGGGCGCCGCCGCTTTTTCGAGACGCTGATCTGCACGCGCGGCGGCCGCCCGATCGGCTATGCAGTCTACTACTTCGCGTATTCGACCTTTGGCTGCACCCCTGTGCTCTTTATCGAGGACATCTTTGTGCTGCCGGAGGAGCGCGGCAAGGGCGCCGGCAAAGCCCTCATGACCGCCCTCGCGCGCGCCGCCGTCCGAAAAGGCTGCGAGCAAATGGAGTGGATCGTCCTCGATTGGAACGCCCCGGCGACCAAGTTTTACCGCGGCCTCGGCGCGCATCCGGACAAAACCTGGGTTCTCACCCGCCTCACTGGCGCCAATCTCCGTCGCTTGGCCCGCGCCTGATGCCCGGGGCATTTCGGCCTCAGCGCGAATGAGATGACCATCCGAATCGGATCGTCCCTGCGGTATATTTATTCACAGGCCCAATGCCCTCTTGGATCGCACGGAAATTCCACCGCTACGAGCAGATGCGCTTCGATCAGGAGCCGAGGCGGCGCACGCTGCCATTCGGTTGGGGACTCGAACACATCGGCGGCGACGCACACGAGCCGAATCCCCGCGCCTTTCTCGACCGTTATATTGAAGACGCCCTCGCGCGCAGCGATGAGTGGTATGCCGTCTCTCCCGCGAACGATTACGCGCTCGCGGAGAATGTCCTCACTTTTACAAGCGCCGTTGCTTCATCTTGGAGCGAAAACAACCGTGTCCACGCGCATCTTTTCCCCGGGCCCGGCGCGCGGCGAAACGGGAAATCGGCGAGTGGGCCGGCGGTCGTCGTGCTCGCGCAGTGGAATTCCCGTTGGGAAGAGCAGCACAACGTCTGCCGCTGGCTCAACCGGCTCGGCATGACCGCGATCAAGATAAGCCTGCCGTATCACGACCGCCGCGCCATTCCCAATCATCCGCGCGCGGATCACCTCGTCGGACCAAACATCGGCCTCACGATGCAGGCAGGCCGGCAGGCCGTGCTCGACGTGCGCCGCACGTTGCGCTGGCTCGAACGGGAAGGCTACGGCCCCCTCGGAGTCCTTGGGACGAGCATCGGGTCGGCAATCGGCTTCATCACCATGTGTCACGAGCCGGCGCTTCGCGCGGGAGCGTTCGTGCACGCCTCGACCTATTTTGGCGAAGTCGTCAGCCACGGCCTGACGACGAAGAACGTCTGGGAGCCCATGGAGGCGGCCGGAGTCTCGCACGACGACCTGCGGCATTTCTGGTCGCCTATCAGCCCGTTTCCGTACATTGGGAAGATGACCGGCGCAGGCAAGAAAATCCTGCTGATCACCGGGCGCTACGACCCAACGTTCTGGCCGGAATTCACCGACGACCTATTGAAAACATTGCGCGACGAAAGAGTCGAATTCGAAAGCTTGTCGTTGCCGTGCGGGCATTACTCGATGGGCGTGGCGCCGTTCAGCTACGCTGCGGGCTTGCGCTTTGGCAAATTTCTTCAACGCTCACTGAGGTAGTAATGGTGGGCTAACGAAGAATCTTTGCGAAGGAACCCTGTGCCACCGCGTGCGACAACGCCTCGATATCGGGGGCGAGCGAGCGGTCTGCATCGACACGCTTCGATGTCGAGCGCACGATGTCGTACGCTTTGCGCGTTTCCGACCCCGGTCGCAGCGGCGCAAGAAAATCGATTCCCTGGCAACCGGCGAGCAATTCGATCGCAAGGATGTTCCGCACGTTTCCAAGCATCGGTTCGAGCCGCCGCGCAGCGCCCATTCCCATTGAAACGTAATCTTCCTGATTCGCCGAAGTCGGAATCGAATCGACGGAGTGCGGAGCCGCAAGCGCCTTCATCTCGCTGGCGAGCGCCGCGGCCGTGACCTGCAGGATCATGAAGCCGGAATTGAGGCCGGCCTCGCGGACCAGAAAAGCGGGCAACATACTCGTCTGCGGATTGGTCATCTGCTCGATGCGGCGTTCGGAAATTCCGCCCAGCGTCGCGAGCGCGACGGCCATTTGATCGGCTGCCATCGCGAGCGGCTGGCCGTGAAAGTTGCCGCCGCTGATCACTTCGCCCGAGTCGGCGAAGACTAGAGGGTTGTCGGTGGCGCTGTTCAATTCGATCTCGACCGTCGCGCGGACTCTCGCGAGCGCATCGCGTACGGCGCCGTGTACCTGCGGAGCGCAGCGCAGGCTGTACGGGTCCTGCACGCGAGCGTCTCTCTCGGGCGACCGATGCGACTCCCGGATCTCGCTGCCGCGATTCAGTCGCTCGATGTTGCGCGCGGTGATGGCCTGTCCGGCGTGCGGACGCGCTTGAGCAATGCGGGCGTCGAACGCCGTGGGGCTTCCACGCAACGCATCGAGCGAGAGCGCTGTTGCGACATCGGCGGTGTCGACGGCGATCTCCGCTTCGCGCAAGGCCAGCGCCAGGAGCGCGAGCATTGCCTGCGTGCCGTTGAGCAGCGCGAGGCCTTCTTTTGCCTGGAGCGCAAGCGGCGCGACTCCGGCAGCGCGCATCGCTTCGGCGCCGGCGAGTCTCCGACCCTGAAAGACGGCCTCGCCTTCGCCAATGGCAACCTGCGCGAGATGCGCGAGCGGCGCAAGGTCACCCGACGCTCCCACGCTGCCTTGCGACGGGATCACGGGATGCACGCCGCGATTGAGCATCGCGATGAGCGTCTCGGCGACGACCGGGCGCACGCCGGAAAAGCCCTTGGCGATGGCGTTGGCACGCAGCGCCATCATCGCGCGGGTTGCGGATTCGCTAAGCGGCTCGCCTACACCACACGAATGGCTGCGCACCAGATTCAATTGCAGGTGGCGAATTTCGTCGTGAGAGATTCGCGTTGTGGCCATCTTGCCGAAGCCGGTGTTCACGCCGTACACGGGCGCGTCTGTTTCGATCAGTCGCTCGATTACCGCCCGCGAAGCATTCATCCGCTCGCGCGCCGACGGCGCAATCTCGGCCTCGGCTCCATTGAAAACAATGCGCCAGAGGTCCTCGATCGACAGATGCTCGCCGTCGATTTGAATGCGCGTCAAGCTTTCGAGCCCGTCCCGATGACGATTTCGAGCGGCATCGTCAGCACTTTGCCGTCCGATAGCTTCCGCAGCCCCGCAAGAATCTCGGATTCCGCCTTCGCGCGCGTCTCAGTTGAGAGCTTCGCGATCAGAGGGCGAAATGGCGCGGCGACCTGGGTGAACTGCTGCCAGTACTCTTCGGGCGAACCCCGCCATCGGCCCGTGACGGTTCGAACTTCTTCGCGCACGCCGGAAAAGCCCGCGGCCTTGAGACGGCTCTCGAGCAATCCACGCTCGCCGAACATGAACGCGTGAGGCGCATCGGGATCCGGTGGCGGCGCGTCGACATATTTCATGAGAATACCGATCGTCGTGCCGAGAAACGGTTGTTCGCGAGTGCCCCAGACGACAAACGCGACGCGGCCACCCGTTTTCAGAACTCTTCGACATTCCCGAAACGCCTTTACTTGATCGGGGAAAAACATCACGCCGAACCGGCACGTGACAACGTCAAAGGACTCGTCCGGGAAGGGAAGCGCCTCCACGTCCGCCACGCGAAATTCGATGTTGCTGAGCCCTCTCTTTCGCGCCAGTTCTTCCGCAAGGGCAATCATCCCCGGGCCGAGATCGGTGGCAGTGACGTGGCCCGATGGCCCAACCGCCTCGGCAATCGAAAGCGCGGGATCGCCGACTCCGCTTGCGAGATCGAGGACGCGTATCCCCGGGCGAAGCTGCGTGGCATCGAGGATGGCCTCCGTTGCTCCGCGCGTGAACTCGGCAAGCTGCGCGTGCCACTTCCGCCACGCGGCGACTGTCTGCTCGTCGGTCCACTCCTGGCGGAGCTTTTCGCGAAACCTTGCGAGCTTTACTGGATCGATTGCGCTCATTTTCGTCCTTTTTGAGAGGCGTCTGGTTGGCGCCTGGAATGTGCGGCGCCCTCCTGATCTCCCGAGGGGAAATACCTGCGATACTTTTCGGGAAGAGACTTGGGCCGGCCCTGCCGATCGCAGATCACGTGCAACGTTTCGCCAATTGCGATCAAGTCGCCCGTGGACTGGTTGAAAATCTCGTAGCTGAAACGAATCGTTCGCCGCCGGGGGGTAGCAACGCGCGTGCGAACCGTGAGCACGTCGTCAAATCGCGCGGGGCGCTTGTACCGGCACGACGCCTCGGCGACGACAATGAGGCTGTCGTCCTCGATTTCCATTTGCTTGTACTCGAAACCGAGGTGGCGGCAGAGCTCAACCCGCCCGACCTCGAACCACGTGAAATAGTTCCCGTAATACACCACTCCCATCTGATCGGTCTCGGCGTACCGGACGCGAAGCGTTGCGTCGACGTATTCGTTCATCGGCTCTCGATCCGCATGGAGATTTCCAGCCGGTCACCAATGGGAACTTCAACTGACAGGTAGCCGTTCTCTTCGCGGCTGATGTACTCGACGAAAGGTTTTAGCTCCTTGGACGCAAGATTCAAATTATCGGCCGTGACCAGTGCGCCGTCGCGCAGGTTGGGTTCGATGACCTTCAATACTGGCAGATAGAGTTCCTTCCATCCATCGAGAAACACAAAATCGACGGGATGGTCAAGGTTCCGTAAAGTTTCGCGCGCGTCTCCCACGCGAATCTCGACAAAGTCCAGCAAGCCGGCCTCCCGGAGATGCCCCCCAGCGCGGCGCGCCTTCTCAGCGTTGATCTCGGTTGTGATGACTTTGCCCCCGCCGCTGTCCCGAACTGCTGCCGCAAAATGAATCGTCGAAATGGCGAGGGCAGTGCCGAATTCTACGACGGTGCGGCTCGGGTGCGCCCGGGCAAGGATATAAAGCAGGCGGCCGACGTCCGGCGGCACGGGCAGGTAGGCCTCGCCCAACATCTCAGACCGAACGCGGATCTTTTCGTCTCCATCCAAGGCATCCGTCACTGGATTCGTGCGAGCCAGCGCGGCCGCATCCACTGCCTCGGCGTTGCGGTAAAGGCGCTTGAGGACGGCTTGAACGCGCGCGCTCATCAGTGTGGATTCGGCCACGATTCGTTTCCCATTCTGCGATTCGGTTGAAAACTAACTGGTGCCCCACTTCGGCGTGCGCTTTTCGAGAAAGGCGGCGACGCCTTCGTGGAAGTCCGGAGTCGCGCGAATGTCTGCATTGGCTTCGATTGCTGTTTCGAGTTCGGCGCGAATCGCTGCCTTATCGAAACCGAGAAGCAACTTTTTCGTCTGTGCGACGGCGCTAGGGCTTACCGAAAGCAAGACGTCCGCAATTTCGCGCGCGCGATCCATGAGCCTTTCGACGGGAACGATTTCGGTCACGAGCCCAATTCGCAGCGCTTCCGCGGAATCGACGATCTTGCCGGTCAAAAGCAAATCTCGAAGCGGCTTGTCGGCGATCCTTCGGCGCAGGAAAACGGCCACAATCGCGGGAATGAATCCAAGTTTGACCTCGGTGTACCCGAATTTGGCTTCCGGCACGGCAAGCGTGAAATCGGCGAGCGTAGCGATCCCACAGCCGCCCGCAATCGCCGCACCGTTTACCGCGGCGATAAGCGGTTTGGGGAAGCTGTAAAGACGATAAAACATCTTCGTGATGCGTCGTGCGTCTTCGAGGTTTTTCGGTTGCGTCTGTCTCGCGATGTGTTGCAACTCGTCGAGGTCCATTCCCGCGCAGAAGGCTTTGCCCGACCCGGTGATGATGACCACGCGCGCGGTGCTCTCCTCGGCCTGTTGAAGAGCGCCGATTAGGTCTGTGACCATCTGCGCCGAGATGGCATTGCGTTTCTCGGGAACGGTCAGCGCCAGCGTGACGATCCCATCGTCCTGCTGATACGTCAGCGTCGGGTAGCCCATCGCTCGATCCTCCGTGCCTGCGAAGCTAATTCGGTTTGGCGGCCTCGGAAACGTGCGCGTACTTCTCGCGAAGCTCGCGTGTGATCGCGCACGCAATCGCCAGAGATCTGGCATCGATCCCTGTCGCGACGCCGCGCGCAGCGAGCGTCGTGAGCACGGTTTCCGTGGGAATATTCCCCACGAGTTCGTCGCTGGCAAACGGGCAGCCACCAAGGCCCGTGAGAGCGCCATCGAACCGCCTGCAACCCGCTTCATATGCGGCCAGAACTTTCTCAGCGGCACCGTCGGGCCGGCTGTGAAGATGTACGCCAATCTCGACGCCTGCGACGCAGTCCTTCACGGCGTGGAACAAGTGAGCGACATCTTCAGGCGATGCAGTCCCGATCGTGTCGGCGAGCGAAACGGTCCGGACGCCCACATCCTTCAGCCAGACGAGTGTGTCCTCCACGATCTCCGGGCCCCACGGCTCGTCGTACGGATTTCCGAATGCCATCGAAATGTATACAACAAGGCGGCGGTTGGCAGCCTTGGTCTTGCGCTGGAGCTGCTCAACAAGTTCCCGAGACTCCGCTCGCGACATATTGGCGTTCGCCCGGCGGAAATAGGCCGAGATCGAGTATGGGTAGCCGATCGTGGTCACACCGGGTGCAGCGAGAGCACGGTCGAGCCCCTGCGCGTTGACGACGACGCCGATAATTTCCGGCGCCTCTCCCGAGGGCAGCCTGGCGCGGCTTAGCTCCTCCATCACGGCTTCGCTATCCGCCATCTGCGGCACGTGCTTTGGCGAGACGAAGCTGACCGCGTCGATGTGCCGGAAGCCGAGCGAAACGAGCCGCGTCAAATATTGAATCTTTTCGTCCGTGGGAATCACGTGGGGCAATCCCTGCCAGGCGTCGCGCGGGCACTCCACGATAGTAATGGCGTCCGACATTACGTTTGCAAGACTCCCGTTTTGAATTCCGCGACGTGAGGATTTAGCGCGGCCGATTCAAGTGATTCAATCAAGGCTTCGCGCGTGTGCGCCGGGTCGATGATGGCGTCAACCCACAGGCGCGCGGCAGCGTAGCGCGGGTCGGTTTGGTGCTCATAGGTTGCGCGAACGGATTCGTGTAGAGTTTTCTTGTCCGCGGCGCTCAGCTTCTTGCCTTCGCGCTCGAGCTGCCTGATCCGTAGCTCGACGAGCGTGCCCGCAGCGGAGTCGCCGCTCATCACGGCGTAGCGCGCGGTGGGCCAGGCGAAAAAGAATCGCGGATCGTAAGCCTTCCCACACATCGCGAAGTGGCCTGCCCCAAAGCTGCCCCCGCATATCACGGCAATCTTGGGGACGACGCTGTTCGCCACGGCGTTGACCATCTTGGCGCCCGCGCGAATGATGCCGCTCCACTCGGCCTCCTTGCCGACCATGAAGCCGTTCACATCGTGCAAGAAAATGAGCGGGACGAGGCTCTGGTTGCAGTCGAGGACGAATCGCGCGGCTTTGTCAGCCGCTTCCGTGTAAATCACTCCTCCGAACTCGATGCGCTTCTCGCCGGTGGCCTGCGCCGAAACGGTGGCGTTCTTTTTCTGATTGGCGACGATTCCGACCGCCCAGCCGCCGACACGCGCGTAGCCGCAGACGATCGTCTGTCCGCGCTCGGCGCGGTATTCTTCGAATTTGCTGCCGTCCACGATTCGCGCGATCACTTCGCGCACGTCGTATTGCTTGGAGCCGTCGGCGGAAGTGATTCCGTAGATTTCCTCGGCGGGATAGGCGGGCGGCTCGGCGGGCTTGTGGTCAAACGGAGCGCCGGGCGGGTGGCCCAGCTTATCGACGAGCGCGCGAATGCGCCGGATGCAGGCGTCGTCGTCCGGTTCGCGGAAATCGACTGTGCCGCTGGTTTGCGCGTGCATCCGTGCGCCGCCGAGCTCTTCGGCTGAGGTTTGCTGCCCGATCGCGGCCTGAACGAGCGCGGGGCCGGCGAGAAAGAGCCCGCTCCCCTCGGTCATCAGGATGTGATCGCACATCACCGGCAGGTACGCGCCGCCGGCCACGCACATTCCCATGATGGCGGTAATCTGCGGAATGCCCATCGCGCTCATCACCGCGTTGTTGCGGAAAACGCGGCCGAAATCGTCCGTGTCCGGAAAAACATCTTCCTGCAGCGGAAGAAAAACGCCTCCCGAATCGACGAGATAAATTGTCGGAATGCGGTTTTCGATGGCGATGTTCTGCGCGCGAATCACTTTCTTCGCGGTCATCGGGAAGAACGCGCCGGCTTTCACCGTGGCGTCGTTGGCGATGATCATCACGCGGCGGCCGGCCACGTGGCCAAGTCCCGTAACGGTTCCGGCTGCGGGTGCGCCGCCCCAGTCTTCATACATTTCAAATGCGGCGAAGATGCTGAGCTCGAAGAATTCGGTCTTGGGGTCGATCAATCTCGCGATGCGCTCGCGGACTACTAGGCGGCCCTTCTTACGCTGGGCCTCGACGGCTTTTGCGCCTCCGCCCTGGCGGATCTGCTCTTCCTCGTTCTTGATTTCGGTGAGGCGGTCGATCATGTCGCGGCGGTTCTTCTGGAAAGCGGCGGACTTCGTGTCAAGATGAGTTTCGATGACGGTCCCCTCCACAGGAAGCGCCTCGCCAGGTTTTGTTGTCGTCGGCAAATCAGGCCCCCTGCGGCGCGGCCGCGACGCGCTGGCGAATGAAGTCGACGATAGATTGCGTCGTCGTTCCCGGAAGAAAAATCTCGGCGATTCCGGCCTTTTTCAATCCAGGGATGTCGGCTTCGGGAATGATCCCGCCGATCAGCACGGTCACGTCGTGCATTCCCTTGGCGTGCAGAAGCTCCATGAGGCGGCGGCAGAGCGTATTGTGCGCGCCAGATAAAATCGAGAGGCCGATGACGTCCACGTCCTCCTGAGCTGCTGCTGAAGCGATCATCTCAGGCGTCTGGCGCAGGCCGGTGTAGATCACTTCCATTCCGGCGTCGCGCAGCGCGCGAGCGATCACTTTCGCGCCGCGGTCGTGGCCGTCAAGCCCCGGCTTGGCGATCAGTACCCGTATCTTTCGTTCCGCCATAAGGATGCAAGAATACTTCAAAATCCGTCGAAATGTGTGTGCATGAATCTAGGAGCATTGCTTAGCGGGCTAGGTGACGGCGGTTTCTTCATAGGTGCCGAAGACGCTGCGGAGGGCGTCGCAAATCTCGCCGAGCGTGGCGTATGCTTTCACGGCTTCGTATAGGTGGGGCATCAGGTTGTCGCCGGCTGCGGCGGCCGAGCGCAACGTTGTGAGCCTCCGTGCGACTTCATCGTTTGAGCGCTCGGCGCGTAGTCTGCTGAGACGTGCAGCTTGGCGTCGCGCGACGGTCTCGTCGATTTGCAGAATGTCGATCGGTTTTTCTTCTGCGACGTAGTCATTGACCCCGACGATGATCTTCTCTTTGCGATCGACGGCCACCTGATAGCGGTACGACGCGTCCGCAATTTCGCGCTGGGGGTAGCCGCGCTCGATCGCCGCTACCATCCCGCCGAGCGCGTCAATCTTCTCGATGTAATCGCGCGCGCCGCGCTCGATTTCGTTCGTCAGCGTTTCGACGAAATAGGAGCCGCCGAGCGGATCGGCCGTGTTCGGGACGCCACTCTCGTGCGCGAGAATTTGCTGCGTGCGTAATGCAATCGTTGCGGCGGACTCGGTGGGCAGCGCCCAGGCTTCGTCGAGCGAGTTGGTGTGCAGCGACTGCGTGCCCCCAAGGACGGCCGCGAGCGCCTGAATGGCGGTGCGCACCACATTGTTGTATGGCTGTTGCGCCGTGAGAGAGCAACCGGCTGTTTGCGCGTGGAACCGCAGCGCCCACGCACGCGGATTCTTCGCGCCGAAACGATCGCACATCACTTCGTACCAGATGCGACGCGCAGCGCGATATTTGGCGATTTCCTCGAAGAAATCGTTGTGGGCATTGAAGAAAAACGAAAGGCGCGGCGCGAAATCGTCCACCTGCATGTCTCGCCGAAGGCAATCTTCGACGTATTCGATACCGTCCCGCAGCGTGAACGCGAGTTCCTGAATCGCCGTCGAGCCCGCTTCGCGAATGTGGTAGCCGCTGATTGAGATCGGATTGAATTTCGGAGTGTGCTTTGCGCCGAACTCGATAGTGTCCGTCACGAGCCGCATCGACGGCGCGGGTGGGTAAATGTATTCCTTCTGCGCGATGTACTCCTTGAGGATGTCGTTCTGAAGCGTTCCCGAAAGTTTCGTCCAGGCGGCGCCCTGCTTTTCCGCGACGGCGAGATACATCGCCCAGATCGCAGCCGCCGGCGAGTTAATCGTCATCGAGGTGGTGACATCCGCGAGCGGAATCTGGTTGAAGAGCGCCTCCATGTCTGCAAGCGAACTGATCGCGACGCCGCATTTCCCGACTTCGCCCTCCGCGAGCGGGTGGTCGGAGTCGTAGCCCATCAGCGTGGGCAGGTCGAATGCGACCGACAGCCCCGTTTGTCCTTGGGAGAGTAGGTAGCGGAAGCGACGGTTAGTGTCCTCGGCGCTTCCGAAGCCGGCGAATTGCCGCATGGTCCAAAGGCGCCCGCGGTACATGGTCGGATGGATGCCGCGTGTGTAGGGAGGTTCGCCGGGCGCGCCGAGATCGCGTTCCGGATTCCAATCCGCGAGGTCGGCTTCTGTGTAAAGCCGCCGGATCGGATAGCTCGAGACGGTCGTGAACTCCGAAGCGCGCTCCGGGGATATCTCGAGCGTAGGCTCTAGAGTTTGCTGTTCCCACGCGCGCTCGCCGGCGGACGGTTTGCGCGAAGATTCGATGGACGAGAACGAGCCCTGTTTTCGCTCTTTCTCGTTACCCATGCAGTGCCTCTACTCGTGGCCCGTTTGCGCGGGCGCGTCCGGAGCCCCGGGAATGTTTGGCGTGCCAGAGATATTTCCAGTTCGCGCGTCGGCCACGGAGATGTTGTGAACCTCCAACGTGCGGCCCATGGCCTGATTGAAGTTCAACTCAGCCTCGATCAAGTTGATGCGGTCGCGAAGCTCCACGCCCTCGGCTGCAGTGAGCAGTTGTTGTTTCTGAATCACGGTGAACGCCGTCGAAGTGCCGAGCTGGAGTCTTTTCACCTCGTCGTCATAGCTTTGCTGCGCGAAAACGCGCGCTTCCTCGGCGGCGGTGATCGCGGCGCGGTCCTGCACGAGAGTAATCAAAGCCTGGCGGACGTTAAGGACAATCGTGTTCTGAGTCTGAAGATACCCCAGTTCCTGTTCGCGCTCGTTGAGTTGTGCCGTGGCGTTGTTCGCCTGCGCAGCCCGATTGCGAATCGGGAGCGTCAGATTGAATCCGGCCTCGAGAGTTGGGTAACGTCCTCGGATCATGGCATTCAAGTCGTCTCCTAGACCGCCGGGAATCAGGGTCGTCGTGGTCGTAGTCTGCGGAATCGGCTCGAACTCGTTCGGAACAATCGTTCCGGCGAGGTTCACGATCGGCGCGTTGGGATTACCCACGAAGCCGTTGACCGTGGTCGTGGACGGATGCGCAGGACCACCCAATCCGGCCGCTTGGTATTCGGCGAACAGATTGAGCGACGGAAGTAGCGCGTTCCGGGTCGCTTTGACTTCGATGCCGGTGTTTTTCAGGTTCAGTTCCGCCTGTTGAAGCTCGGGCCGCTTTTTCCAGGCTTCCTTCACCGCATCTTCAAGCGAGATATTCTCGACGTCGGGGTTAAAGATGGAAGTGGACGGTACGATTTCAACTCCCTGCAGATTGGGCGCAAGCGGGTCTTTGGTGATCGCCACCAGCAGCGTCGTTTCGTCGAGCAATTGCGTGGTTTGCGCCTGGACCAAAGCCTGCTGGTCGGTCGCGAGTTGGGATTGAGCCGTGATTACGTCAAGGGGCGCCATCGTGCCGATCTCGAGCTGTTTCTTGTTGTTTTCGTAAAGCTGTTGGTCCGCGGCAACGGCCACCTGTTCGACCTTCACGTTCTCGCGTGCGAAGACGAGTTCCCAGTAATCGGTCGCCACCTGCGTCACGGTCGTGATGACCTGTTGGGCGAATTGCGACTCCCCCACTTTTACCGTGTTCTTAGCCTCGAGTATGTAGCGGACGTTCGGCAATTTGCCGAAACCGTTTAAGAGCGGTTGGGTAAGCTCGACCGTCAGCGTGGATTGTTCGTAGGGATTGAAAAGGTCGAACGCTCCGAAGTTCGTCGAGGTGCGCGAGTTATCGAAAGTCACCTGCGCCTGAGTGCCGGTTGCGAACCCCTGTGTGTAGCCGAAGTTTGCAGTCGTTACGTGATCGGTAAGCGCCACGGGAGACGTGATCTGCGTTGCGATACCGGCGAAGAACGGGTTATTAATTGGCGAGGCCGACTGGGCCAAAGATAAAGTACTGGTGACTTTCGGGTCAAATGCAATCGGCCCGTTGGCGCCGGACTTGGCAAACAGCAAGGTGGCTTCGTCCAGCCATGGCACGTACCGCTCGACTGCAAGGCTGAGGTTGTTTTCGAGCCCCAGAGAGATTGCATCCTCAAGGCTCAGCGTCAGCTTGCCATTTTGAATCAATTGGTCGATCCGCGGCGTATTCGTCCTGATCGGCTCCGGCACAAGCTTCGGTGCGTACGGCGCGATGATGTTGGGGAACCAGGCCCTGCCGTTCGAATAGTGCGGCCCTGTCGCAAGCCCCAGGTTTCGGGCCGGCGACGGGGGTGTACCTTGGGTTGCCGTGGGGGGCTGATATTGGGGAGGCGGAGGCATCTCCGTCGGAACCTGCGTTTGCCCCGCTGGGGAGGGCGCCTGCTGGCCCTGGGCATAAATTGGTGATACCAACACGGAAGTCGCTGTCAGGAGCACCATTGCGGCACGGATAAGCCTTCGACTCATTATGTTTTTCCTCTCCAAGGAATCGGCCTTCTCAACTCTACGTGGAACCCCAACCTATTGAAACGTGTGCGGGACCCAATTTGTTTCAGAAACAATCCGGCAGCGCCTTCCGTCGGCCGAAGCTGTCGCCGCTGTTTGGGCCCTTGAGGGAGTTCAACCACCCCAGATCATCGTTCTGGCGATCTTCAGCGCGTTCGAATACGCGGACGTGTGAGTGTAGCATCGGACCTTAGGGGTGACAATTGGAGCGGTTTTTGGCGCCACGAAGATTGGTTTCATGCAGTGAAATTAGGCGGGAATGGGTTTTCATGACCGCTGGTTGTAGCTTGACAACTCGACAACCCTCCATATACGGTACTCGTTTGCGTGATGGCCTTCAGGAACACCGTGCGGTCGCGCGGCTCTTCGGCCGCCGCGAATTCAAATATTTTATTTGGTGATTGACGCTATCGTTGCCAGGAGGAAAGACGGATGCCCCATAAGCTGAAGAACATTCTCGCGCGTGTCCCGAGCGATATTGACATCGCTCAGGCGGCCACGCCGATCCCGGTCAATACGATCGCTGCGGAAGCGGGCATTCTCCCGGACGAACTCGAGCTCTATGGGAAGTACAAGGCCAAGGTGCATCTGTCGCTTCGAGATCGCCTCAAAGATGTTCCCAACGGAAAATACGTGGTGGTCACTGCGATCACTCCGACTCCGCTCGGTGAGGGCAAAACGACCACGACGGTCGGCCTCAGCCAGGCTCTGGGAGCGCACCTGGACAAGAAGGTTTTCACCTGCATTCGCCAGCCTAGCCAGGGTCCCACGTTCGGGATCAAGGGCGGCGCCGCCGGCGGTGGGTACAGCCAGATTATTCCGATGGAGGAATTCAACCTCCACCTGACGGGCGACATCCACGCGATCACCGCAGCCAACAACCTGCTGGCCGCTGCGATTGACACGCGCGCGATGCACGAATCTCAGCAAAAGGACGAGGCGCTGTTTGAGCGGCTTTGTCCGCCGAAGAAGGATGGGAGCCGGCGTTTTGCTCCCGTCATGTTGCGCCGGTTGCGCAAGCTGGGCATTACGAAGACGGATCCGAACGAACTGACGCCCGAGGAGCGCAGCCGCTTCGCGCGACTGGATATCGACCCGGACAGCATCACGTGGCGCCGCGTCACCGACACGAACGACCGCATGTTGCGGCAGATCACAATCGGTCAGGGACCTGAAGAGAAAGGCATGACCCGCGTCACTGGCTACGACATTTCCGTCGCCAGCGAAATCATGGCCATTCTGGCGTTGACGACGAGCCTTCCCGACATGCGCGAGCGCCTGGGCGCCATGGTCATTGGCACAAGCCGCGCTGGCGAAGCGATTACGGCTGACGATCTGGGCGTAGGCGGCGCGCTGACGGTGCTGATGAAGGACGCGATCTTCCCCAATCTGATGCAAACACTAGAAGGCACTCCCGCCTTCGTCCATGCTGGTCCATTTGCGAATATCGCGCACGGAAATTCTTCCATTGTGGCGGATCAACTTGCGCTAAAGCTTGTTGGACCCGAAGGCTACGTCCTTACCGAATCTGGATTCGGCGCTGACATCGGAATGGAAAAGTTTTTCAACATCAAGTGCCGCTACAGCGGCCTCATCCCGAACTGCGTCGTGTTGGTAGCAACGATTCGCGCGCTGAAAATGCACGGCGGTGGACCCAAGGTGACCGCGGGCCAGCCGCTGGCCCCTGCGTACACGGAAGAGAATCTCCCTCTGCTCGAAAAGGGCTGCTCGAATCTGGCCAAGATGATCCAGAATGCGCGCCGCTTTGGCATTCCGGTCGTCGTCGGCGTGAACAAATTCACCCACGACACCCCGGCGGAAGTGGAACTCGTTCGCAAGCTGGCGATCCAGGCCGGTGCGCATGATGCGGTGGTGGCGAACCACTGGGCGGAAGGCGGCGCGGGGGCCGTAGCCTTGGGCAAGGCGGTGATTGCCGCCTGCGAGCAGCCGAGCAAGTTCCAGTTCCTCTACCCGCTGGAAATGAGCATTAAGGACAAGATTGAGACGATCGTGCGGGAGATGTACGGCGGGGCGGGTGTCGAATATTCACCCGAGGCCGAGAAGAAAATCGCGCTCTACAATCGTCTCGGCTTCAACAAGCTGCCGATCTGCATGGCCAAGACTCATTTGAGCCTCAGCCACGATCCGAATCTCAAAGGTGCGCCAACGGGATTCACGGTTCCGGTGCGCGATATTCGCGCGAGCGTCGGCGCCGGGTTCCTCTATCCACTGCTCGGCACGATGAGCACGATGCCCGGTCTTTCCACGCGCCCCGGATATTACGAGATCGACATCGACCTGAAGACGGGCCGCGTCATCGGTCTTTCCTGAGGCTCCGGGCGGGTCCTACGGCTTCCGTTCCTGGCGGGCGGACGCGTTCTCAATCGCACTTGCTACCTGTTTGAGAGCGACCTCCGCCTGGCGGAGCGCTTTGCTCTCCCACTCCGGTCGTCCGCTCATCACGCTGCGAAATATAGCCGGGTCCGTTGCAAGCTGCCCGATGTTCGAATCCGCGCAGAGCAAGAAGACTCGCAGCCCGCCTGCGAGCAATGCCGTTGCCGCGCCCAAGTCCGCCATGACCACGGGATGAACCAGTCCGGTCGCGTCCGCGCAAAGGCCGATGCCCGTCGCAGCAGAGCGCGCTGCTGCCACGGGCATTTCAATCGCCTTACGCACAGAGGCATCCATCGCGCGCTTGCGCTCCTCTTTCTCGCGTTCGGTCGTTTGCGGCAGTCTCGAGGTTGCCATGTAGGCGTTGAACGCCGCCATGTCATCCTCGGCGAATTGCAGCATGCGCCTCGATTCGGCCCGTGCGGCGTCGGCGATGTTCTCGGCTTTTGAGGGATCTCCCGTAAAGCCTTTCCGGCGGCCGCTCACCTTGACCACCTTTGCCAGCAGTCCGAGCGCGAAGCTCGCCGAGACAGCGCACACGGCAACGCCAGCAGGCACCGACTCGCCGCTCGCCGCCGCGCCTCTAAAACCCTCAAGCGTCAATTCCGAAACGGGTGCTGTCGTCATGAGTTGCCCCTCCTACGTCTGTCAAGAAGGCGCCCAGCTTCGACTGGAGCCGCCATAGCGTAGCACTTCAACCTACTGAGGTCGCGGAGAAAGGGAATTTTCCGGCTTGCCTTGTCACCGCAATTTCGCTGGGATAGAGTAGTCGCCTTCGTTGCGCAGTTCAGGAGAACAATGGACGCTTCTCAGCAGCCCAAACGGAAAGTTCTGATTCGCCGCGCGGCCATTGAAAAGCGCGTTAAAGAAGTGGCGCGCCATATCTCGCGGGATTTCAAGGGTGAGCGCGTCCATCTAATCGGCGTGCTCAAGGGCGCGTGCATTTTTCTCTCCGATCTGGTGCGCGAAATTAATCTCGAGGTCTCTATCGATTTCATTGCGGTCTCGAGCTACGGCCGGGGGAAGGATTCCTCGGGCCAGGTGCGCCTGCTCAAGGACCTCGACACCAGCATCGCGGACTTGAACGTGATCCTGGTCGAGGACATTCTTGATACTGGTCTCACGCTCACGTATCTCTTGAGCGTTTTGCGCCAGCGCAAACCGAAAAACCTCCGTGTAGCCGCGCTGCTCGACAAGCCCTCTCGTCGGCTCAAGCCGGTGAAAGCCGACTACGTTGGCTTCACGATTCCGAACGAATTCGTCGTTGGATACGGGCTCGATTATGCTGAGCGCTATCGCAACCTGAAGGACGTCTGCGTCCTCCCACTTCCTGTAGACTAGCCGCGCTCGGCGCGTCGAGGTAGCATTCGCGCGCCGCGCGGCACGGGCGAGCTTCAAATTCATCGAACGATCGTCCGAGCTATGATTCCGCGCCTGCTATAATTACGGAGCCTCGCGCCCGCGCCACAGCGCATCCGGGGTATATTTCCGCACTGCGATCTGGGGTGCGTTCACTCAAATTCAAATGGATTCGGTCAATCTCAATTCGGTGCAGGACATCCCTGCTGAGACACTCGCCGTTCTCGCTGAGATCAGCTATGAGATCAACGCGTCGCTGAACCTCGACCAGGTCCTCGCGAGCGCTGCCCAGCAGATCAAGCGGCTGATGGATTACGAGATTTTCGCGGTCCTCCTGCCCGAGGAGGGCACGAACGATCTCTACGTCCGCTTCGCGATCGGTCATCGCCCCGAAGTCATCGAGCACTGGCGCATCCCGATGGGCGACGGCATCATTGGCGCCGCGGCCACCACCGGCCAGGCGATTCGCGTCGCCGACGTCACGAAAGACCCGCGCTATCTGCCGGCCGTGGACGAGGTCCGCTCCGAGTTGGCCGTGCCGCTGGTCGTGCGCGGGCGTGTGATCGGCGTGATGGACATCGAAAGCCGCCAGCCGGACTATTTCACCCCGTCGCAACAGACGATTTTGACGCTCGTCGCCAGCCGCATCGGTACGGCGGTTGAAAACGCGCGGCTCTTCGAGAACGCCCAAAAGCAGGCCGAGACGCTGCTCCTGCTCAATGAAATCGGCCGCGAGGCAAACGCTACTTTGCAAGTCGAGGAAGTGCTGCGTCGCGCTGCGGAGCTTACCAAGCGCCTGATCGACTACCAAATTTTCAGCATCCTGCTCTACGACGATGCAGCCGCGGTTTTCCGCCACAGGGTGACCGTCAAGTTCGGCCAGCGCGTGCAGGAGAAGTCCGCCGTCCCCGCGCACGAAGGGATCGTCGGAGCGGCCGCGAAGCTGCGGCGGCCCGTGGTCGTGCCGGACGTATCGCTCGACCCGCGCTATCGCATGTTGAATCCCGAGACGCGCTCCGAGTTGGCTGTTCCGATGATTTACAAAGCCCGGGTCGTCGGCGTGATGGACCTCGAGAGCCCGCAGCTAAATTACTTCACGCCCCAGCACGTTCAGGTGCTTTCGATATTGGCGGCGCACCTTGGGGTGTCGATCGAAAACGCGCGCCTCTACGAGCAGGTGGCGCGAGATGAGAGCCGCATGGAGCGCGATCTTAGCGCGGCGCGCCGCATTCAGGGCGCGCTGCTGCCGCGTCTGCCGGGACCTGAGTTCGGTCTCGAGATCGCCGCGCGCGTGGTCTCGTCGCGCGAACTGAGCGGTGATCTCTACGACTTTTTGCGCTACGGCCCTCAGGACTTGGGAATTGCGCTCGGTGACGTCAGCGGGAAGGGAAGCGCCGCGGCGCTCTACGGAGCGGTCGCCGTGGGCACCTTGCGCAGCCTGGGCTCCCAGAAGCCGCGTCCTGCAAACATGCTGCGCGCGCTCAACGGATTCCTCGGCGAGCGTCTGATCGAAGGCCGCTTCATGACGCTGTGCTTTGCCACGTGGAATCGTCGGCGCCGCCGCTTGCGCGTCGCCAACGCCGGGCAGGAGCAGCCGCTCTTGGCCCACGGTGGCAAGTGCGAAAAAATCCCGCTCGCTGGTTTTCCGCTTGGAATTTTCGAGGAAGCAACCTACGACGAAAGAACGTTTATTCTCGACCCAGGCGACGTCGTGGTGTTCCATTCCGACGGGATCGGTGACGCGCAGGGCATTGGAGGAGAGTTTTTTGGCCACAAGCGCGTCGCGCAGATCGTCGCCGAGAATCAACACCTGCCGGCCGATGGAATCGCGGACCGCATTCTCGAGCTAGTCGACGCGTTCTCCGGCGGCCAGCATCCTGCGGATGACCGCACGCTCATTGTAGTGAAGGTTCAGTGATGCGCAATTCCCTCGCGCGTCGAAATCAGCCTCAGCGTTCACCCCAGCGGAGCTTGCTGCGCAGAATTTCGAAATATGTCTTGTTCGGCGGACGCACGAGTGCCACGCGGCTCGATGATTTCTTGATCGACAGCCGGTCTTTCGGCTTGAGCTGAAATCCGATCTGCCCGTCGAGCGTGACGTAGGCGGACTCGTCCGCCGCCGCAAAATCCACCTCGATCTTCGCTGTGTCGGGAATCACGATCGGCCGGTTGGTCAGCATGTGCGGGCAGATCGGCGTAATCACGAATGCGTCGAGTTCCGGATCGACGATCGGTCCTCCCGCGGCCAGTGAGTATGCCGTCGAACCGGTCGGCGTGGCTACGATCAATCCATCCGCGCGGTAGCGCCCGACGTGATTGCCGTTCACGTGAACGTCGAAATCGAGCATGCGCGCGAGCGCGGCCTTATTCGCCACGGCATCGTTCAACGCGCTCTGCCGCTCAAAGGACTTGCCGCCTCGAATGATTTCCGCCTCGAGCATCATGCGTTCGCTCGTCTGATGTTTCCCTGCGACGACCTGCTCGAGCAGCGGATACATCTCTTCCAGAGTTACGCTGGTCAAGAATCCGAGACCGCCCAGATTGACCGCGAGAATCGGGACTTTATGGCTCCCGAGGGCTCGCGCGGCGGAGAGCAGCGTGCCATCGCCGCCCAGCACGATCAGGAGGTCAATCTTCTCGCCAAGCGCTTCTCGCGCGAGCGCGGGTCCGGCCGGGTCGATGCAGGCCTGCGTCTCTTTGTCGACGAAGACTTCGATATTTCGCCCGTGAAGCCACGCGATGAGTGGTGGCACCACGGACGACACCAGATCCTGAATCGGTTTGCAGATAATGCCGGCGGAGCGAATCATCAGTTTGGCGGCAGCATTTTATTCTACTCGCGGCGCCGCGCGTGGAGAAAAAACTCCTGGTTTCCTTCCGAGCCGGTGAGATGGCTGGGCATCACGCCTTTGATTTCCAGGCCCGCGGCTGCCGCTGCGGCCGTCACGCGTTCGATGGCTTTTTCGTGCAGCTCTGCATCGCGAACGATCCCGCCCTTGCCCACATCCCGCTTTTCGAGCTCGAACTGCGGCTTGATGAGAATGATGAAGTCGGCGCCAGGCGCTGCGATCGGCACGACAGTCGGAAGGATTTTGCTCACGGAAATAAACGACACGTCCATGGTGACAACTTCAGCCGCCTCACCGATGTCCTCCGCCTTCAAGAAACGGGCGTTGCGCTCGATCGTGACGACCCGCTCGTCCTGCCGCAGCTTCCAATCGAGCTGGTCAATCGTCACGTCAACCGCATACACCTTGCGCGCGCCGCGTTGCAACAGGCAGTCCGTGAACCCGCCGGTCGAGCTGCCGATGTCCAGGCAAACGCGATCCTCTGGATTGATGCCAAAGTCCATGAGCGCGCCTTCCAGCTTCAGCCCCGCGCGGCTTGCATAACGCGGGCCTTCTCCAACGACGTCAATCCGTGCGTCCGTGGCTACCCGCGTCCCGGCTTTGTCGACCTTCGCGCCATTCACGCGCACACGCCCGGCCAGAAGCAGAGCCTGCGCGCGTTCCCGCGATGGCGCCAGACCGCGTTCGACGAGGAGCACGTCAAGCCGCGCCTTGCCAATCTTGGCTTTCTTGTGCAGTGCCGAGGCTGCGCCGGAATTGTTGCCGCCATGTTTCAAGGGAAGTCTTCGTGCAGATGCAGAAGCGCTGCTCACTGCGCCCTGATTCGCGCTCACGAGCGGCGCGCGACCAGAAAGTCCGCTACCTGCCGCAGCCGTGCCGCCCTTTCGCCGAAAGAATCGAGTTCGGCGAGCGCCTTTGATTCGAGATCGGCCGCGATCGTGCGCGATTTGTCGAGCCCGTACAATGCCGGATACGTCGCCTTCTTCTGCGCCTGATCCTTGCCTGCCGTCTTGCCAAGCGCGGCGGATGATTCCTCCACGTCGAGGAGATCGTCCACCACCTGGAAAGCCCACCCGATGCTGTCGCCGAACCGGCGCAGCCGTTCCACGTCGGCGTCCGCAGCACCGCCTGCGATCGCGCCCGCTACTATCGACCCGCGAATCAACGCGGCCGTTTTTGACCGATGTATATATTCGAGCGTGGCTGCACTGACGGGCTTTCCCTCGGCCTCGACGTCCGCCACTTGGCCGCCTACCATTCCATTGACGGTCCCCGCGGCGGCGGCAATCTCGGCGATCACGCGTACGCGGCGTGCGGACTCGATCGGCGCGCCAGCCAGCGTCTGAAACGCGAGCGTGAGCAGGGCGTCGCCCGCGAGGATGGCGATCGCCTCGCCGAAGACCTTGTGGTTCGTCGGTTTGCCGCGCCGCAAATCGTCGTTGTCGAGCGCGGGCAGATCGTCGTGGATCAGCGAATAGGTGTGGATGAATTCAAGCGCGCATCCGGCGTGGATCGCGCCTTCGAGGTTGTCCGTGAACATTCGTGCCGCTTCGAGGCACAGCACCGGGCGAATCCGCTTGCCGCCCGCGGACACGCTGTAGCGCATCGCGCGATGGATCGACGGCGGGGGAGTGTTGTCTGGCGGAAGGAGCTTCTCGATCGCCGCTTCAATGGCGGCGCGGTCCTCCTCGTAAAAACCGGGAAGCTTCATGCGGCAGGCTGGACCAAGTACGCGCGATTACTCACGTTGCAAAACCAACGAGACAAACTAGGACGATTCATCTTCGGGTTCGAACGGCTCCGCGGCAACCGTGCCGTCCGCCTTCTTCAGGAGAATTTCGACGCGGCCTTCCGCTTCTTCGAGCTGCTTCTGGCATTCGCGGGAGAGCTTGACGCCTTCCTCGAACAGCTTCATGGCCTCATCGAGAGAGAGGTCCGTGCTTTCGAGGCGCTTGACCACTTCTTCCAGTCGCGCGAGCGATTTTTCGAAATCGCCCTTGCGCTGGGTTTCGGATGCTTTGTTCGTTGCTGAGCTCATTCGATGTTGTCCGCAGGGCGGTGTCTGCATTCTAGCGCAGGCCGCGGAAGCTCAACAATGGCCTTCTGCGCGTGGACTTGCCCGGCCGCTGCCCTCCGCCGATGGCAGGGCGCGTTCGGCATACTCTTGCGCAACAATCGGCGCGGGTGCAAAATCGACGTATGGCGCTCGAATTCACGACCTCGTACATAAAAGATTCGACCGATATTCTGCGTTACTACAAGAAACTCGGCGAGCGGGCCATCGCGCAGTCCTCCGATGAGGCGCTCACGGCCACCCTCGACCCAGAATCGAACTCGATTGCAATCATCGTGAAACATCTGACTGGCAACATGGCCTCGCGCTGGACGGACTTTCTCACCTCCGATGGTGAGAAACCCACCCGCAATCGCGATGCCGAGTTTGAAGAGCCGCCGCAGAGCCGCACCGAAATTTTGGAGCTGTGGGAAGCGGCATGGAAAATCGTGTTCGACTCCCTGGCCCCTCTCACCGACGAAGACCTCGGCCGCACCATTCGCATTCGCGGTGAACGCCATTCCGTGATGCAGGCGATTAACCGCCAGATCGCTCACTACGCCTATCACATCGGCCAGATCGTCTATATCGCAAAGCATTATTCAGGCAGCCGCTGGACCTCGCTCAGCATTCCTCGCCGGCAGTCCGCGGACTTCAACGCTCGCGTAAAGGCGGGCTTGGCTTCCCAGCGTTAGAGTTGCAAATCTTCGCCCGATCGAACATCCGGCAACGCGATTTTCCCCTTGCGCTGTCCGCCCTGATAGAATCGCCACAAATGGCGGCTCTTGCGACTGCTTTGTCTGCGTCAGGATACCGGCGGACGATTCCGTCCGTGGCGCGCCAGGCCGCCGGCGCGATTCCTTGCCGTGTGAGGACCGCCGTTCGATGACAGCGATCCACGTAATCGGCGTATTCTTCCTGATCGGCGTGAACGGCTTTTTCGCTGCGACCGAATTCTCGCTCGTGGCGGTTCGTCTCTCGCGCGTGCGGCAGCTCGTCGAAAAGGGCGACCCGCGCGCCAAAATCGTCGAACAGCTCATTGGAGACCTCGGCCGCGTCGTTTCGGGCGTGCAGGTCGGACTCTCGGTTGCAAGCCTCTCGCTCGGCTACCTCGGCGAGATTACGCTCGCGACCATTTTGCGGCCGCTCGTCGAACAAATGACTCGTCCGTGGGCGCCGATCGTCACGCACGCCGTGGCGATCGTTCTGGTTTTCGGCCTGCTGACGTTTCTGCAGGTCGTATTCGGCGAGTTGGTGCCCAAAAGTCTAAGCCTCGCGCGTGCCGAGCGCGTCGCGTTGCTTGTCGCGCGTCCATTCCACTGGTTCCTCAACACGTTCAGTTGGGCGATCGATCTGCTCGATGGCACCGCCGAAAGAATCGTTCGCGCGCTCGGGGTTGTCGCTCCCCACAGCCACACGCTGGTCCGCTCGGTCGAGGAGCTCCATGTGATGATCCAGCAGGCTGGAGACCGCGGCCTCCTCCCTCCGCCCGAGGTGCGATTCATTCAAAACGCGATGGATTTGCGCCAGGTGCAGGTTCGCGAAGTGATGGTTCCGCGCCCGGACATGCACGTTCTGCCCGCTGATGCGAGCCTCGAAGACGCGATGAGCATGTTCGCCACCACACAGCGCTCGCGCCTCCCCGTCTACGAAGGCTCGATTGACCACATTCTCGGCTTCGTTCACATCAAGGACGTGATCTGGACGCTTCTCGATCGTGCGCGTCCTGCCGAAGAGCGATCGCCCGCCTCGTCGTTTCGTCTGAGAGATCTCGTTCGCGAGGTCTTGATCGTGCCGGAAACGAAGCCGGCCAGCGAGCTGCTCCTCGAATTCCGCTCGCGCCGTATCGGTCTCGCGATGGTCGTGGATGAATTCGGCAGCATTCTCGGCCTGGTGACGCTCGAGGACATTCTCGAACAACTGGTCGGCGAGATTCACGATGAGTTCGACGTCGTCGAACGGCCCACGCTCCTTCCGGACGGTGGTATGGTTTTTGACGCCGCCATCAAAGTTCGCGATCTCGAGGCGCAGTACAACATCGCGCTGCCGGACGATTCATCGTTCGAAACCGTCGGCGGATTCGTACTCAGCCGCCTCGGATTCATTCCGCGCGGCGGCGAGAGTTTCGAAGCCGATGGCTATCGCTTCACGGTGATGGAAATGGACCGCCGCAGGGTGTCGCGCGTGAAAATCAAGCCGCTCACGCCTCCATCCGGGAAAGCTGTGTCTGCGGTCGGCGCCGATGTGCATGCTGCAGAGACTTCGGCGCCGGCTGCCGATGCGCGGGAGCTCCACAGAAAATGATCCGGTACATCTCCGTGCGGCTCTTGCTGGCATTGCCGGCGCTTTGGGTGATCGTGACGCTGGTTTTCCTGCTCGCGCACATCGTGCCGGGCGATCCGGTGCAGCAGATGCTGGGCGAAGGCGCGCGCGCGGACGATTTGCAGCAGCTTCGCCATTCGCTCGGTCTGGACGTGCCCATCGGCACGCAATATGGCCGCTACCTCGCGGGCCTCGTGCGCGGCAATCTTGGCGAGTCCTTTCGATTCCAGGAGCCGGTCACGCGCGTCGTTCTGGAACACTATCCCGCGACACTCGAGCTGGCGTTCGTGGCGCTCATCGTTTGCGCCGCGATTGGCATTCCGTTTGGCTTGCTTGCCGCCGAACGTCGCGGCACTTCCGCCGACCGCGCCGTTGGCGTCTTCACTCTGTTGGGACTCTCCGTACCGAATTTCGCGCTAGGCCCTCTGCTGATTTTGGTTTTCGCCGTGATTCTCGGATGGCTACCGGTCTCGGGCCGCGGCGGCCCCACGCATCTGATACTTCCCGCAGTCACGCTAGGAGCCACGCTTGCGGCGATCCTCACGCGCATGGTGCGTACTTCCGTAATTCAGGAATTGTCGAGCGACTACGTTCGCACCGCGCGCGCCAAGGGCCTCACCGAATCGCAGGTGCTTTTCCGCCACGCTTTCCGCAACGCTCTGATCCCAATACTCACGATCCTCGGATTGCAGTTCGGCACTTTGCTGGCCGGAGCGATCGTCACCGAAACGATTTTCTCGTGGCCGGGCATCGGCCGGCTCGCGGTGCAGGCAATCGGAGCGCGCGACTACCCGCTCTTGCAGGGCTGCATTCTCCTGATCGCCGTTTCGTATGTCGCCGTGAATCTTCTGACGGACCTCGTGTACGCGTTCGTCGATCCCCGGGTGCGTTTCGAATGAAGGATCAGACAAACGGCGTGCGCGAGTTTCTTCGCCGAAGCACCATGGGACGCTGGGCATTGGCGCTCGCTCTGCTGCTTGTGATCCTGGCGCTGGCCGCTCCGTGGATTGCGCCGGCCGACCCCACTGCGCAGAATCTGCCGGCCCGGCTGGCTGGCCCGAGCGCCGCGCACTGGATGGGCACCGACGAGCTTGGCCGCGACATCCTCTCGCGGGTGCTTTTTGGCGCGCGCATATCGATGCTCGTTGGCGTGAGCGTCGTCTTCGGCGCCGGATTTGTGGGGCTTGCAATCGGCTCGCTGGCGGGCTATTGCGGCGGTTGGTTCGACCGGTTCGTGAACATCGTCGCGATCAACGCATTTCTTTCCTTTCCCGGGATTCTTCTGGCCATCGCATTCGCAGCGTTTCTCGGCCCGGGCGTTGGCAAAGTGATTCTGGCGCTGATTGTGACCGGATGGTCGGGATACGCGCGCCTGGCGCGCGCGCAAATCCTGCAAGCCAAGGAAATGGAATACGTGCTGGCGGCGCGCTCGCTGGGTGCGTCTCCCGCGCGCATTCTATTGCGGCATCTTCTGCCGAATATCCTTCAGCCTGTGCTCGTTCAGGCGACGATTGGCATGGCCGGCGCGATACTCGCCGAGTCCACGCTCAGTTTTCTGGGCGTCGGCGTCCTCGCTCCGATGCCTAGCTGGGGCGGGATGCTGAATGACGCGCGCGGCCATCTTTTCGACGCGCCGCATCTGGTGCTGTTCCCCGCGCTCGCCGTGATGGCAGCCGTCCTCGCGTTCAATCTGCTCGGCGACGCGCTCCGCGATTGGATGGATCCCCGCATGCGCTCGCACCTCATCGTTACGTCGCTCGCCCGCTAGCAGCTCTCCCATAATTAGTTTTTTTAGGGGGTCGGAGCGTTGCTCAGGGCACCCCTTTGGCATTGTCATTCTGAGCGGAGCGTCCCGACGCTTTTTCTTTCCCGGAGATCAGTTTTCTCGATCTCCGGGTCGGGACGCGCAGTCGAAGAATCTCTTTTGGACGTCGCCAACAATCGGGAAGTCGACAGCGTTAGGCAACTCGTAATAGGGAAGCAAGAAACGGAGTGGTACGCGGGCGCCAGTTCTTCTAACACCTTGCTGAGGAGTGGAAGGGTGGGGGGGTAATCCCGTGAAGCGGCGCTAGCTCAACTCGACAGTGACTTCAGCCCCGCGCGCGATTCCCAGCGTTCGCGCCGCGCTGGCTTTGTTCACGGAGATTTCGAGGTATCCGCTCGATCCAATGATCCCGACGGCCTCGCCGTTCGCGCCTTCCGCGAAGGTCGGGACCACCTTGTTCACCACCGCGTTTCCCGCGCGGATCGTAAACTTTCCGTCCACCGTTGCGAGTGCGGGCACGTCCGCGGCCGTCACGTTCGTCACCGCGTTGCCAAAATGATCGACGCGCAGGACGATACCCTTGACCGTATTGCCTGCCGCTTTCGGCTTCGGGATCGCAAATCGCACGAAATCGGTGATCGCTTCGCCGAATGCGGACGTCTGCCACGATTTCGACAGCCATGCTGCTACCGGCGCGAAAATGTCCCGCCCGTGGAACGTCTTGCTCACGGGCTGGCGGAAGTAGTGCTCGGAGATGATATTCCACGCGTAGAGTGCCTCGGACTGGTCGTACACCGATGACAACACGCCATTATCCGGCGCGATCATATAGTGCTGATCCGCCGCGACGAGCACCGGCCGTCGCTGCGTCCCGACTCCGGGATCGACGACCACCACGTGAATCGTCTTCGGCGGGAAATATTTGTAGGCCTGGCCGATCGCCAGCGCGCCGTCGAGGATGTCGTGCGCCAGAACTCCGTGCGTGATGTCCACGATCTGTACTTCTGGGTTGATGCTCAGGATCACGCCCTTCATGACCCCGACCAAATGGTCATTCGTGCCGTAATCCGTTGTCAGTGTGATGATGGGCCGCGCCAAGGTCCGCTCCTGTCGCCTAGCGCGCGGGAGAAAGTCGCCGCGCTGCATCTTCGACGCTAACGGACGGTCGCGCCCCTGTCAAAGCGAACCGCCGCGCCTGCCGCGATTGAGTAACGCATCGCGCGGGTATGTCTTTTGGTTGTCGTCCAGGAGCGATGGAGCTGCTTTGAGATTTTTCTCTCTCCGTCTTTGCGTTCCTGCGGTGGGTAATCTTGGAGCATGCAACCGTCTCGCGCCTGCCTGCTACTCCTCGAGGAGGTTAATCTCCCCCACGCCGCCATGAACGGTCATGTCGATCGACGTCGGCGTCTTCCCGTATACGCTGTTGACGTACGCGCTTCCGTCGCGCTCCATGCCCGGCGCATTCACCGATCCGATCCCGCCCGACGCTTCCACGTGTACACCCACGTCCTTCGGCAAGCGAATCGTCGCGGACCCAACGCCGCCGTCGACTTCCGCGTCGAGATTCGTTTTTCGCGGCCCGGTCAAATCGAGATGCAATTGTCCCGCGCCCATATTGATCCGCAGGTGGCTCAGGTTCAGGCCGTTCATGCGCAGATCGCTTTCGCCGGCCCCGATGTTCAGGCTAAGGTCGATTGTCTCGTCGCCGCCCATTCGCAAGTTCCAGTCGGTGTCGTCGGTTCCAAAATGCACTCGATGCTCGCCTTGCGACACGCTGAGTTGGCCGCGATCGCCGGAAACCTGATATTCGACGTTCGGCTTCCCCCAGTTTCGGTCGTAGCGGAAATCTGCATCGAGCAGCCGGCTTGAGCCGCCGCTCAGGACGAACCTCCCCGCGGGAAACACAAGATTCGCGGTGACGGTCTTTGCGCCTTGCAACTCGACTGCCTGCGTGTCGTGAACATCATAAGCATCTGCGCCGAAGTGGCGTCCCTCCCAATCCCATCCTCGATGCCGGACGAAACCACCATGCCAGATCGCCAGGACGAAGAACACCGCGATCACGATCCATGCCACTCCCGTCCCCGAAATCCACGGGCCGGTCGCGCGGTCGGGATGCTCATGCGCGTAGTAGCTGTCCCATATTTTCCCCAGCCCGATAAAAACGAGAATCAGGGGCCAGAAGCGCAGCAAAATCGGCCACGGATCAAAGTCCGGATGGAAATTCAGCATCAGAAAGCAGACGCCCAACACGATCAGCAGGATCGGTCCTACGAATGACCTGTGTCGCGGCCTGGGCATCTGTGGTCCCGTTGGTGCTGCCGGCTCGGTCATAGACCACCTCTCGCTTCATGATACGCAGCCGAACGCCGAAATGTTGCAGCTGTACTCTCTATTACCGTCGCGGCAAGAAAGGTGCGGCGCTCCGAAAACGATCGCTGTTACGCCTGATTGATCATGAACGTCGACATTTGCTCGAAAAACGCTCGAAGGAATTGTTCGGCCTCGGCTGGCAGAGCCGCCTCCGCAAACGCTCTGTTCATCAGATGCATCCACCGGTCGCGGGCGGCTTGATTGATCCGGAACGGAAAGTGTCGCGCCCGCAAGCGCGGATGTCCTCGCTCTTCGATGTATCGCTGCGGGCCTCCGAACCTGTAGATCAGGAAATCGCGCAGGCGCTGCTCGGCGCCCGCACGATCCTCCTCGGGATACATCGCTCCGAGAATGTCGTCCTCCGGGACTTGGCGATAAAACGCAGCCACGAGGCGCGTGAAACCTTCCTTCCCAATAATTGAGTAGATATCGGCTTCTTCCATGATTCTTTCATTTCAGTTTAGCACTTGCGCAAAACCGATTTGCCGCAGGCGAATCACGAACCGGTCGATTCAGACCGGACCGCCCGAATGCAGAAGATGCACCGCGTCAACGGGTATAATTTTTGGTTCAGTCCGCGAGTGGATCGGGTCGGATTTGGAAGTGGACCACCTTCGGCATTGTCCCTTTTCCCGTCTCGCTCTGGAATGGCGTGCGGGTACCCCAGGTCGTCCAGACACCCTTGCCCTTCCAGCCGGTTTTCGGATCGTCGAAGCGCCCGTCCATCCCTTTCGCAAAGAAGCCCAGCGGATACGGAACGCGCAGGATCACGAATTTTCCGTTCACCAGCGCGATCAGCGAATCCGACGAATTGCCGGTCGCGATCGGAGTGTTCTTGCCCAGCCCCAGCGTGTCGAACTGATCGACCCACGCGTAGTAATGAGAGTCCGCGCTGCCCGAGGCCGTGACGTTCTTAAATTTCGGTCCCGGCGTCGGATACAGTGTCCATCCTTCGGGGCACTGCCGTCCGGTCGCCATCGGTCCGTTGAGTGGCCCCTTGCACTTGCGCCGGTCGAAGCTGCCCAGGTGCCCGCTCGCCAGCGCCACCCACACGACGCCGTTGCCGTCGACATCCATCCCCCGCGGCGAAAAGCCCCACACCGGAGCCTTCGGGTCGTTCCATGGCACCTCGTAGTATTCCGCCAAAGCTGTCTCCGGAGGGTTCGGTCCCGGATTCAACCGCACGATCCCTCCCGGAAAGCCCAGCACCGTGCCCCACACCATCCCATCCCTGCCGACCGCGACGGCGTAGAACGCTGCGTTGAGGCGCGTGTCCTTCGCGGGGTCGCTCGCTGCGTTTAGCGCGGAAGCCGTGCCCAAACTCTCGCCGCCGGGCGTCGTGGCCACACTCTGCTCGCCTTCCGCATAGGCGTCTCTCTTTCCGTTGCCGTTGGTGTCCAGCACCAGAGCTGTCCAGCCTTGCGATTTCGCCGCGTCGTGCGTCTGGTCCCACAATTTGGTGTTCAGCCAGCCCACGACTCCGCCGCCACCGCCGCTGCTGGTCCACAGCGTGTTATTGGCGTCGCTCGCGAACACTAGGTGGTGCGTGCCGAAGCAAGTGTCGATCATCGCAATTTGCTTGGTCGCCGGGTCGTACATCTCCAATTGGCGCCCAGAATTCTCGACGGGAGTGAGCTGCGCCGAGGGAAGGCTGGACCCCGCTTTGCAAAAAGCCGGGTTGTCGCGCGCACGGATTCGCGCCGTGTACCAGAGCCGCCCGCGCTCGTCGAACATCGGATTGTGCACGGTCGTGTGGCTGTCCCAGATCGCCTCATCGCCCCAGAATGCGGACGGCTTCAACGGCTTCGGCTGCCCCGGCGTGTCCGGATCGCGGTAAGTAGTCTTCACCTGGCTGATCGTGTTGTGCATCGGATCGAGCACCGGCAAATAATCGCGGCTCTCCTCGGGCGATCCGTAGATCAGGCCGTTGGCGTTGACGTTTGGATCGCGCTTGTCTGTCGAGATTTCGTCGTGCAGATATGCCTTCGGATCGGCCCAGTCCCACTGAGTGATCACCACATTGCGTTCGACGCCCTGCGGCCGCGGAGGCACCTCCGCGGGCAACTCGCCCTTCGCGATCCGCGTGGTCCAATCGCCGAACAGCTCGGTGGCTCGCTTGGGTCCGAGCTGGCTTAATCCGCCCAACATGATCGCGCCTGCTTGTCCGGACTGCACACGCCGCATCCATGCTTGCGCTGTGTCGAGATCGCTGAACATCGCCGGAATCGTCCGCGTATATTGGTTGCCGAGCTGGTGGCACGACTCGCAGGCGTCCGTCTTGATCAGGTGGATCCACTCGCCCTGGCTCTTCACGTTCGGTGAAATGCCGCTCGTGGCGGCGTCCGTGCCGTGAAATTCGTTTTCTCCCGGCACATTCAGCAGTGCATACCAATAATTTGCCGGATAGTATTGGGCGGCGGTCTTCGCATCCGGCGCGACGCCTGGCTTCAGGTCCACAAGCTTGCCGGGCTCGGTTTGCACCGTTGGCGAATCCACCAATCCGTATCCGCGCGCCCAGACGGAGTATTCGGCCTTTGGCAGGTCCGGTATCAGATAACGCCCGCGATCGTCGGTCACCACTTCCTTGATGTAATGCGTGGGCAGGTCATTTGTTTCCGCGATCACCCACACTCCCGCTTCCGGCCCGTTGGAGCTTGTGACCGTCCCGCCGATGTCGTTGTTCTTGATCCGGATCCCTGCGCTGCTATTCTGCTTTGCGCTCGTTCTGCCGAGCGGGACGGCGACCGCTGCAGCGAGCAATGCAGCGACGCCGAGAGCCATCAGTCCAAGAGACGAAATCTTCCTGGTCATGTTATCGGCCTCCGATGCTCGAAATATTGCCGACGTCGTTGGGTCGCCAGCGGAAGTTCGCGAATGCGGGCGGGATTCATCATTGCGTTGCCAGCCGACCCACAATATACGCTCGGCTGCCACCGCGGGCAATCCACCGGCCCCGCCGCTCTCGCGCTCACTGCTGCCCCGGGCGCGCACTGAACATCAGCCGCGGCCGATGAAGGGCATCTTAGTCGCCATGACGGTCATGAATTGGACATTGGCGTCGAGAGAGAGAGACGCCATGTACACGACGGCGCGCGCAACGTCGGCGGGATCCATCGTCGGCTCGGCCGCGATCGTGCCGTTCGCCTGCGGCACGCCCTTCTTCATTCTTTCGGCCATGTCGGTCGACGCGTTTCCAATATCGATCTGGCCGCAGGCGATGTCGTACTTCCTGCCGTCGAGGGAAGTCACTTTGGTGAGACCTGTGATTCCGTGCTTTGACGCTGAATAGGGGGCGGAATTCGGCCGGGGACTGTGCGCCGAAATCGAGCCGTTGTTGATGATGCGCCCGCCGCGCGGGTCCTGGTTCTTCATGATTTTGAATGCTTCCTGCGTGCAGAGAAATGTGCCGGTGAGGTTCGTATCGACCACGGACTTCCACTGCTCGTACGTCAAGTCTTCGAGCGGCGTGGCGCGGCCGGAAATTCCCGCGTTGTTGAACAGCAGGTCGAGCCGGCCGAACGCGTCTTTTGTTTTCGCGAAAAGCTCGCGGACGGAAGCGGCATCGCAGACGTCCGCAGGTACGACGATCGCTCGGGAATTAACCTGACTCACTTCCAGCGCAGTCGCTTCCAGGGGCTCTTTGCGCCGGCCGGCAAGAACCACGGAGTAGCCCTCCCGAGCAAGAGCCACGGCAACGTACTTGCCTATTCCGCTGCCTGCTCCGGTGACGATGGCGATCTTCGGCGATAAGCCCATAAATGTCCTCCGCTAAACCGATTTATGAGAGTGACGAGGAACGGTTATTTCGCCTGCACCGAAGCCAGGTAGTCACAGAGGTTCTTGATGCGTTGCTGCACAACTCTTTCGTGCTGCTTGTCGAGGTATCGGAAGAGAGGGCCCCATGTAGGCATGTCCGGCGAGCCGTGAGCGGGAACGCCCGGCCCAGATTTGAGGACACTCGAAACATAGTCATACGGGAACTTGCCCCCATGGCGCTTTGCCAGCGTGGTCAGATCTGATGGGGACGTTTTGAGGAAGGGCGCCAGGGGACCATATCCCTTGGCGTCCGCGCCATGGCAAGCGGCGCAATATTGCTTATACATCTGCTCGCCCGACGGCACATAGGTCAATGGAAACTGTGTCTCGTCGACGGCCGGCCCGGCACTGGCAACGCAACCGATCAGTAACATAGCACTGAGCAGAACCAAGGGTCGAACAGCCATCGTTTCCTCCGCCGCCATCCAGTGTCTTCCGAAGATGCGGCTCATACTGCTGTAAATCGCTTCTCGCTGTAGGTAGCCTATTCCTTTGCCCATCGTTGGTTCAATCGTAATCGATATCGGATATCTGGTCATCGCTGACTACCGCAGCACGCCAATTCTGGACGCGCTACGACGGGCAATACCTAAGTGTCTTCGGCCATCTCATTTGTTCGAATGGCCGGAGCAGCTCCTGGTTACCACGCTAACCGGACAAGCTGGTTTCACATGTTCGGTAATCCGATTTATCAGGAGTTACCCGAGCTTCGGGAGCGTTGGGGACGATGTGCTTCCCAATAGCTAATTCGGACGCGGTCAGTAGCGATGAAACGCCTGAAATCGGAATGAGTAGCCGATCCCGATGACATGATCCACTGAGGCCGGCGACAAACCCACGCCGAAGTGAAAGTCGAGCTGTTGCTGCTTTGCGACCTTTATTGCCGTTCCGAAGTGCAGCAGATGGCGGGAACCACCGCGTTCCGGAAAGTCGCCCGCGTACTCGACGAACGCATCCCACGGCCCTGTCAGTTGCCGGTCCAAAAGGATCGTGGACTCGCCGGTCAGATTTCGCGTGCGGCCCTGAGTGGGCCAGTACATCGAGAGCATTCCGGCCGCCGTCCATTTGGAGGACAGCCGGCGCGACCATGCCACCTGCAGACCCCCATCGTACCCGCCGCTGGACACGCCATCGGCGCCGGTCGGAAAACTGAGGAACAGAGTAGCGGACACATCGAATCCACCCGGCGTGGGGCCGAGTTGTTGTTTTACTCCGATGGCCAAGTCGCCGAATCCCGAGCCGCGGCCGCCGGTGGCGTTCAGGTTGTCGTAATTGTTCGGCACGGTGAAACGTAACTCAGTCTTCGTGGCGACACCCAAGCGTAGTAAGGTTTCCGGGCCATCAACGATGCTCTGACCCTGGTTGCCGGTTTCGAGGAATCCATTCTCCGCCTGAAGGCTGCCATAAGGGACGACGACGCTGGAGTTCGTAACGGACGGCCGATTTGTTGCGATCGGGCCCGAGATGTCAGTCGTTGCAGGCTGATCTTGCCCCTGCAATGGCGCCAATGTGATGAAAATGAAAGACAGCAGCGCAGTCGCAATCCGAGCAATCATCCACTGCCGAGCTCCAAAAGAAAGATTTTGCGACCGGAATGACACACTGGAAGCATGCGGCAAGGGTTCCGTGCATTCGCCTGACGAACCATACTCTGAAATTCGCGGGGTCATGTGGGCGCTATCTGCCGAGCAAATGCTCCAGAATCGGTCCCAGTGTCAGCGCGGGAAAGAAACTAAGGCCTCCAACAATCAACACGGTGGCCACCAACACAACCGCAAATAGAGGTCCGTCGGTGGGGACTGCGTTTCCTAAGTCCTGTTTCCGAAGCTGTTGGGCCATGAGTCCGGCCAGTGCAAGCGCGGGAATTGCCAGGCCGAAGCGGCCCATCATCATGGCAACCGCCGTGGTGAAGTTATAAAAAACCGTGTTCGCATTCAAACCGGCGAAAGCTTGGCCGTTGTTGGCGAAGCATGACGAATAGGCATAGAAGATCTCGGTGAGGCCATGTGATCCCTTGTTGATGACCAAGCCCGAAAGTCCAGCTTTCGTGGCCAGGGCGACTGCCGTGAAGGGAAGTACCGCAAGTGGACACGCAAGCGCATAGAGGGCGATGAATTTGGTTTCGAGCGGACCGATCTTCTTTCCCAGGTACTCGGGCATCCTGCCAATCATCAGCCCAGCCAGAATTATCCCGATAAGCGCAACCATGATGATGCTGTAAATTCCTGTGCCCAGCCCGCCGAATATGATTTCCCCCAGCAGCATATTGACGAGGGGTACCGCGCCACCCAGCGGCGTGTAACTGTCATGCATGGAGTTCGTGGAGCCGGTCGCGCCGTTTGAAGTGACGACCGCGGTCAATACAGATGCGCCAATTCCGAAGCGAACTTCCTTGCCCTCCATGTTTCCGCCAGGCTGCCCTTCACTTGCGCGTTGGGAGAGCCCCGGAACGTCGGAGAGTCGTCTATTGCCCGCTTGTTCCGCAAGTCCGCACAGCAAGAGCCCCGTCACAAACAGGGCGACCATCACGAAAAACAACACCCAGCCCTGCCGAGGCCGGCCGATCATCCTCCCAAAAGTGTTTGTGAATGCCGCCGGCAGCATCACAATCGCCAGCATTTCGAGAAAATTGCTCAGGGGAGTGGGATTCTCGTACGGGTGAGCGCCGTTCGCATTGAAGAATCCGCCGCCATTCGTCCCAAGATTCTTGATGAACTCGAGCGCCGCGACCGGCCCCTGAGGGATTGTTTCTTGTCCGCCACCGAGTGTCGCGACCTGAGTGTAGGGGTGCCAATTCATCGGCACGCCTTGCCAGACCAAAAGCAAACTGCCCACTAGAGACAACGGAAGCAGAATCCACAGAATCGAGCGGGTCACATCAACCCAGAAGTTGCCGAGCTTTGTGGTTTGCTGGCGCGCGAACCCGCGAATGAATGCCACGCCGACAGCCAGCCCGGAGGCTCCTGCCAAAAAGTTCTGCACGGTCAGGCCAATCATTTGACTCGCGTAACTCAGCGTATTCTCTCCACCATAGGCTTGCCATGTTGTCGTCGTCGAGAAACTGATGGCGGTGTTCATCGCCAGGTCGGGAGTCACAGGCGTGGTTTGGTACGCGGGATAGAACCACGGCAAGAATCTTTGCAGACGCAGGATTCCGTAAAGCAGCAGCGTGCCGACAAGCCCGAAAATGATGAATGCCAAGGAGTACTGTTTCCAGTCCATCTCCACGTCAGGTTCAATTCCAGTCAGCTTGTAGGTGAGCCGTTCAACGGGGAGTAGCACTCGATCCAGGAACGTGGGCTCGCCCTGAAATACACGAGCCATGTAGCCGCCGAGAGGTTTCACAAGCACTGCAACGACGGCTAAAAAGAATGCGTACTGCAAAAAGTTGGGGCCGCTCACCGCCGCCCTCGCAAGCCGATACTACATCGTTTCGACATCAGCTTTCACAACGGCGTTTTGCGCGAACACCGGTTCCAGCCCCACGAGGTCGCAGTTGCATATCGACAGAGAATCTACAGGATCGGGCATAATAATGGCATAAGACATCCATAAGAGCTTTGTAGGGTGACGCTCAGCGCTAAGCGACCTATTTTGTGCAGAAGGCGCGGATCATAATCGCAAACTAACACACCAGCCCCGACGTACAATTCCCGAAGGGACCGCCGACTTACGCCAGCCTGCCAAAGTCCACATAACCTCGCGCTTGTAATTCACCCTCAGCCTGCTAGCCTGATTTCGACAAAATGAGAGTCGTCCACAATTCGAGCGAAGAAAACGCCGGGCCGGATCGCCGTGCGCGCCGAAGATTCTCGCACGGACGTCAGCCGAAGCTGCGATTTCTAATCGACACGTCGGCGATTAGAATCGTGCGTAAGCCGAAGAAAAGAAAGGACGGAGCCTGATTCTAATCGACACACTTCCGGGGAGTTCGCAGGGCGCAAACGCCGCTCTGTTCCAATGACTCGTTAGCTTGACCGTCGTTGCACTAGCCACTATTCTGAACTCTCTAAGGCTCAAACATGCGCATCTATCTTGACTACAACGCGACGACACCCGTGGACCCTCGCGTCCTCGATGCCATGCTGCCGTATCTCGGAGAAAACTTCGGCAACGCCGGCTCGGTCCACACGCCCGGCCAGAGAGCGCGCGCTGCGGTGGACGCTGCGCGCGAATCCGTCGCGGCGCTGATCGGTGCGAAGTCCAGCGAGATCGTTTTCACGAGCGGCGGCACCGAAGCGGACAACCTTGCGATCTTCGGCACGATCGCAGCCTCGACAAAGCCTCGCAAGCACGTCATTACCACCTCGATCGAGCACCACGCGATTCTGCACAGCTGCGAGGAACTCGAACGGCAGGGAATCGAAGTCACCGTCGTTCCCGTCGGCCGCGGTCCGGCATCGCAAGGCGTCGTCGATCCGGAAGATATTCGCCGCGCGCTGCGTCCCGAAACGGTTCTCATCACCGTGATGCACGCCAACAATGAGCTTGGCACGATTCAGCCCATCGAAGAAATCGGGTGCATCGCAGCGGAAGCGGATGTGTGCTTTCACTGCGACGCGGTGCAGTCGGCGGGCAAGGTGCCGCTCGATGTGAATCGTCTCGGCGTGGATCTGCTCTCGATTTCGGCGCACAAGTTTTGCGGCCCCAAGGGAGTTGGCGCGCTCTTCGTCCGCACCGGCACGCCACTTGCGCCACGCTTCTTCGGCGGACACGCCGAACGCGACCGCCGCCCCGGCACGGAGAATGTCCCCGGCATCGTGGGCATCGGCAAGGCCGCGGAACTCGCGCATCAGTTGCTCGCCGAAGACGACGCGCGTCTCAGCGCGCTTCGCGACCGCCTCGAATCGGCGCTGCTCGATCGCATTCCTGCCGCGCAGGTGAACGGCGACCGCAGCCACCGCGTCCCGAACACGACCAATATGAGCTTTCCCGGCGCGGGCGGCGAAGCGCTCCTGATTTCACTCGATCTTCAGGGCATCGCGTGTTCCACCGGCGCCGCCTGCTCCTCGGGTTCGACCGAACCTTCTCACGTTCTGTTGGCCGCCGGGCTTTCGCGCGACGACGCGCGCTCGAGTCTTCGTTTCAGCCTCGGCCGGCCAACCACTGCCGGCGATATCGACCGCGCGATTGAAATCATTCCCGCCGTTGTCGAGCGCATCCGCGCGCTCTCGCCAAAGTCGCCGCATCCAGAGGCCGCCGCATCCGCCCGCTGACGATTCCCCAATGACGCCAATCGCCCAACTCGAATCCGCCGCCGGGACAGTCGTGTCCACCGCGAATGCAGTCGCGGTCGCGATGTCGGGCGGCGTTGATAGTTCCACGGTCGCTGCGATCCTCCGCGAGCGCGGCCAGCCGATCGTCGGCCTCACGATGCAGCTCTGGAATCAGCGCCGGTTGCCCGCGCTTCAGGGCGACGGCCCCGCACCGCACCGCTGCTGCTCGCTCGACGATGTCTACGACGCGCGCCGCGTCGCCGAGCACCTCGGCATTCCGTATTACGTGATCAATTTCGAGCGCGAATTCGAGCAGACTGTAGTCCGTCCGTTCGTCGAGGACTACCTCGCTGGACGCACGCCGATTCCATGCACGCACTGCAACAATCACGTGAAGTTCGACCAGCTTCTCGCCACCGCGCGTCAAATCGGCGCCGAGCGGATCGCCACCGGCCACTACGCGCGCATTCGTCACAATCCGGAAACGGAGCGCTACGAACTCCTCCGCGCGCTCGATGGCACCAAGGATCAATCGTATTTTCTTTTTGGCCTCACGCAAGAGCAGCTTTCGCGCGCCGAGTTTCCGCTCGGCGAATTGACGAAACAGGAAGTGCGCGAAATCGCGCGACGCCTTGCAGTGCCCGTCGCTGAAAAGCCGGAGAGCCAGGAGATCTGTTTCGTGCCATCGGGCAGTTACGTCCGCTTCATCGAAAACTATCTGCAGGAGCAGGGAAGCGATTTGCCCGCCGAATCCGGAGAGATCGTCTCGACTGCGGGCGAAGTCATCGGCCGCCACAACGGCTTGCACAATTACACGGTCGGCCAGCGCAAGGGCCTCGGCCTCGCCGCCGGCCATCCGCTGTACGTTGTCGCGCTCGATCGCGCGAACAATCGCCTCGTTGTGGGCGAGGATGGCGAACTTCGCAGCAGTTCGTGCGAAGTCCGAAATGTGAATTGGGTTTCGATTGCGGCGCCCGATGCGCCGGTTTTTGCGGCCGTCCGCATTCGCAATCGCCACGAACCTGCCGAAGCGGAAGTTGTAGCGCTCGATGCGACGACCGCGCGCGTCACCTTCCGCGAGCCGCAGCGCGCGATCACTCCCGGCCAGGCGGCCGTATTTTACTTGGGCGATCACGTCCTCGGGGGTGGCTGGATCGCGAAGTGACGCAATGGGCCCGAGCGCAAAGGTGAGCGTTGCCGCTAAATTCAAATTGTCTGTGAAGGGAAGGAATGCGCAGTTACGCCAAGCGGCGCGGGTTCAGATGAACAGTTCTTCGTCTTGCGTGGCGCTGTCGGGTTCGGGACGCCGCTTCTGCCCGCGAATGAAATCGAGCCCGGCCTTGATGCCTTTCAGCACAGCGGACGCCTGATTCACCGGCTGCCACAGCTTTTCGCGGAACGTCGAGCCGGCCTCTTCGATCACTTCGAGAGTTCCGGTGAGAATCTGGTCGGCGCGAACGATTTGGATTCGCAGGCGCTCCACGGCATCCGTGAAGATGCGGTCCACTTTCTGCGCTTGTCCGCGGGCCAACCTTGTGAGTTCCGCGGCGTCGCCCATGATGCTCCGTATGCGATCTTCGGAATCATCGAGGATGCGGCTGGTGCGGACGAGAATCGGATCGACGCGGGCTTGCAGATCCGCTGCGATCCGCGTGAATTCGCGGATGGCCACGCGCATCTGAATGAACATCGCCAGCAAGATCGCCATTTGAATCACGATAGCGATCGTCGCGACGATGATGAACAATTCAAGCCAGCCGGACATTCAGGCGCCTCCGAAAAGCTACGAAATCTTTGCTTCCCGCTTGTAGGTTTCCTTGCCTGCGTCGACGGCGTTCGATAGAGCGTCTTTCTGCCGCGACATGATTTCTTTGCTGCGCTCGATCAAATCCTCCGCGCGCTCGCGCAGTTCTCGCGCCTTCTTTTGCGCAAATTCTCTGCCTTCGTCCGCCTTCGACGTAAGATAGTCGCGTGTCTCTTCACCGGATTTTGGCGCGAAAAGAATGCCGACGAGCGCCCCGATGCCTAACCCGACGAGGAAAAAACTGACTTTCGAGCCCACGTTGTCCGCCATGATGCACCTCCAATTTGGACAGTAGCATAGGCTTACCAGTACAAGCAAGGCGAGCGCCCGAGTCAATTTTCGTGTCGGAGCTACGTGGCACGCGGCTCCCGAAGTTGAGCCTCCCGCAATCCATTGAATACGCGTTGCGCTTGCGCGCGCGGCAGTTCCGCGGCGAGTTCCTCGAGGCTCAATTGCTTCAGCCTCGTCACACTGCCGAATCGACGCAGCAGTTTCTGCGCGGTGCGCTCGCCCACGCCCGGAATGTCCACGAGCTCGGTGCGCAAGCGGCGGCTTGACCGCCGCTGACGATGGAACGTAACCGCGAAGCGATGGGTTTCGTCGCGAATCTGCTGGATCAAGTGCAGAACCGGTGAGTGGCGATCGAGCGCGATGGGTTCGCTCTCGCGCCCCAGCACGTACAGAATCTCTTCCTTCTTGGCGATGCTTGCCAGCGGCTGGTTGATGATCTCGAGTTTTTCGAGCGCCTGCGCCGCCGCGTGCAACTGCCCAATTCCGCCGTCGATCAAGATCAAGCTCGGCAGCGGTTTATTTTCGTCGCGCAGACGCCGGTATCGCCGCTCCACTGCTTCGCGCATGCTCGCGAAATCGTCACGGAGCAGTCCTTCGGATTTGTCGCGTCCTTCGGGCATCGCGTCTCCGCGGATGATGAACTTCCGGTAATCGGACTTCTTCATGCGCCCGTCTTCCCACACCACCATCGATGCGACCGTGTCCGATCCTTGAATGTGCGAAATGTCGAAGCATTCGATTCGCTTTGGTGGTTCGGGGAGCCCGAGCGCGGATTCGATGGCCTCCGCGATCGCCTTCGAGCTGGGCTTCAGCACGCGGAACCGTTGCACGAAAGAATGCTGCGCGTTTTTCTCGACGAGTTCGAGAAACGCATGTTTCTGGCCACGCTGGGGGTTCAGAATCTCCACGCGGTGCCCGGCTGTCTGCGTCAGCACGTCTTCAAGCAGCGCGCGCTCCTCGAAATCCTGCGGGACGTGGATGTAGCGCGGCAGATACGCAGCGTCGAGATAGAGTTGTTTCAGCAGGGAAGGCAGAAACTCGGCGGGTTCGAACTCTTCGAGGTTCTCCCAATAAAAATCGCGCCGGTCCACCACGCGTCCGCCGCGCAAATGGAAAATATTCACGGCGACCTGGGGCGGCTCGGCGTACCATGCGAGCACGTCCGTATCGTCTCCCTCGGCCGCGGCAATTTTTTGCCGCTCTTCCATATCGGAAAGCGTTTGCAGTAGGTCGCGGTAGCCTGCAGCCTCTTCGTAACGCTCGCTTTGCGAAGCGCTCTCCATTCGTTCCTTCAAGCTTCGCGATAGATCGTTCCGGCGGCCTTCGAGAAATAGCCGTACGTCCCGCGCCCCCTCCGCGTAGCGCTCGTCGGTTACGAGCCCCGCGCACGGGCCAAGGCAGCGGTGAATGTAATATTGAAGGCAAGGGCGGGGATGAGACCGCGTCAGGTCGACGGTGCACGAAGGCACGAGAAAATGCTTGTGGATCAGGTGTACCAGCCGGTAGGCGAGGCCCCCTGGAAAATACGGGCCAAAGTAGATCGAGCCATCCTTGGTGAGCCGCCGGGTCACGTAGACTCGCGGATATTTTTCAAACGCCGTGTAGCGGATGTACGGATACGTCTTGTCGTCGCGCAGCAGAATATTGAACTTCGGCTTATGCTGCTTGATCAGATTGTTTTCGAGCGCCAGCGCCTCGCGCTCGTTGTCCACCACGATATATTCGACGTCCACAATTTCGCGGACGAGCGATCCCGTCTTCGCGTCCTGCCACCTCGATTCGAGGAAGTAGGATTTCACGCGGTTCCGCAGCGATATCGCCTTGCCTACGTACAGGATGTTTCCGCCGGCGTCCTGGAAAAGGTACACGCCGGGCTGGGCGGGCAGTTGGTCGACTTTTTCGCGGAGTTCCATTCGCGGCGCGATACAATGAACGGGAGTTCAGTTCGCCGGGCGATCGAGTCCCGGACGATACAACTTTCATGATAGCAAACGCATTCTAATCCCGACGGCAAAGCCAATGCGGCGAACTCTTTCTCAACTCGTGTTGTTCTGTTTCCTGGTCGGCATCCCGGCGCAGGCCGATCAGCAAAAGCCCCCGGCGCCCCCGCCCGACAAGCCGCAGGGCCAGACCCAGACACCTGCGCAAGATGACGCGAACAACGCCCCCCTGCCGGCAACGGTCGACGAAGACATCCAGGTCGGCACGTTTTACATGCACAAGGGAGATATCGACGCAGCGATCCCACGATTCGAAGACGCTATTCGGCAGCAACCGAAGCTCGCCAAGCCGCGCCTGCTGTTGGCCGAGGCGTACGAGAAAAAGGGCGACAAAGCCACCGCTGTGAAATATTACAGGGAATATCTGCGAGCGTTTCCGAACGCGTCTGACGCGAAAAGGATTCAGGAGAAGATCGAGAAGCTGACGGCGCGATAGGAATCGACAGTCTGAACGAAAGATGCGGGCGAAGAATCCCTTCGGAACGCGCTACTAATCCTGAAGCACCCAATCGGAAGTCGTTTCCAGGAACTGGAAGCCGTATCGCTGCCAAGCCGCGCCGGTCGACTCCTTGCGCACCACCACCGCGCGCCCTGCATACCGATCTTGCCCTGCGGACGCGAGAAACACCTCGATCGGGGTTCCCTTGACCAGCGTCGCCGTGCAGTTGCAAAGAAATCCGCCGGCGCTCAGATTCTCCGTAGTGGTTGATTCCTCAAACGGTTTTCCATTCGCGTCATTTCCGCGCAGTTTCAGGGGAACTCGCATCTGCACTCGTTTGTGCTTGCGGCGCTCCGGCTGCTTGGCCCTGAGTTCTGCCGCGAGAGCGGCTTTGAGCGCAGCGAAGTCCACAGGCTTGTGGAAGTAGGCCCGGGCTCCCAGGCTCTCGACGTGCTCCTTGTATTTCGCTCCGGCCTCACCGGTGATCACGAAAATCGGGATGCGAGAGGTGTAACTGAGGTTGTGAAAGCTCTGGCAGAGCTCGAAACCGGAAAGGCCCGGCATCAGGAGGTCCAGCAAAATCGCATCCGGCTTGTGTTCGAGGGCCAGTGCGAGGGCCTGCTCCGGATCGCCGGTATCAACGACCTCATATGAGTCCGACAATCGCATGCGGAACAACCCGCGCACGGACTCGTCGTCATCCACGACCAGTATTTTCGGCATTTTCAAAGCTCCCGATACGGCCGAACCGCCTGAATTACTCGTGACTGAGCTCATTTGGACTCCGCCACCACGCGGCGATCCAGCGCCTCCCGGATCTTGCGTGCCAAGGTTTCCCGTGTAAACGGTTTCGAGAGAAAGTCGCTGCCCGGTTCGATCGGGCCCTGAGAGCCGACGGCCTGGCCCGTGTACCCGGACATATACACGATCCGAGTCTCCGGACGCCGCCGTGTCAATTCCTGCGACAGCGTGTGGCCTCCCATGCCGGGCATCACGACATCGGTGAGCAACAGGTGGATCGGCCCGTCATGCTGTTCGCTCACCTCCAGCGCCTCCACACCATCGTTTGCTTCCAGCACCAGATAGCCGAGCGATTCCAGCGTGGTGCGGGTCAGCTTTCGCAAAGATTCCTCGTCTTCGGCCAGCAAAATCGTTTCCTTGCCCTCGAAAGAGGCAGCTGGGCCGGCCGAAGGCCCGTGGGCCTTGATAGCGTCATCGACGCGCGGCAGATAGATCTTGAATGACGTTCCCTTGCCGGGCGTGCTATAGATGTCGATGTAGCCGCCGCTCTGCTTTACCACGCCATACACAGTCGAAAGGCCAAGTCCCGTGCCCTTTCCTTTTTCCTTCGTGGTAAAAAAGGGTTCGAATGCGCGCGCCTTGGTCTCGGCGTCCATTCCGATTCCGCTGTCGGTTACTGTGAGGCAAATGTACGGCCCGGGTTGGACGGGGTAGGGATAGCGGCGCACGAATTCCTGGTCCATCACCATATTTTCCGTCGAGATCGTCAGTTTGCCGCCTTGAGGCATCGCATCCCTAGCATTGACGGCCAGATTCATGATGACTTGCTCGAGCTGGCCTTGGTCTGCCTTCACGTGGCCAACGTCAGGGCTCAGTGGAGTGCTCAGCTCGATGTCCTCGCCAATCAGCCTTCGCATCAGCTTCTCCATGTCGAGGACAACGCTATTCAGGTCGATCACTTTTGGATCGAGCACCTGCTGGCGGCTAAAGGCCAGAAGCTGGCGGGTGAGAGAAGCCGCGCGCTTTCCAGCTTTCAATATCTCGTCGACGCTCCCGCGAAGCGAGTCCTCCGGCGACATGCGCTCTTGAAGAAATTCCGCATAGCCGATGATCACGCCGAGAATGTTGTTGAAATCGTGCGCAACTCCCCCGGACAACCGGCCTACGGCCTCCATTTTTTGCGATTGCCGGAACTGCTCTTCCAATTGCTTGCGTGCGCTGACGTCGCGGTTCACGATCACCAGCTTTTCAACTTGGCCTTGAGCGTTCAACACGGCGCTGGCGCCGGACTCGAGCACGTGCCAACTGCCGTCCTTGTGGCGCATCCGATACTGAATGGTGCGCCCGTGGCCGGTGCGCGCCGCTCGCGCCGCTTCCTCCACGATAGGGCGGTCGTCCGGGTGAACTTGTTCGAGCGACGAGGTTTTCAGCAGTTCCTCCGCGCTGTAGCCAAGAATCCGCTCGTACGCCGGACTGTTGTAGAGCCGCTTCCCGTCAGCGTCCACCACCGCGATCATGTCTGCGGCGTTCTCGCTGATCAGCCGAAAGAGCTCTTCCCGGCGAACCAGCTCCGTGCGTATCCGATAAATCTGCAGTTGTTGATAAATCGTATAAATGTCGAACAACAAGACCAGGCCGACGAGCCCTCGTACGGCCAGATTAATGTGCAGCGTGTCGAAGTCCTCGACATGTTCGTGCAACATCGGAGCGACGAACGACGCGATGCCGGCCGTGAGCAGGAGTGTCACCAGAATCGCGAAACACCAGAGAATCCACTCGCGTCGCTCGATGGATCGCATGAGGTCTTGGATCTTTCTGTGCGACTGGGTTGCCATAACTTGTTTGTACCACTTTGGTACAAATACCTTCCAACTTCATGTGCTCAAGGGTTACTGCTTACGATACCGCGCAGTACCACGGGCACATCCGGAAGAAGTCATGCCTTATCAGTCGCTATAGGTGTAATCGGCCGTGAAGGCGGGAACTATAGTGCCATTATGATTTTATCAACCCGTAGTTGAGGGAAAACGGGCGAGGAATCTCATGGCGCTTTGGTACTCGGCAAACCGCTTTTCTTCTCGGCGAAAGTCAACCGAATGAGACTCCCTTCGGCAGCGCGCGAACCGGATCGGATGCTTCAGGTGAAGCATCTCGTGGTACAGCACGTAGGCCACAACGTATTCGGGAACTCCTTGCTGGTCGAGCTGCCGGTTCATGACGATCTGATTCAGTGCCGGATCGAAACAGCCCAATTGGGTTCGCCAGACGCGGGTGCTCCACGCTAGGCGCGGCTGCGCGAGGCTTTCGGCAAAATACCGGCTGTTGAGCTGGGCGAACATCGGCTCGAGGTCGTGGTGCCTTCCAGCAGGGCGGTGTTCCATCTTGCGGGCACGGCGCTGGCGCAGCAGCAGAAGTTGACGGCGCGTGGATTGCGCGTACGAATACTGCTTGTACGTCTCAAGAAGTTCGGCCGGAGGGCGCCGCCGGTAGAGACGCCCCAGCAGGATTGCTGCGGCGGCTTCCACTACGGCCCGCGGCGCTTTTCCAAGCAGGTCAGAGAGTCTGACGTGCGCGGTGTCTTCCCGCAGGCGAATCGTGTGCGTCAGACCCGCATAGGGGTGGTATTCGACGACGAAATGAGGTGGTCGGCCCGCGCATCCGAGCCGCGTGTAGATCATCTGAAAAATCCGCTCGCCCCCGGGAACGGGCCGCCGAGCGCCGCCCGCTTGCCTCACTGCTTCCTCCGCACCGGGGCAGGGAGCATTTCCTTTGAGGCTTCGTCCACGTCGGAGAGGGCGTCCTTGGTGCCTTCGATCGCATCCTCGAGCGTGTCGCGGTAGGTGTCCAGCTCCGGTCCGTCCTTATCGTATTTCTCGAGCTGATCGAGAAATGCCTGGTACTTCGTCCGCATGAGCTTCAACTCTGCGCGAATGTCCATTTGCTTCTCGCGGGCCATGGCGATTTGATCCGCGCCGTCGTCGACGCAGCCGGCGTACCCGTTCATCAGGTTGTTCAAAACCTCGGCGCGCCGCCTTTCCGGCGTCGATCGGTTCAGTTCGTAGTCGAATTTTTTCAGCCGATCTTCGGCGAAAAGGAGATACAGCCTGATGCGCTCCGCCGGCGTGAGGGCGTCGCGGATCTTGTCCGCCTCTTCGTCGCTCAGGTAATCCTTCTGCTGCGGCAGAGCGCGAGTCGCGGAAGGCGATGCGAGCCTCGCCAGCATCAGCATCGTCAAAATTGCCAAGGTGGAATTTCGATGACGCATCAATGTTCCTGCGGGGTGGATTTTGGCGGCGCAGCCTGCGGAGCCGGGCGCCGCGGAAACAGCTCTTCGATGAGATGCCGGTCCATGTCATCCAGGTCTTTCCGCACTTCGACAAATGCTGCCTGTTCGCTTTCGGCGATGGTGGGAAGCAGGGTGTTCAGCCTCCGCAGCGATTCCTGGAGCGAAATCTGAAGCTGCTTGAAGCCGGACGAATGTTTTTCGGCGCTGATCTGCGTTGCGTCGAGCGCCTTCACGCACGATTCCGCTTCGTCCCGATATTCGCGGAGCGCCGCGAGCGCCTCGGGCAAGCGTCCGTCAGCGGCGTCTCGCTGGATCTCCCGAAACTCCGCATCGCCGAGGTCCGGCATCAGCTTCGCTTTTCGGACCGGATCGGATTCATGCTGGAAGCGGGAACGAAGCCCCGCGAGCCGGTCCTGCGAAATGGCCGGTCCGGCCGCAAGCGCTGCCATCAAAATTGGTCCCCAGATGCGGAGCTTTCCGCGCAAGGCGCTACCTCTTTTTTTCGCGTAGCTCGCGAGTCAGCACTCGCACCCGCTCCGTGGAAACGAAATACATGTCGTTGTTCTCGTCCTTGTTCAACTGCAGGAACTGTTTGTAGGCGTCGAGCGCCTCTTGCAACTGACCAAGGTTATCGTAACAGCTCGCCCGAATAAACCAGCTTCCTGCGGGAAGGTCTTTTCGCTTCGAGAGTACGTCGAGGGACTGCAGCGCGGCCGCATAGTTTTTGACCGCGTACTCGGCTGCGATGAGATCAGCGATCACGTCATTTGCGTTCGGATCCATCCGGTACGCGGTCGCGAGCTCCTTAATGGCGTCGGGATAAAGTTTCTTTTCCAAGTACGCGTGGCCGAGGAGAGCGGGAATGTTTTGGTCCTGCGGAGCGAGAGCGGCGGCCCTTTGCAGTACCGGAATCACATCGTTATAGCGTTTCTCGTCCCAGTAAATTTGATAGCGCAGCTTGAGCGCGCGCAAACTTTCTGGTCCCGCAGCGGCGGCACGGTCGAGTTCGGCGAGGGCGTCGTCTTCTTTCGCGAGATCGACGAGAACCGCGGCGCGCTGGACTCTCACGGCAGTATCGTTCGGCGCGGCTTGGAGGTACGTGGCAAGCTCGGACGCGCCGGCTTCCAGCTTCTTCTGCTCGACCAGGCTGCGAGCCAATTCAAAATGCACCTGCGCCGCGTCCGGACGCAGTTCCAGCGCCGAGCGAAGCTCCGGCTCGGCGTCGCTCGCGCGGCCTGCGTCCACGAGCGCGCGCCCGAGAGCGAGATGGGTTTCGAAGTCTTTCGCATCAATTTTGTCTGCTGCCTGATACTGCTCGATGGCGGCCGGCAATTTTCCGGTGCGCTCGAGCGCCACCCCAAGCAGGAACTTGGGCCGAGCCTGATTAGACATGAGCGCTGCGGCGTGTTGCAGCGGATCGACGGCCGCGCCCGGATCGCTCTCGAGAAGCGTGATCCCGAGATTCAAATAGGCAGCCGCCATTTTTGGATCGAGCGAAATCGCCTTCTCGTATTCGGTCTTCGCATCAGCCGGCCGGCGCATCGCGGTGTATGCGTAGCCGAGATCGTAGTGCACCACGGCATCGTCCGGCTTCTTCGCGAGGTAATCCTGATAGTTCTGCGCGGCGGTTGCGTAATCTTGTTTGTCAAACGCCGCCTGGGCGGCCGCGAGGAGTTGGTTTAGGGCTTGTGCAGCGGGATCGGAGCCAAGGTGTTTCTTGGGCCCCGTCCCCGTTTGCGCCGAGCCTGACTGGAGAGTGCCCAGAAGCGCGAAGAGTGCACAGCAAACGAGCGGCTTTGAAAAAAGTCTCATGCCCCTCACGCGAACCGTGCTTCGCAGGCCCCGACGCTCAGGTTGTCGACCGGCTCTCGCCCGGCAGCTTCGCCATCGGCGGTGCGGAATGATTTTCATGATTCCCGCCATTGCGGGCGCTCAGCACGCGAGCTAGAAACTTTCCCGTGTGCGACTGCGAATTCCGCGCCACCTGCTCGGGAGTGCCCGCCGCCACCACGCGGCCGCCTTCGTCTCCGCCCTCCGGGCCGAGGTCGATCATCCAATCCGCCGATTTAATCACGTCCAGATTGTGCTCGATGATGAGCACCGAAGCGCCGCCCTCGATCAACTTGCGGAACGAGGTCAGCAGCTTTTGAATATCGTCGAAGTGCAGCCCGGTCGTCGGCTCGTCGAAAATGTATAGGATTCCCGCGTTGTCCTGCCGCGTAAGATGCGCTGCCAGTTTCAGGCGTTGCGCTTCGCCGCCCGAAAGGGTCGTCCCAGACTGCCCGAGGCGCAGATAGCCCAGTCCTACGTCGTCGAGCACGCGCAAGCGCGACGTGACCTTCGGATGCGGTGCGAAGAACGCGAGCGCCTCGCGCACGGTCATCTGCAGCACATCGTGGATACTTTTGTCCTTACACCGCACTTCGAGCACGCTGCTCTTGTAACGTGTGCCGCGGCACTCTTCGCACACAAGCTCCACGTCGGCGAGAAAGCGCATCTCGACCGTCACCATACCGTCGCCCTGGCACGCCTCGCAACGCCCGCCGGGAATGTTGAACGAAAAATGGCCCGCGGTGAGCCCTCGTTTTCGCGCTTCCGGTGTGGCCGCAAACACTTCGCGAATCGAATCGAACGCCTTCAGATACGTCGCCGGATTCGAGCGCGGCGTCCTCCCGATCGGCGATTGATCCACCATCTCGACTGCTGGAATTGCCGCGTCGCCCTCAATCCGGTCGCACCATTCGCGCCAGCTCCGGCCGATGCGCTTGGCCTCGAGCGACTTGTAGATCACGTCGTGGACGAGCGTCGATTTTCCTGAACCAGACACGCCGGTCACCGCAACGAGCAGACCCAGCGGAATCATCAGGTCGATGCCTTGCAGATTGTGGCTCCGCGCGCCGAAGATCTTCAGGAACTTCCCCTGCGGTTTCCGCCGCCGCTGCGGCACCGCAATGCGCAAATCGCCGCGCAAGTAGCGGCCCGTGATGGACTCAGCGTCCGCGAGCAATTCTTCGCGCGTTCCGGAAAATATCACCTTGCCGCCGTGCTCGCCCGCGCCCGGACCGAGATCGAGAATCTTGTCCGCGGCCAGCATCGTATCCGGATCGTGCTCGACGACAACCAGCGTGTTTCCCAAGTCGCGCAGGCCGCGCAGAATTTCGATCAGGCGGTTCGTATCGCGCGGATGAAGGCCAATCGAAGGCTCGTCGAGCACGTAGAGCGCGCCGACGAGGTGCGATCCGAGCGACGTCGCCAGTTGAATACGCTGCGCTTCGCCGCCCGACAGAGTCGAGGTCAGTCGGTCGAGCGTGAGATAGTCGAGCCCGACTTCATCGAGAAATCTTAGCCGCTGCTGGATCTCTTCGAGAATTTTTTCCGCGATCACGGTTTCGGCGGGGCTTAGCCGCAGCCCATCGAAAAACGGTCGCGCCTGTTTCACGGTCATCTGGCAGACTTCGGTGATCGGGCGCCCGGCGATTTTCACGGCGCGCGCCTCCGCGCGCAGTCGCGTTCCGTGGCATTCGGGACACGTCGCGTACCCGCGGTAGCGGCTGAGAAAGACGCGCACGTGGAGCTTGTATTTCTTCCGTTCCAGCCACGCGAAAAAGCCTTTCACCCCGGGGAAATCTTCTTTGCGGTCACCGTCCAGAATCGCGTTTCGCTGCGCTGTCGTCAGGTCGCGAAACGGCACATCGACCGGAATGCCTTTCGCGCGCGCATATCGGCGCATTTCGATCGCGAGCTGGCGGTACTTCGGCTTGGTCCACGGCTCGATCGCGCCTTCTGTAAGCGATTTGCCTTTGTCCGGAACCACGCGGTCGAGATCGAAATCGACGGTGTTGCCGAATCCCTGGCAGCGCGGGCACGCTCCATAGGGATTGTTGAACGAGAAAAGCCTCGGCTCTGGCTCCTGATACGCCGCACCGCACTTCTTGCAGTCGAAGCGCTCGTTGAACAGGAGCCGCTCGGGCGTGCTGCTTGCAGGGGCGTCGGCCACAAACTCTAGAATCGCCTCGCCGCGTCCCTCCCGGTAGCAGATCTCGATGGAATCCATCAGCCGGGAGCGAATCTCAGGCGAGAGCGCCAGCCGGTCCACGAGCACGTACACCGGCCTCGTGAAATCCGTGTCGAGAAGCTCTTCCGGCGCCGAAAACTCGAACACCCGCCCCGCCTGGTAGAGTCGGTTGAATCCTCGTTTGCGTAGACTCACAAGCGCCTGGCGAACCGCATCCGCGCCGGGCCGCGCCGATTTTCGCGCGCCGATCCCAGCAGCCGCTGCCGCACCGGCATGCCCGTCGGGGACTAGCGCCAATTGGTACAGCACGTAAAATCGACGCCCTTCGGGAAGCGCCAGCACGCGCGCCGCAATCTCGTCCAGCGTGTCCTTGCGAACCTCTTCGCCGCACCGGAGGCAGAACGTGTGCCCGGCGCGCGCATACAGCAGGCGCAGATAGTCGTAGATTTCCGTGGCCGTGGCCACGGTAGACCGCGGATTGCGGGTCGAATTCTTCTGCCGGATCGCGATCGCCGGAGCGATTCCCGTAATCTCGTCCACGTCCGGCTTTTCGATGCGCTCGAGGAATTGCCGCGCGTACGCCGAAAGCGATTCGATGTACCGCCGCTGCCCTTCGGCGTAGATTGTGTCGAACGCGAGGCTTGACTTGCCCGAACCGGAAACTCCGGTCACCACCGTGATGGCATTATGCGGGATCGTAACGTCGATATTTTTGAGATTGTGTACGCGCGCCCCGCGCACGCAGATTTCCTCGGCATCCGCGACCGTAGGAATGGAATCCACGCGCGTCGTTGCAGAGTTTGTTGGAGGCAGCTTCTCAGTGCGTTCCGTTGGCATGTGCCTAAACAAAAAAGTATACGCCTCTGCCCGCCGCGCGACAAACGGCTCGAACGAGTCGCCGGCAAGGCGCAGCTGGAGCCGAGCGAGGAATCGCGATGCGCGCTAGGCGCTTATCGCAGCGAGGCAGGGGTGCTGCTTGGGTCGGTGCTCGCGGTGAGGGGTTGGGCGATGCTACTTGCGTCGGCTGCGGTGGAGGTCGGCGCATAGTATCCCGTGCGCGTGCGCACGGAAAGTTTCCCGCGCCCGTTCGGCGGGATCACTTTCACTTGAACTGTTCGAAAGGTTCCGTCCCGGGCCGTATTCACCGGGTAGTATCCGAGGGTGTACTGATTGCGGATTTCGCGCGCCACCTGCTCGCAGATCGGCGTCACTTCGGAAAGGGAATCAGGGAAATAGGCTAGCCCGCCGGTAGCCGCCGCTAGTTCGGTGAGCACCTTCCTCGAGTGGCGAACCATTCTCTTGTCGTTCTTTCGATCATCCTCGCTGAAGACGCCGACCGCGTAGATCGTCGCGCTGGATTGCTGCGCGGCCTTCATGGCGTCCTCAAGCGTCTTCGAGCTGGCGTCATCATCGCCGTCGGTCACCAGCAGAAGGACTCTCTTGTCCTTGTGGCCCTTTTTCAGATGGTCGAGCGAGCCGATCAGCGCGTCGTACAGCGCCGTGCTGCCGCGCGTATCGATCCGCGAAAGGGCATCATTGAGATTCCGCTGATCGCTGGTGAAATCCCCGTCAGTGTCGAGATAATACTCGTCGTTGAAATTGACTACGAACGCCTCGTCCTGCGGATTGCTGGTGCGCACAAACGTCATGGCGGCCGCATTCACTTGTTCGCGCTTTTCGCGCATGCTGCCGCTGTTGTCGATCACCAGCCCCATCGTCACGGGGATATCGTCCTGCGAGAAGACGGAAATCTTCTGTTCGATGTTCTGCTCGAAGATCCGGAAATTTCCCTCTTTCAGCTCGGGGACGAACGCTCCTCGATCGTCGGCAACGGTTACGTGTAGCACCACGAGGTCGGATTCCGACCGGAGCCGGTTGGAAGGAGCCTGCTGGCCGGTTGCCTTCGGCGGAGGAGGTGGCGGCGGGGGAGTCGCGGGCGCCAGAATCGGCGGCGGATTCTGGGCGTAAGCGAAGGGGCACGCCAGAAAAATCGCAAGCCAGAGGATTCGCAGCACGCGAAAGGTAACGCCGCTAGTGGCCCGCTGCGAAGTACCCGCTTTTCGCGGACACAGTGAGCGGAGGAAGGCCCTTGGGCGGACGAAGCTTGACTTTAATTTTGCGCCATTTGCCATCATGTGCCCGATTGCTCGGCCGGTATCCCAAGACATACTGGTTGCGCAACTCCATGCTGATTTTCGATGCGATGTCCGGCAGTTCGCTCAAATTCTGCACCGCGAAGGTCCTGCCGCCCGTCATCATCGTGAGATCCCCTAGAAGCGAGGGGCCGCCGCGTTCCTCCGGGGTCGGCCCGCCGTCGGGGTCGAAAAGCCCGATGGCGTAAATCTGAACATCCGCTTCCCGCACAAACTTTCGGATCTCGGTTTCGCTGTACCGACTATGATTATCTCCCCCGTCTGATAAGATGAGCAAAGCTTTCTTAGCGTTGTGTGCTCCCCTCATTTGGCTGAGTCCGAGATACACGCCGTCGTACAGCGCCGTCATTCCGTGCGCCGCGGTGTACATCAGCCGGTCCTGAAGATCGTCCACGCTGGCGGTGAATTGGCTGATCAACTGCGCCCGGTCGTTGAAATTGACAAGGAAAAATTCGTCCTGCGGATTCGCGGTGCGGAAGAATTGCACCGCAGCCTGACGTGACTTGTCGATCTTGTCCGACATGCTCCCGCTCATATCGAAAATCACGCCGATTGAGACCGGAACATCCTCGCTCGAAAAATGAACGATCTCCTGTTCGACGCCGTCCTCGAAGACGCGGAACTGTTCCTGCTCGAGTCCCGTCACGAGTCGGCCCATCGGATCGGTCACCGACGCGCCGACGAGCGTCAGCTCGGTTTCGGTCCGTAGGGGCTTGCCCTTCAGAATTTTGGAATTTTCGGAATCGGATGGAGGCGGTACTGAGGGACCGGCGGGAACGTCCTGGGCCCGGGCGGGTGACGCGATCGCGAAACTCAATAGGACGACTGCGACCGCACAGACGCCCGCGAAAACCCACTTCCTGCCTGCTTGCGCGGCGCGGTGTCTCACGGTACCCCCGGAAACGCCCTGTGACCGCATCTTACCACCGTGCAAATCCAAATCAAGCAGCGTTCTCATTTGGACAACATCCATGAGGTAGCGGTTCGCAGGGCGTTCGCTGCCCCATGCTACTATCGCAGCGGCAGCCGATGCTGCGTCCTTGAATGCCTTCTTCCGAGTTTGCCAAGCCGCAGGTTCTGGCCGTAATCCCGGCGCGCCACGCATCATCGCGCTTTCCGGGCAAGCCGCTCGCTCCCATTCTGGGACGACCGATGATCCAGCGAGTGGTCGAGCACGTCCGCCGCGCTCAATTGATCTCCCGCGTTATGGTCGCGACCGATGACGCCGGGATCAAGAGCGCTGTCGAAGGTTTTGGCGGGGAGGCCATCCTCACGCGGAGCGAACATCGTTCGGGCACCGATCGCGTCGCCGAAGTCGCCGCCCACGTCGGCGCGGGAATCTATGTCAACGTGCAGGGTGACGAACCCTTGATCGACCCCGGAACCATCGATGCTCTTGTTTCCGCCATACTCGAAGACGAGTCGGTTCAGATTGCCACGCCGTGCGTGGCGATCGAGCAACCCAACGACATCATGGATCCGAATATCGCCAAGGTCGTCCGCGATTTTGACGGAAATGCGCTCTATTTCTCTCGCGCTCCGATCCCCTGGGTGCGCGACCGGCATGAAACCGTCGCGGCGCGCCACTGGAAGCACATCGGCTTGTACGCCTTTCGCCACGAGGCGCTGCTCGATTTTCCGACGCTTCCGCCGGGCGAGCTCGAGCACCTCGAACAGCTCGAACAGCTTCGCTGGCTTGAGAATGGCTATCGAATTCGCGTTGTGGAGTCCGAATACGACGCGGTGAGCGTCGACGTCCCCGCGGACGTCGAGCGCGTCGAGAAGCTTCTTCGCGAGCGCGGCGAATCGTAGCGAACGTACGAAATGGGGAGACGTTATCTCGAGATGATGGCGCTCAAGCGGTGCACATCAATCGGCTTTCTGTTCGCTGCGACATTTCTGCTCTCATCGCGATGCCTCGCGGCAGGGCCCGCTCCCAGCCCGCGAGAGGCCAATCCTGACGCCGCGCATGCGTTGTTCGATTTTCACAGCGGCTTCTGGATCAATCTTCACCACTTCCTTTATGAGGAGGCTGCGGCTGGCGACACTGGCCCGCGCCCGACCGCCCATGAACCGGAATCGCAAGAAGACGCCAGCGTCGCAGCCAGCTTGACGCCGGACGAGCAAATGACCTGGTCCGCGGCGGTTTCCTACTATCGGGAGAATGTAATTCAGCGCGATCTGCTGAAGAACGATGCCTTGCGGATCGTCAAGAATCGCCTGGAGGAATCGGAGGATGCTTCCACGCTCGCGCACGTGCGTATTGATCCTGTGCTGGCGAGGGTTCTCGACCGCGCCGCGCCGATTTATCGGGCGCACTGGTGGCCTCAACACGATCGCGCCAACCGCGCCTGGATCGATGCGGTAACGCCGCTCATCGACCAGCACGGCGCCGCTCTTTCACGAGAGCTGGCGAAAGCGTTCGAAACGCCGTGGCCCAGCCAACCCATCCGCGTCGACGTAGTTGCCTACGCAAACTGGGCTGGCGCCTATACCACGCTACTTCCTTCGCGCGTTGCGATGTCCAGCATCGATTCCCGAAATCAGCAGATGGCCGCGCTCGAGGTTCTTTTTCACGAGGCCTCTCACACGTTGATCGAGAATGTCGGGAATACGCTGCTCCGCGATTTCGCCACTCGCAAGAAGACAGCGCCGCGCGATCTGTGGCACGCGCTGCTCTTCTTTAGTGTGGGCTTTTACGTCCAGCAGCTAGATTCCAACTACACCCCGTACGCGGATCGCAACGATCTTTGGGAGCACGGTTTCTCGCCGTCGTTTCGAGAAGCGCTCGTAAAAGACTGGCAGCCGCGCCTGGAAGGGAAGCTCTCGCTCGACGCGGCCCTTGCCAAACTCGCCGCCGATTTTCCGGATCGCAATACCGCGCACACTCTGAAGCCTTGAGTGCGTGTTCGCCGATTGAAGTCAAATCGCGGTGTGCCAGCGCGTGCGGCAGAATCACCGTAGCCGGAAGCTCACCTCCACGTGCATCCTGATCGAAACGGGATCGCCGTCCAAATAAGTCGGTTCATATTTCCACTTCACCACCGCAGCGAGCGCCGAGGGAATCAGCAGCGCCGGGCCGTCGATGGCGTGCGCTTGCACGACGTCGCCATGTTCGTCGATGAGCGCGTCAATCGTAACCACACCCTCGACGTGCGCGGTACGCGCGATCGGCGAATATACCGGTTCAGGCTTGTAAAGCTCGCGCGGCGCCTTGACGAGTCCTCCGACGCGCACGATCCTTGGCACCTTCGCCGAGGGCGGAGGCGGCGCCGGCTTCGCGCCACTTCCGATACCGCCGATGATTCCGCCCAGCGCGCCGCCCGAGTCTCCGCCCGGCACTCCGCCGATCACGCCGACGCCCAAATCGGGCGCCTCCATTTCGTCGTGTACGACTTGGACGGTTCGCGGAACCATAGTCGGAGCGGTGAGTGCCTTCGTTTCGAGAATCCGGGCCACAGGCCTCGGCGCTTTCTGCGCAGCCATCGCGGGCGCTGGCGGTGCGGCGGGAGGTCTTGGCGCGACCAGAAACATCGCCTGAAAGCCGCGGAGATCGATCACCTGCGTGAAAAAAAGCGGTGTCACCACCACGGCGCTCACAATTACGACGTGCAAAAGTATGGACACCGCCCACTCCGCTGGACTCCGCCGGCCCTGCTTCCAAGGCGTCTCCAGCATCCCCTTTAAGAATGTTTCTTGCGCTTTCGCCATGCTCTGGGGCGGCAATATTGCAGCAGACCCTGCCGGTCCTTCCCAGACTGCGCCTTTGAAAAGATCAATCCCGGAACCGAGCATCTTGTCCTCCTCGCGGCGGCCCATTTAATGGAGGTGCTCTATATTTTCGCCTGATTTAGTTTCACTCCAGATTCGCCGGGAATGGTGCGACGTGCATCACGCTGGGGCGTGACGCAGGTCACCCCCGCCGGGCCTGATGGTCTGCTCCTCATTGGAACTGCACGAGTTTCCTTGTGCCATTGTCGATGGCTAACTCAAACAACGAGGGAGTAACGATGTGACTTTCCAATTCCAAAACAATCGTAATTTGACACGCACGCACTTTCCGCAGATAATGTTTTGTACGCCGACTCCACCGGAGGAAAGCGAGCACCTTGCCGAGCGGCCCGAAGTACATCTTCGTTACCGGCGGGGTGGTTTCTTCTCTAGGAAAGGGCGTGGCGGCGGCCTCGACGGGCTGCCTGCTTGAAAGCCGCGGTCTTCGCGTCACCCTTCAGAAGTGCGATCCATACCTGAACGTCGATCCCGGCACGATGTCTCCGTATCAGCACGGCGAGGTTTTTGTCACCGACGACGGTGCGGAAACTGATCTCGACCTCGGCCACTACGAGCGCTTCGCCTCCGTGCATCTCACCAAAGATCATAACTGGACCACCGGCCGCATCTACGAAGCGATCATCGCCAAGGAGCGCCGCGGCGACTACCTCGGCAAGACCGTGCAGGTCATCCCGCACGTCACCGACGAAATCAAAGCCGCCTTCCGCAAAGTTGCCACCGGCGTGGACGTCGTAATCGTAGAAATTGGCGGGACCGTTGGCGATATCGAGTCGCTGCCGTTCATGGAAGCAATCCGCCAGATGCGCCTCGAACTCGGCGCCGAAAACGTGGTCTTCGCGCATCTCACCCTCGTGCCGTTTATCTCCACTGCTGGCGAACTGAAAACCAAGCCGACCCAGCACAGCGTGAAGGAATTGTTGAGCATTGGAATTCAGCCCGACATACTGATTTGCCGCAGCGACCGCCCGCTCGGCGCAGACCTGAAGGCCAAGATCGCGCTCTTCTGCAACGTCGCCGAATCCTGCGTGATTTCCGCGCCCGACGTGAGCAACATCTACGAAGTGCCTATGACTCTGGCCTCCGAAGGGCTCGACGAGCAGGTGCTGCGCCTGCTGCATCTCGAAGCGCCGCCGCGCGATCTTAGCCGCTGGCTGGCCATGCTCGAAACGCTCGAACACCCGCAGGGCGAGGTCCGCATCGGCGTCGTAGGGAAATACGTTCAGCTCGAGGACGCGTATAAAAGCCTCCGCGAGGCACTTGTGCACGGCGGCCTGGCAAATCGCCAGCGAGTCGTCATCGACTGGATCGAAGCCGAAGATATCGACTCGACCGCGTCCGCCGAGCGTCTGCTTCGCCATGTGGACGGCATTCTCGTTCCCGGCGGTTTTGGCAAGCGCGGCATTCAAGGCATGATCCACGCGATCACCTACGCCCGCGAGCACAAGATTCCATTCTTCGGGATCTGCCTCGGCATGCAGTGCGCCACGATCGAATATGCACGCCAGGTTTCAAAACTCGATCGCGCTGACTCAACCGAGTTCGATCCCTCGACGCCTGATCGCGTGATCTACAAACTACGCGAGCTTTTGGGCGTGGATGAAATGGGCGGCACGATGCGCCTCGGCGCGTGGCCCTGCAAGCTCGAGCCCGGCTCGTTCGCCGCAAAAGCCTACGGCACCACCGAAATCTCCGAGCGCCACCGCCACCGTTACGAATTCAATTGTGAGTACGAGAAGACGCTTACCAACGCCGGGTTCCGCATCACGGGCCGCACTCCCGACGGCACGTACGTCGAAGTCATCGAGGTTCCCGACCACCCGTGGTTCGTCGGCTGCCAGTTCCATCCCGAATTCAAGTCGAAGCCGCTTGCTCCGCATCCGCTGTTCGCGGCGTTCGTCCGCGCCGCCGTCGAGAACCGGCATAACCGCCTCGCGCACTCTTCCGAAGCTCACACGGCCGACGCGCGCGCCGCGGAAGCCCGCACCCACGCGAGCGACACTGCATCGGGTCCCCGCGCTTCTGCCGCTTCATCCTGATTGGCCCACTCTTACGACGACGCGCGAATCCGCTTGACAATCACCCGTTGCAAACGACATTTTGGTGTCCCATGACTTTGCTGCCTACTTCTCTTGTCGGCTCGTACCCCCAGCCCGAGTGGCTCATCGACCGGCAGAAGCTCGCGCATCGCATGCCGCCACGCGTTCGTGCCGCGGAGCTGTGGCGAGTCGCTCCGGAGTTTCTCGATCAGGCTCAAGACGACGCCACGCTCCTTGCAATCCGCCACCAGGAGCGCGCAGGGCTCGATATCATCACCGATGGCGAAATGCGCCGCGAGAGCTACTCGAACCGCTTCGCCACCGCGCTCGAAGGCGTCGATCTCGATAATCCCGGGCAAGTGATCAGCCGCACCGGCAACACCATTCTAGTGCCGCGCGTGGTCGGCAAGATTCGCCGCAAGCATCCGGTCGAAGTCCGAGATCTGCAATTTCTGCGCGCCAATACAGACCGCAAGATCAAAATCACCGTTCCCGGCCCATTTACAATGTCGCAGCAGGCGCAGAACGACCATTATTCGACCGAAGAAGAAATGGCTCTCGACTATGCCGCCGCCGTGAACGCGGAGATGAAGGATCTCTTCGCCGCCGGAGCGGACATCGTTCAGATCGACGAGCCTTGGATGGAAGCGCAACCCGAGAAGGCCCGCCGATTCGGCCTCAGCGCTGTTGCGCGCGCGCTCGAAGGAATCGCTGGCACCACGGCTCTGCACATCTGCTTCGGCTACGCTGCGATGGTTCCGGGACGCCCGGCGGCGTACTCATTTCTCGAAGAGTTGGCACGTTCTCCTGTGCGGCAAATTTCGATCGAAACAGCGCAGTCCAAGCTCGATTGCGCGGTCCTCGCGAAACTTCCCAGCAAGACCATCATTCTCGGCGTCATTGATCTTTCGACGAATGAAGTGGAAACTCCCGAAGTGGTGGCCGCGCGCATCAGGCGTGCGCTGCCGTTCGTTTCTGCCGATCGCCTGGTCGTGGCGACGGATTGCGGGATGAAGTATCTGCCGGCGAACGTCGCCTTCGGCAAAATGAAAGCGATGGCCGCAGGCGCCAAGCTCGTCCGCGCCGAATTCCAGCGCCGCGCCGCCAACTGATTCGCCGTGAGGCTTTAGTTCGTCAGGGCACGACTTCAGTCGTGCCGTGTCGGGCTGCGTGGTGTTGATGGCCTAGGCTGTTCGGGCTGCGAATACTCAGGAGGCACATGAACAGTGAAGGAGTCGGCATATGAATACGGGCCGTCTTCAGAACCAGGGACCTCAAGGGAAAATCGCACGCGCATGTACCAGTTGTGCCCGTCTACGTGGTTGATCGGAACACTGAAAAGCAAGCTATTGCCTGGAAGAATCTCCGTAATTCCGGGCGTGTCGTTGGGATAGTCCGCGTAGCCTTCGGGAGCCTTGGGACCCGGTGGAGGCTGCGAGCGGACCACATCCTGATTTTCACGAGGGGAGGGGATTTCTGGATTGTCGGTCGTAATTCTCACGTGATTACGTCCCAGCGTGACGACTTCGTCCAGAACTTTGATTTCTCCATTGCTGTTGGCAGAGCCGACAGTTGGAACTAATATTGGAACGCGACAATTGTTCACAATTCTGATCCATACCCCAGTGGCGGGCTCCCCGTCCATTAGCGGTTTACGCGGCCCGATATGATCCAGCTTAAGATAAACGTATGGATTCGAGTCATCCAGAGCAAAATGCTCGGGACTTTGCTGGGCGGCCGCACCGAGTTGAAATAGCACAATCATAGTGAAGGCGGCAATTCTCCCGATCATGGCTGGCCATCTCCTCTGGTATTTTGCTGAAACGCCTTTTGGTTCCAGTTCGGGTATGAGACTTTAATAGAGGTCGCTAACAGCGCGTCTCATCAGGGGTTTTAGCTCCTGAGACACCGGTTTGGATTTTTTTTTCAACCCTTGCATCGGCGCCTCGACGCAATCGCCCCGCTCGTCAGTGCGCCGTCTTTCCCGCACCTTTGCCGCTAATCTGCGAAGGATCGGCGCCCACTCTCCCCGACATCTGATCCTTGGCCGCCGCCAACTGAAAATCGAATCGAATGCTCGGCAGATGCGGCAGCGGGGAAGCGGGGTCCTTCTTGTTCAGCGAGACGATGAGCGACTCGTTCACGCCGAAAACCGTGTCCGAATCGATGTGATCGTCGCCCGCTACGTACAGCGCCGTCACCAGCTCGCGATATCCCGGCGCGCCAATCACGAAATGAATGTGCGCCGGGCGATAGCCGTGGCGCTTCTGCGCGCGAATCATGTCGCCGACCGGGCCGTCCATGGGGATCATGTATCCGAGCGGGCACAGCCCGCGAAAGTAGTAGCGCCCGTCTGCATCGGCGTGAAAACATCCTCGCAAATCCATCTCTGAGGGATCGTGCTTCTGCAAATCATAGTGTCCGGTTTCGTCCGGTTCCCAGATTTGCACCAGCGCATTGGGAACGCCTTTGCCGGCCGAATTCACGACGCGCCCGTAAAAGACGATCTCCGTTCCCGCACTCTTCGAGATGATCGAATCGCCGAGCTGCATCATTGGCGCATCGTGGCGATAAAACGGCCCGAGCAGGCTCGACTTCGTCGCGGCTTCCGTCGCGCGCTTGTCGTGCAGCGCGTTGACGAGCGAACTCAGCCCCAGCGTATCCGAAAGCAGAATGAACTCCTGCCGGTGCTCGGTGCATTTCTGTCCCACGGCCGTTAGAAAGCGAATCCCTTCGAGCCACTCCTCCGGCGTGAGATCCACTTCGCGCGTGAACGCGTGCAGATGCCGCACCAGCGCCGCCATGATTTCCTTCAATCGCGGATTTGGCGTCGAGGACATCTGCTCGATCGCAGCGTCCGTAATCGTGTTGTGGTCGATGACTCTCATGTTCGCTCCTTCCGCGCGCATCGCCGATGGCGCCGGGCGCGCCGCGCCCGGCATCATAGTCCCATTCGGACTAGTTACAAAAGCAAAGGAATTGAGATGGCCGTCGAGTGGAAATGAGCCTGGTAAACTACGAGTTTGAAATGTGGAAAAACATTTTACACACAAAGCTCCGCCCTATGCAGGCAGAGCTGTGATGAAACACTTCAGCAGAGCGTTACGCCGCCGCGGCGAGATACTGCCAAATGTTGCCGGTCAGCTTCAGTTGGAAGACTCCGCCTTCATCCGCGTGCAGGAAATAATCTCCCGCAGGGATTCGCCCGGCATTCGCGGGACGCACGGAGCACCGCGCCCACTTCGCCGGTGTGATGCCGCGGCCATGCTTTCGCGGCTCCGCGACAATGTGGATGCCGTAATTCACCCGGTACTCGACGCCCGTCGGCCGGGTGGGTACTAGTCGCCCTGTTCCTTTGCGCTTTTGGCTCATGCATATATGATGCACCAAAAGCGCTAAAAGTTAGCATGTTACATTTGTCGTTTTTGGAGCCATATTGGCCCATAGGGCTTAATCGCCAGAAACTAAGGGCGTTAAAGGCAATTAGATTTCATAGGATGAAGTACCGAATTAGTCAGATTTCGTGTATCGGAGACCAAAAACCTCCGGTATGACCCGTCTAGGTCGTGTGGATCCACCTTTGAGTGTCCCATCGAAGCGACGCCAAATCTCCGTTTGAGACGGGATTTCGTTTTTTGTCGTTTAGGCCGGAACCTCTAAACCGGCCCAGCCATAAAGCTCTTTATTCAGCGCCTCAACCGTTTCCGGCCTGTCATCTCCCGGCAAACTTGAGTCGACGGAATATCCTTGGCTGTGCAGGTAGTACGACAGCATCCGGTACGAAGCTCGAAACGCTTTCACCTCGCGGGGATCGATCGTGATGATCTGTCCCGGGATCGACGGCGTGAGTTCGTCCCTCATGTAGATCGCATCGAACCCGATGATGCCCCATCGCTCCGCGCGCTTTTCGGCTCGATAGAGAAATCGCGAATGCGTCGAAAGCGTCGCCTCGATGCCTTTCAGTTTCACCGGCAGGTCGATGATCGCGGCGAGGCTCGCAATCGCGCGCTCCCCGGCCAGGGTGACGTGTATCGGCCCGAGCCGATGCTTCGCTGGGATCCCGCGCCGCGCCATGTCAATCGAACCCGTCACGAAGTCCGCGCCATTCCCTCGAAACCAGCTCACGCGAATCAGCGAGTCCGGCCAAAAGCATCCGCGCATCTGTTCCCAACGCGCAAGATCGCGGCTCTCCCGCTCCCGCAGTATCAGTTGCGTGATCGCCGTAATGTCCGCGCTGTCCAGCACAGCCTTCGGCAAATTCGTGCTCATGTTTTCCCCCTTGGCGCCGGCTCGTGCTGAGCAGAGCCTAAGCGCATCCTGCCGGCGAACTTGATTTGCGCGCTCCCGTTGCGGTCGCTCGCCGTATTATTCCATATGCGATGCCCGCGACGGCGCTCGTCTTGCAATGCCGCGCGCGTTTTGCGCTGTTGCTTCGCCGAATCTGCAGCCCAATTCAAAGTTGAAAACATCTTCGATCCCGCATAGGCTGGTGCAGCACATCGATGCAGACTTGGGCCCCTTACCGATGAACCCGTTGCACACATTCGAGATCGGAAACTTCCGCGTCGGCGGAGGCGCGCCGCTGTTTCTGATTGCCGGTCCCTGCGTGATCGAAAGCGAAGCCCACGCGATTGCCACGGCCGAGCGCCTTGCCAAAATAGCATCGGCTGCCGGTGTTTCGCTCATCTTCAAGGCGTCTTACGACAAGGCCAACCGCTCGTCGGTCACGTCTTATCGCGGCCCGGGGCTCGAGGAGGGGCTTCGAATCCTAGCCAAATTAAAGAAAATTACGAGTTTGCCGATCTTAACGGATGTGCATGAGGTCTCCCACGTGTCTCCGGCCGCTGAAGTTTGCGACGTGCTTCAGATTCCCGCGTTCCTTTCGCGCCAGACCGATCTGCTCGTCGCCGCCGGCCGCTCCGGGCGCGTCGTCAACATCAAGAAAGGCCAATTTCTCTCGCCCTGGGACATCGCGCACGCCGCGGAAAAAGTCGCCAGCACTGGCAACAAAAAAATCATCCTCACCGAGCGCGGCAGTTCTTTCGGCTACCAGAACCTCGTTGTGGACATGCGCTCGTTCCCCATCATGCGCAAGCTCGGCTATCCCGTTGTCTTTGACGTGACGCACGCCGTCCAATTGCCCGGCGGGGAGGGGAAGTCGAGCGGAGGCCAGCCGGAGTTCATCGAGCCGCTCGCTCGCGCAGGGGTGGCCACTGGCGTCGATGGAGTGTTCCTCGAGGTCCACGAAAATCCCGCCAAGGCGCTCTCGGACGGGACCAACGCGCTCGCTCTCGAAAAGCTTCCTCCGCTGCTCGACAAAATCGTGCGCCTCGCGGCGCTCGCTCGCGAATTCGACGCGCCTGAATATGTCGCGCCGAGGCCACAGTCACATCGAAAATCCGCTCGTCCAAGAGCCGAACGAAGAGGGTGGCGATCGAAATGACGCCCGCAGGCTCGTCAAAAAATACGCTCGCGACCGCCAAGCGCGTGCTTCGGATCGAAGCAGACGCGATCGCGGGCCTCATCGACCGTCTCGACGAGCGATTCGAGAAAGTTGTCGATCTTCTGTTCAAGTGCAAGGGGCGCGTTGTCGTCACCGGACTCGGCAAGTCAGGACTCATCGGCCGCAAGGTCGCCGCAACGCTCTCCAGCGTCGGTACGCCTTCGCTCTTCATGCACGCCGCTGAAGCGTTGCACGGCGATCTCGGCATGTTGACCGAGAGCGACGTGTTGCTTGCCATTTCCGCGAGCGGCGAAACCGAAGAGCTGATCGAGCTTGTCGAGGGCGTGAAGCGCCTCGGCATTCCGATCGTCGCGATGACGGCTCAGCCGCGCTCCACTCTCGCGGCGGCGAGCGAAATCATCCTCGATATAGCCGTAAAAGAGGAAGCCTGCTCGCTGAATCTTGCGCCGACCGCTTCCACCGCCGCTGCGCTTGCGATGGGCGACGCGCTGGCGATTGCATTACTCGATCGCCGCGGATTCAAGGAAGAGGATTTCGCCGCGCTTCACCCCGGCGGGCGCATCGGCAAGAAGTTGCGCCGCATCGAGTCGCTGATGCACATGGGCAACGAACTCCCGCGCGTCCTGCCGACTACCAAAATGCCGGATGTGATTTACGAAATGAGCCGCAAGGGACTCGGCCTCACCGCGGTGACCAAGCCGGATGGGCGACTCATGGGCGTCATCACCGACGGCGACCTGCGCCGCGTGATGCAGCGCCGCAAGCAAAACGTCCTCGATCTCTCCGCAATCGACTGCATGACGAAAAAGCCGATCACTCTGCCGCGCACCGAGCTGGCCGCCGCCGCGCTTCGGTTGATGGAAGAGAAAAAAATCACGTCCATTTTAGTCGTGGACCATATCGGCCGGCTCGAAGGCGTCGTCCATATCCACGATCTCTGGACCTTGCAACTTTTCTGAAATGACGCGCACAAGGTCTGCCTGTCATTCCCAGCGAAGCGCGCCGTCTGCGTCCCGGAAGATCCGGCGGGACGAGGAATCCGCTTTTGCTTTTCCCCTATTCCATGCCATTGTTTTCCCGAAAACGGGAGCGGCGAAGGATCTCTCTTCCGTAAGGTGAAAATGGCAATCCGCGAAATCAAGTTTCCCGCTAAGGCGATGCGTCGCGCCAAGAAGGTCCGCGTCCTGCTGATGGACGTGGACGGCACGATGACGCGAGGCGTCGTGTGCTTGCAGGGATTTCCGGACGGCAGCGTCGCGGAAATGAAGGTCTTCAACGCGCATGACGGCGCGGGCATCAAGCTGGCAGGCATCATGGGAATTCGCACCGGCCTGATCACCGGGCGCGACTCGCCCGCCACGGCGCGCCGCGCGCGCGAAGGCTCGATGGAGTTCGTGATGCAGGGCCAGCCGAAAAAGCTCGAATCGTATAAAGCCGTCCTCGTTCGCGCGGGTGTCACGGATGAGGAAGTCGCGTACGTCGGCGACGATCTCCCCGATCTCCCGATCCTCGAACGCGCCGGGCTAGCTGTGGCCGTCGGCGACGCGGTCGTCGAGGTGAAACGCGCCGCGCACTACATCACGACCGTCCGCGGCGGCGAAGGCGCCATCCGCGAAGTCGTCGAACTCATCCTCAAATCCCAAGGCAAGTGGAAGAAGGCGATCCCTCTCGCCATCGCGTGAACTATGAGCATGTTCGCTCGCGTCACAAAGCGATTTCTGTCAGCAATGGCCGTGGTGTCGCTGCTCGCGGGACTTTCGCGCATCGATGCTCAGCAGTTGACGCCGGAAAGCGCATGGCCTCCGCTCGACGTCTATGCCTCTACGGCGAGCGTGGTTCTCGAAGTCATCAACACTCACTTCACCGTGGAGCGGCAATACAAGTCGGTGTTCTTGCGAGTGTTTTCCGACCGTACCGCCGAATGCCATCACTTGCGATATGGCATGGAAGGCGAAAAAGACCATGAGAAAATCAAAACCCTGACAACAGTGGAGTACGAAAACCTCAGACGCGATCTCGACAATGCCGATCTGCCGAACGTGAAGGAAAAATATCTACATGTGGACGCCGTGATCGATTCGTGGATGACGTGGGACATTCGTGTTCCGCACCCGCAGGGCGTTCAACATATTGGGGTCGAAAACTTCGCTCGTGGGGTCTACGTACTGACTCCGGACAAGCCCTATCCGGACGCATTGATTCGGCTAGGCTGCACGATTCGCGAATTGCGCCTCGAAGTCTTTGGCAGCGAGCCCGGCGAAGACACGAAGGATGAGCGGCGTGCCTGCGTGGAATACCTAAAAAGGCAGTGAACGAATGCCGAAGTCTGCGATGAATCTCGATCTGGCGATGCGGCTGCGCGCTAGGAGACTTCGTACCGCTCCTCAATGATCTCGACGAGAGAATTGCACAAATTTCGCGAGTGTCCAAACTTGTAGCGGTGTTCCAGCTTCCGAACGTCGGATGCGAGCAGATGGTCGTGGAAAACCTCGAAGATCCAGCGTGAAAAATCTCCCCTGAGCGCGTGACCATCGAGCGCCGGAGCGGGCACCAGCTTCAACGCCGCGACGAACTCCTTGAGAGTCCGGGCAGTAAATCCCAGAGGCTTGCCGTTGTCCGTGAAGACAAACGCCTGTTCCGGGACCAATTCGACGTCGAGGTATTTCGCCCTGTGGCGGACGTGCGATGTCATCCGAGGCAGCAGTTCGAACCGCCGCAATTGGCCTCCGGCTTCTTGTCCTCGCGGCAGCAGAGCGGCCTGGCTCGCCGCGAGCGATCCGAGCGTAGATTCCCATTCCGCTGCCAGATTTTGGTTTCTCGTCATCGCGGTGAGTGAACGCACCTCCTGTGGATCGGTGATGCGCTTCACGATAATCGCTTCCACGGCCTTGCGGACGTCGGGATGCAGATCGGTTAGCCGGTACGTCACCAGCGTGTAGGCCCCGAGGTTGAGGTCGAGGAGTTCCTGTACGTTCGGCTCGTGAAGAAAATAGTGCGCTTCATCCACGACGATCCGGTGCGGGAGCCCCGTAATCCGTCGCAGCGCCGCGAGCATCGGCAACAAGGAGTAAAGATACGCGATTTTGTCCAGCGTCGGTACATGGGAGAGATCGATCACAGCGCTCATGTCCGGATGCCGCAGCGCGCGAGCGATGTCTGGCAGTTGAGGTGGCACCGTATCGCCGCCGAGCACGACGACGCCCGGCAAGGGCTCAAGCGTCCGGTAATCGCCTTCGGGGTCGATGACGCACACCGAATATCCCTGAAGGATCAGTTGCTCGCAAGCGAGCCCCGCAACCCACGATTTGCCGGATCGCGGATCGCCCGCGATTAGAACATTTCGGCCCCGGACGGCAAAATTAGCCGGCTGGCCATCCTCGAATGTGCCCAGCGTCAGCCTGTAACGCCCCATCCGCTCGGGCGGCAATCTCAGTTCGTTGATCGTCCGCCGCAAGTAACCGGCGACTGCTTGCGGGCCGCTGCCTTCGAGAACTTGGTCCGCATTTCGTTTGAGCGTCTCGCTGCCCCACGAAACGGCGACGCCGATTTCGCAAGTGGCCAGAAGATCGTGATCGTTTTCGGCGTCGCCGATCCCGATTGCATTGTGCACGGAGAGACGCAGCGCGGAGAGCGCGGCGCGGAGGCCCACTCCTTTGCTCACGCCCTGCGGCAAAACCATCAGGCGCCCGCGGTTGAATAGCAGAAGGAGCGGGAGTTCCATCTCGCGGATGACGGCTAGGATTTGCTGAGCGACGATCGCGTCCGCTTCCACCACGCATTGGCCAAAGGTGAATTCGATGCCGCGGCGGCGAAGCTCCTCGAGAAAATCCGCCGGAGGCGGCTGGCCGATCAGCCGGGAACTTCCGTTCGGGAATGACAAGACCGCGCCGTTTTCCGTGACGATAGCATCCAGAAAATCGAGCCTGCCGGCGACACGCAGGAGGTCAGACAAGATGCGCCCGGTAACCAGAACAACCACCAGCCCGCGCGCCCGAGCTTCACCGATCGCAGCCCTGACGTCCGGGTTCAGGACGCCGTCCAGGGCGATTGTTCCATCGTAATCGATCGCGAGTGCCCGGAATTTCACAACGACACATCCTTAACACATTTCAGGTTAGCACAAGGACGAAACAGCACGAATCAACGAGGTCACAAGTCTATGTGATGCGCCTCACAGCGCAGTTGGACAGCTATTGCCACAATCCGGCGGTAAAGGAATGAGATATGCGAATCGAGTGAAGGCTGGTACGCTGCGGGCCGGACGCGCGAGGCGATAAGAAATATGAAGCGAGTTGCCGTAATTACGCCTGGAGGGGATGCCCCCGGCATCAATGCCGCGATTCGGGCCGCGGTTCGCACCGGAATCGACAAGGGATGGGAGATGTTCGGTGTCCGCCACGGTTATGCGGGTCTCGTGAAGGATGATTTTCTTCCGCTCGGCGTTCGCGACGTAGGCGGCATCATCCAGCGCGGCGGCACAATGCTCGGCAGCATTCGTTTCGCGGAGTTCAAGGGCGAGGAACAACAGGTGACGGCGATGCGCGTGTTTCATGACCGCCGCATCGACGCCGCGATCGTCATCGGCGGAGATGGCTCGCAAGCCGGTGCTTTAGCGCTCTTTCGAAAGGGATTCCCTGTTGTCGGCGTTGCTTCTACGATCGACAATGATCTCTGCGGCTCGGAAATCACGATCGGCGTGGACACGGCTTTGAATGTTGCGCTCGAGGCCATCGACCGCGTGAAGGTCACCGCTTCGTCGCACGAGCGCGCGTTTCTCGTTGAAGTGATGGGACGCGACTGCGGGTATCTGGCGCTTGCGTCCGGCATTGCCGGCGGAGCCGAGTGCATCGTTCTTCCCGAGGTGGAAACGGACCCCGAAAAAGTGGCACAGGATCTGCGCCGTTCGTATGAGCGCGGCAAGCATCACGCCATCGTTGTGGTTGCCGAGGGCGCGCGCTACAACGCGGAAGGGTTGTGGCACTATTTCGAGGAGCACCGCGAACGTCTCGGCTTTGAACTGCGCGTTGTGAAGCTCGGTCACGTGCAGCGGGGCGGCACGCCCGGCGCGTTCGACCGGCTCCTGGCGTCTCGCATGGCTGCCGCTGCCACGGAGCAGATCGCACGCGGCGAATGTGGCGTCCTTATGGGCCTCATCAAGGGCGAAATTGCGGCGACGCCCTTGAGCGAGATTGTGGGAAAGCGAAAAGTTCTGGATCCGTGTTTGTTGGCGCTTGCAAGCGTACTAGAAAAGTGAGCCGCGGAAGCAATTGCGTGCACTGCTCCGACGGGAGAGGGGGATTTTATGGTGAATACAAAAGACGTTTTGTCGCTCTCGAAGTCCGCGTCGCCTTTGTTGACTGTCTACTTGAGCACCGACCAGGCGGAGGCGTCCAACCGCAAATCGACTCCCGCGTATCTCGCCTGGCTGAGACAGCAAGCGAAGGCTCTGACCAAGAATTTGCCTCCCGCCGAGATGGAGGCCTTTGAGAAACAGCTGCAACGCGTGGAGAAAGTACTGCGCGAGAAGGCAGCGAAGGCGAAAGGCATTGTAATTTTCGCGGGCTCCGGCCAATGGAAGATCATTCCGGCTCATTGGAAAGTGACCAATGAACTTTACTGGGGCAAGCCGGCGGTGTCGCAACTCTTAAGTGTGGTTGCCGAGAGCAAACCCTACTGCGTGGTTTCGGTCGATCACACGGGCGCGCGGCTCTTTCGCTACGAACTGGGAGAAACGACGGAACTGGCGAAGAAGAAATTCGACTTCGATCCGAAGCAGTGGAAGACGAGGGATTACGGCGGCGTCGCAAAGCGGCCCGCCAGCATGCCGCACGGGCCGCAGCGGGACGCGTTCAGAAAGCGCGAGGCCGCCTACTTCAAGCGCATGTCCGATCAAACGGCCGCGCTTACAATCGCGCAGTGCAAAAGGCAAAAGCTGGCCTTCGTTTTCTTGATCGGCCCAACACGCCTCACCGAGGAGATTCAGCACAGGCTCCCGAATGGGATGCAGCGAAATACGACCCTCCTCAGCCAAGATTTGGCAAAGGTTCCCAAGAAAGATCTTGATAGGCACCTTGTCTCGTTGATCGCGGCGTGGACGAGCCAGCACGAAAAAGAGAGAGTGGATTCTCTCCTCGAAAACACGGTCTCCGCCGTCGTGGGATTTGACGAGACGCTGCACCGGCTGCAAAGAGGAGAGTTGAGCACGGTGCTCGTCGTCCGGGGATTGGACGACAGCGTCCGCCGGTGCGGCAAATGCGGCCTCACGAGCCGCGCGGCCGATCCCGTTTGCCCAGTTTGCGGCGGCCCGCGAGAGGTGACGACTCTTCGAGAGGTGTTCCCGGGATTGCTGCGAGCGCATGAAGCCGATATCGAGATGGTGGAAGGAGAAGCTGCCGCGCAATTGCAGGCGCGTGGCGGAATGGGCGGCTGGCTTCGTCCGCGGAGGAGTGCGGCTGGAGCGTGATCATTCAGCAAGCGGCAGCCTAAGCGGTGTTCTGACGCGGCCCCGCGTCACGGCTATTGTCTTAACGCGAGAGAAGGGTGAGAATCGCGGCCGGACGGGAGGCTGCTTTGGCTAGCGCATTGGCCCAATGGATTCCCAAGGAAGGCACGCAAATTCTCGTTGTGCTCTTCCTTTCTTTCCTCATCGGCCTCGAGCGCGAAGAGCAAAAGGCGCTCTCCGAGCAGTACCGCTTCGGCGGGGTGCGCACATTCCCGTTGCTCGGCCTGCTAGGCTATGCACTCTGCTACGTTTCCCAGGGGAATCTGATCTTGCCAGCCGTCGGCTTCGCCGTCGTCGGCGCGTTTCTCTGGCAATCCTACCGGCACAAGATCGAGCAAACGTCCCTGGCCGGCATGACCACCGAAATCTCCGGCCTGGCGACGTATGTGATCGGCGCGCTCGTCTGGCGTGAAGAATACTGGATCGCCACCGCGCTCACGGTTGTCAGCGTCGTGCTCCTCGAGCTGAAGGTCGCCCTCGAGAGCCTCGCGAAGCGCGTGCCGGGCGACGAAATCCTGACCTTCGCCAAGTTTCTCCTGCTGACGGCTGTAATTCTCCCCGTCGTGCCGAACCGGACGATCGGCTCGTTCGGCTTCAATCCATTCAAGGCGTGGCTTGTCGTTGTCGCGGTCAGCGCGATTTCGTACGGTAGCTATCTCCTGCAGATGTGGACCCGCGGGCGTGGGGGCGTGTTGTTCGCCGCGCTGCTCGGCGGAGCCTACTCCTCGACGCTCACCACTTTGGTCTTGGCCAAGCGCGCCCGCGAGCAGTCGCGGCCGCACCTGTATTCCGGCTCGATGCTGGTGGCTTCCGGCATGATGTATTTGCGTCTCATCGCGCTTCTGGCAATCTTCAACCGGCAACTGCTCGCTCGGCTTGGAATGCCGTTTCTGTTGCTGGCCACCGCCGCGCTTCTCGGCGGCTGGCTGTGGACGAGGATTTCGGATGCCCCCGGCGCGCAGACAGCGGCACCCCCGCAGCAGAAGAACCCGCTTGAGTTGAGCGCCGCGTTGCTCTTCGGTGTAATCTTCGTGGCCATGCTCTTCATCACGCATTTCGCGCTGCTGTATCTAGGACGCGCGGGCCTGTTCACTCTCGCTGGAGTGATGGGAGTGACGGACGTCGATCCGTTCATCCTGAGCCTCGCCGAGTCCGCCGCAACACTGACGCCGGTCGCTCTCGCCGCCGGGGCCATCACAATCGCTGCTGCCAGCAACAATCTGATCAAGGGAATCTATGCTTTCGGATTCGGCGACCGCCGGACCGGGACGCAGGGCCTCATCCTTCTGACCGCGTTTGCGCTGCTCGGCCTGGCTCCATTGATTTTCTGAAGTCCTCCCCGCGCACGGAATCCGAGCGATCCCGGGGTGCATCTCATTTGTCTGGCGGGACTTGGAGAATCTTTGTCCGCATCGTCGCGGATGAAGTTCGGCGGCGGATTTGTTATTCTTCTGGTTTCGACAAACTATGAAAGCCTCCAACGCACTGTGGAAAGAGAAGCTCGCTGGCAAGTTGCCGGAAACGCTTGCCCGCGAGGTTGATATTTTCGATACCGAAGTCGCCTTGCGAAAGCAGGGCAAAATGGACGAGCGTCTTTTTGCCGAGACGCGCCTCCGCCGCGGCGTCTACGGCCAGCGCTACGACAACGGCCAGCGCCATGACGGCCAAAAAGTTCAGGAGATCGCGTATCCCTCCGGCGCTCTCACCAAGGGGCCCGTCACGATGTGGGACGCCCCGGGCATGCAGCGGATTAAGATTCCCGGCGGAGGGCTGAACGCGGACCAACTCGAAACGATGGCGCAGCTTGCCGAGGAATATTCCGACGGCATCGCGCACGTGACCACCCGCCAGGATTTTCAGCTCCACTACGTTCACATCGAAGATACGCCGACCGTGATGCGCCGACTGGCCGCCGCCAATGTCACCACGCGCGAGGCCTGCGGCAATTCGGTCCGCAATATCACGGCATGCCCCTACGCCGGCGTTTGCGCCGATGAAACATTCGACGTGACACCTTATTCGCGCGCCCTCGCCAAATTCTTGCTCGGCCATCCCGATTGCCAGAATTTCGGGCGCAAGTTCAAGCCTGCTTTCAGCGGTTGCGCGCAGCACGCTTGCGGCCTCACGAGCCTTCACGACATTGGATTCATCGCCAAAACGCGCGTCGAGAATGGAAAAAAGCAGCGCGGTTTCGAAATGTACGTCGGCGGAGGCCTTGGCGCCGTCCCATACATGGCGAAACTGTTCGATTCGTTTGTTCCAGTCGAAGAAATGATGCCGCTCACGCAGGCCATCGCGCGCGTCTTCGCCCGGCTCGGCGAGAAGAAAAATCGCAGCCGCGCGCGCATCAAGTTCCTAGTTCAGGATTTGGGCATCGAGAAATTCCGGGAACTGGTTCTGGAGGAGCGCAAGACACTGACTCCCGATCCGCGCTGGACGGATTTCATCGAGGACGCCGAACGATTTGAAGAATCTCCGCTGCGGCCCGGCGGGGAATTGACGGCTCAGGGCTCCGAGGCATTCCGGCGCTGGGTGAAGACGAACACACGCGCGCAAAAGAAACCCGGATACTTGACCGTGACGGTCGCGCTTCCTCTCGGCGACATCACCGCCAACCAGCTTCGATCTCTCGCGGACGCGGTTCGCCGCTTTACGAAAGAAACAGTTCGCACCACGGTCGAGCAGAACTTCGTGATTCGCTGGGTCAGCAAGGCTGACCTGCCCGCGCTTTACGAGGCGCTTCAATCCGCGCACTTGGCCGATCCGGGAGCGGGCACGATCGTTGACATCGTCACCTGCCCGGGCACGGACACCTGCAAGCTCGGGATTTCTTCGTCGCGCGGCCTCGCAGCCGAGCTGCACAAGCGGCTCGCCGAGCGCAATTTTCAATCGGATGAAGCGGTCGAGAATCTGCATATCAAAATCAGCGGCTGCTTCAATAGCTGCGGCCAGCACCATGTCGGCGATCTTGGCTTTTACGGCGTGAGCCGCAAGGTCGGAGGATACGCCGTCCCGCACTTTCAGGTCGTGCTGGGTGGCGAGTGGGAGCACAACGCGGGATCGTACGGCCTTCCCGTCGCCGCGATACCCTCGAAGAACGTGCCGCAGGTCGTCACGCGATTGACGGGCCGCTACGTTGAGGGCCGCAATCCGGGCGAATCGTTCAAGGAGTTCGTCAAGCGCATCGGCAAGGTGGAACTGAAGAACCTGCTCGATGATTTGGCGCGTCCGCCCGCCGGCGATCGCTCCTACTTCAGCGATTGGGGCGATCCCCGTGAATACAGCCTCGAGGATATGGGCACGGGTGAATGCGCCGGAGAAGTCGTCTCTTCGGTCGAATTCGATCTCGCCGCCGCCGAAAGGGAACTGTTCGAGGCGCAGATCGCGTTCGAGAACGGCTATATCGACCAGGCCGGTAAGACGGCCTACGGATCGATGTTGCACGCCGCCAAAGCGCTCGTGAAAATCAATCTGCCGAATGTTGCGGAGAATCCCGACGAGATCGTATCCGAATTTCGCGCGCGCTATTTCGATACGCAGAAATTTTGGGATCCGTTTGCGGGCGGGAAATTCGCGCAGTACCTTTTCGATGCCCACCAGAAGGGGAACGGGTCCTACACTTCCGACTCCAGCCGCTATTTGATCGACGAAGCCCAGCTCTTCATCGACGCCGCGCACGCTTGTTATAATAGGCTGGGAACGTCGGTTGACGTCTAGGCGAAGGGACCCCTTCTCGATGGATTTCCAGCACGTCAATGTGAAACTGCTCGTGAACGACCCCGGCGGAGTGGACCTCGAGCCGCTGATTCCGATATTTCATCGCTGGATTCAAGGCCGGGTCTTCGAGGAATTGCTGCTCGATATCGCGGACTACCGCCACGTGTACGCCGGACCGGGCGTCGTGCTGATCGGCCACCAGGCTGACTACAGCGTGGATAACACCGATAACCGCCTCGGCGTTCGATACAATCGCAAGGCGCCACTCGATGGCAGCAATCAGAATCGCCTGATTCAGGCGGCGCGCGCTGCGCTTACCGCGTGCCGGCATTTCGAAGCCGAGGCGGGACTTCAGGGCAAGTTGCGCTTCAACGGACAGGACGTGGAAATATTCATAAACGATCGCCTCCTCGCTCCGAATGACGACGCGACCCGCGCCGCGCTGAAGCCTGAATTTGATTCATTCGCCGCCACGCTGTTTGGCGGCAGCGATTACGCTTTGTCTTATAACACCGATCCCCGCAGGCTGTTGTCTGTCTCGCTGAAAGCCTCCAGGCCCTTCACCGTGGCGGATCTGCTGGTAAACCTGGCGTCTTGATGGAGGGGAGCGTCAATCCGGAATGGTAGCGGAATTTTGTGCGCGAAAAGTTAGCGTTCGGCGTTCGTCGCCGGGCACGGTTTGCGATTACACGCTATAATTAATTGTCTTGCTCTCACTGAACAACATCTCGATGCGCTTCGGCGCGAGGATCCTCTTCGAGGATGTCAGCTGCACCTTTTTCGCTGGGCGGCGCTACGCCATTACCGGCCCGAACGGCGCGGGCAAGTCCACCTTAATGAAAATTCTGACCGGCGAGATCGAGCCTTCGAAGGGTGAGGTCGGCCGGCCGAAGAAGCTCGGCATCCTGCGCCAGGATCAGTTTGCCTTCGACGAGTTTCGCGTCATCGACACCGTGATCATGGGCAACGCGCCGCTTTGGAAGGCGCTTGAAGAGCGCGACATTCTCTACGCCAAGCCGCATGAGGAGCTGACCGACAAGGACGGCATGCGTCTTGCCGAGCTCGAAGGGATTGTTGGCGAAGAGGGTGGCTATACCGCAGAGGCCGACGCGGCCGTGCTGCTCGACGGCCTAGGCCTCGAAGAGCCGCTGCACGAACGCAAGATGCGTGAATTGCAGGGAGGCCAGAAGGTGCGCGTCCTGCTGGCGCAGGCGCTGTTCGGAAGCCCTCCTGCGCTGCTGCTCGACGAGCCGACGAACCACTTGGACCTCGATTCCGTTCACTGGCTCCAGGATTATCTCTGCGAGTACGAAGGTGTCCTGATCGTGATCTCGCACGACCGCCATTTTTTGAATAGCGTCTGTACTCATACCGCCGACATCGACTATCAAACCGTGATCATGTACAACGGCGGATACGACGACATGGTCGTCGCCAAAACTTCGATTCGCTCCCGGATCGAAGCGGACAATGCGCAGCGCGAGAGAAAAATCGCGCAGCTCAACGAGTTCATCGCCCGTTTCTCGGCCGGCACTCGCTCGGCCCAGGCGACTTCGCGCAAGAAGGAAGTGGAGCGCCTCCAGTCCGCGGAACTCGCCAGATCCAACATCGCGCGCCCGTTCATCCGTTTTCAGATGGACCAGCACTCGGGACGCCATCCGGTTGAGATCAAAAGCATCGCCAAATCCTACGACGGCGTGAAAGTGATCCACCCGTTCACCGCGAGTGTGGGCCGCGGCGAAAAGGTCGCCCTCATGGGTCGCAACGGAACCGGCAAGACCACGCTGCTGAAATCGCTGATTCGCAATGCGCCCGGATTTCTCGACGACTCCGACAGAGAGTTTCCGGTCGATGGCGGTTCCGTGGTTTGGGGACACAACGTGGCCGTCGGATATTTCGCGCAGGATCACTCCGACTCGATCGAAAAGGGCACCACGGTGATCGAGTGGCTGCACCAGTTTAATCCGCGCGCGTCGCAGGAGGAGTTGCGCGGGTTGCTCGGCCAAATGCTCTTTAGCGGTGAAGACGCGTTGAAGCCCACGCAGGCGCTTTCAGGAGGCGAATCAGCCCGCCTGATCTTCTGCCGGCTCATGTTGCAGAAACCGAATGTGCTGGTGCTCGACGAACCCACCAACCACCTCGATCTCGAATCCATCAACGCGCTCAACATCTCCCTGCAGAAATACCTGGGAACGGTCCTGCTCGTCACGCACGATCACGATGTGATCGACGAAGTCGCCACCCGTATCTGGCACTTCGAAGGCGGGCGCGTCGAAGACTTCAAGGGTCCCTACCAGGAGTATGTAGTGTACGCGCAGGAAAAAGCTTCGTAGTCGTTAGCGTTCAAAACCTCGCGGAGCCGTCCATCCCGGCCAATCTTCGGCTGTCGTTCCCCGGAATCGTCATTTGAAAAATGGATTCGACGCTCGTGTAATCGTGATAGCCGAGCCGTGCGATCGGCCGGATCTTGAGCACGTCGATGCGCCCGTCCGCTCCGATCACTTCGTCCTTGATGTGGATCGCCAGCACCCGGCCGAACACAACGTCCACGGTTCCCATCGTGCCGTTTCCCGGCAACCGGATCGTCTGGTGGTACGCGCATTCGAAATGCACGGGAGATTCCGCGACGCGACTGGGCTTCACGATCCGCGAGGGCGCCTTGCTGACGCCGGCCAACACGAATTCATCCACGTCGGGCGGCACTTCCTCCGCCGATTTATTCACCGCTTCACGCAGTTCGTACGTGGCCATGTTCCACACGAATTCCCCGGTCTGCTCCGTGTTCACCACGGTGTCTTTTCTATGGCCCTGCGTGTTCTGGTTCGAGGCAAACATCACGTAGGGCGGATCGAACGTCAGATTCTGAAACTGGCTGAAGGGCGCGAGGTTGTGCAGGCCGTCCCGGCTGATCGTCGAGATCCATCCGATTGGCCTCGGAATCACGCACGACTTGAAAGGATCGCGCGCCAGGCCGTGCGCGGTCTTGCCGGGCTCGTAGTACATGCGAGATCCCTCCTCGAAAATTCTCCGGCCGATTATAGACGATCCCGCATACACAATCCGTTTGACTTGCCGCGAATCTCCGGGCACAATATTTGAGTCTTTAAGCCATGAAACGCACTTGCACACGGAATCTTGCCTCGATCTGGGCGGTCTATCACGACGCCCTGAGTGGCTTCTCCAAGGAGTTGAGCCCCAAAGGCCGTCCGGGCGCCTGATCCTGAATCCCCGGGGTGAATCAACGAAGTCCCCTCGCTACGTCCCTGCTTGAAAAGTCTGTTGGACTTAATAACGTGAGCGCGCTGATTCTCTGCTCGCATGTGCGAAACTCTGAATTCGGCTGACCAGGAGGCCGCGAAGTGTCAAACGGCAACGGAAGACCCCTAAATTTGGAAACGGAATGGCAGACCAATCCCCGCTGGGCGGGCATCACGCGCCCCTACACGCAGAAAGACGTGGAGCAACTGCGCGGCTCGGTTCAAATCGAGCACACGCTCGCGCGCCTCGGTGCTGAGCGCCTTTGGAAGTTGCTGCACTCGGAACCCTATGTCGCGACCCTGGGCGCGATGACGGGTAATCAGGTCGTGCAGCAAGTGAGCGCTGGTTTGCAGGCTGTTTACGTCAGCGGCTGGCAGGTGGCGGCCGACGCCAACAACTCGCCGCATACGTATCCGGACCAGAGCCTCTATCCGGCCGACAGCGTGCCGACCCTGGTGCGGCGACTGAATCAGGCGCTCGTGCGCGCCGACCAAATCCACCATGCGGAGGGGAATCATGAAACGTACTGGCTCGCTCCGCTGGTCGCCGATGGCGAAGCCGGCTTCGGCGGAAATCTAAACGCTTTCGAATTGATGAAGGGAATGATCGAAGCGGGCGCCGCCGGCGTCCACTTTGAGGATCAGTTGTCGTCGGCCAAAAAGTGCGGCCATCTCGGAGGCAAGGTCCTCGTGCCGACGGTCGAAGCGATCCAGAAGCTGGTCGCGGCGCGCCTCGCGGCGGACGTCCTCGGTGTGCCGACTCTCGTCATCGCCCGAACCGATGCCGAAAGCGCCACGCTCATCACCAACGACGTTGATCCGCGTGACCACAAGTGGCTCACCGGAGAGCGCACGTCCGAGGGATTCTTCCGCGTCCGAGGCGGAACGAAGGCAGCGATTGCCCGCGCGATTTCCTACGCGCCTTACGCGGACCTGATCTGGTGCGAGACCGCGACGCCGGATATTAACGAAGCGCGCGAATTCGCCGAGGGCGTCCACGCAAAATTCCCCGGCAAGATGCTTGCGTACAACTGCTCGCCTTCGTTCAACTGGCGAAGGAATCTCAATGACAGCCAGATCGCGAGCTTTCAGCGCGAACTGGGCGCGCTCGGGTACAAATTCCAGTTCATTACGCTGGCGGGTTTCCATGCCCTGAACCACTCGATGTTCGAGCTGGCGCGAGGTTATAAAACATCCGGCATGACGGCGTATTGCCGCCTTCAGGATGCGGAGTTCAGAAGCGAGGCGGATCAAGGTTACGAGGCCGTGAAGCACCAGCAGTTCGTCGGCACCGGATACTTCGACACGATCCAGCAGGTGATTTCCGGCGGCACCTCTTCGACGATCGCTCTCGAGGGCTCGACGGAAGCCGCGCAGTTCGCGCCAAGCAAGAAGCAACCGGTCGAGGTCGCGAAAGCCAGGTAAACCCTCAGAGCACGCCCGTCGGAATCGTCATTCTGAGCGGAGCGTCCCGATGCCCTATTCTTACCCGGAGACCGATCTGTTTCGATCTCCGGGTCAGGACGCGCAGTCGAAGAATCCCTCTTTGGCGTTGCTGCTAAGGCGTATCACTTCCGCGCCGCCACGATCTTAGCCGTGGTCACCGCCTGCCCCACGTGCCGCTGCGTGTGATCGGCCACGTGAACAATCAGCCCGCCGACCGTCGTCGGCAATTCGCGCTTGCCGACCTTTCTCGGTTCATCCAATCGAACCGCATCGAACGCGCGAATCCGTGCCACGCTCCGCTTCAAGGCCGCGTCAAGTTCTGCGAATAGCTCCGGCTTGGTGGCGCCCGCATCCAGTTCCGTCTTGAGAGCGGCGATTTGTTCTCCACTGAGCTGCGCGCCCTCGGCGTACGTCAAAAGGCGGTCGATGCTGCGCGCGATGTGCCGCAGATGAAAAGCCACAGGAGCAATTCCCGCCGGGCGCGCATTCAATTGATCGTCAGTCAGGTTGCCGCACCATCGCTCGATGTCCTCTTTCGCAAGCTCCAGTGCGTGCAACACTGCCCGTGGCACCGCTGCAACGTCTGTCAGCGTTCCGCGCAGCCACGGCTCCTGTTTGTTGTCGACCATGCGTCCCTCCGGTCTTATTTGTGCTCCGCATTATCCCACGCCTCCCCCCGAGCGCGGTGATACCGGACCGCGTTGACACCCGCTGTTGCGAAGCCTACCATTGCCGCTGCCGTTTAAATTGCCCATGCGCCCTCATCTCCCTTCGAGATCTCGGTCTTCAGGACGGCCTCGCAATTTTGCCGCGACGCTTTCACCTCCGATGTTTATCGCGGCCCTCGCTCTCGTGTGTCTCGGCGCCGCCGCGCCCGCCCATGCTCAATCGGTCGAACAGGTTGTGCCTCAGGTCAAAGCAACCGGGTACGTCACCGATTTAGGGGGCGTATTGAGCCAACAGGGTAAGGACCAGATCAATGCACTATGCACGGAGGTAGCCGAAAAAACGCAGTCCGAGATCGCTGTCGTCACGATCAAGACGCTGGATGGGCGTCCGATCGAGGACTACTCGCACGACCTTGCCGAGGGCCTCGGCCTCGGCCCAAAATCATTGGGCCGCGGAGTGCTGATCCTTTTTTCGATTGACGACCACAGGGACCGCGTTGAAGTCGGTTACAACCTCGAATCGATTTTGCCGGACGGAAAAGTCGGCGGTTTCACGCGCGAAATTGTTCCCCAACTTCGCAACAGCGACTATGACGGCGCGCTGCTTTTGATTACGCGCCGCGTGGCGGACGTGATCGCAGCCGACCGTGGCGTCGCGCTCACCGGTTCCGCGCCGCCTAGCCCGGCGCAGCCAGAACATACGGGCCCGCCCACAGCGTTCTTGATCTTTTTCATCTTTGTCGTGATCTTCGTAATCGGCTCGTTGATTCGTGCGGCAGCCCGTGACCCGCGCAATCGGTCGAATCGCTTCGGCGGCGGCAGCGGCTGGTGGATCGGACCCATGATCGGTGCTGGAATGGGGCGCGGCGGCTGGGGTGGGGGCTTTGGAGGTGGAGGTGGCGGGGGAGGTGGATTTGGTGGTTTTGGAGGCGGCGGCTTCGGAGGAGGCGGCGGATTTGGAGGAGGCGGCGCCAGCGGAGGTTGGTGACAATCCGACACCGTCAGCCTGAGTGAGCGGATTGAGCGAAGGGTCCTTCATTGCGTATCGATTTGAGGTGCATTGATCTATGGAAGCCAAACTCAGCGAACTCGTCGGACGCCTGAAATCCGCGGCGGCGGACAATCTGAAGTCCGTCGTGCTCTACGGCTCTGCCGTGACGGGCGAATTCCTAGAAAAACGCTCCGATTTAAACGTGCTGTGCGTGGTCGCGAGCGCAGGTTCGAGCGATCTCGAGCGCCTTCATCCCGTCGCGGAATGGTGGGCGCGCCAGGGCAATCCCGCTCCGCTGATATTCACACTCGAGGAACTCACGCGCTCCGCGGACATCTTCGCCATCGAGCTCCTCGACATGAAGAGCCGCCACCGCGTGCTTTTCGGCGACGATTTCCTCGCGCACCTCGATGTGCCTCTCAAACTCCACCGCCTGCAAGTGGAGCGCGAACTGCGAACCGACTGGCTACGCCTGCGGCAGGCGATCCTGCTTGCGCCGCAAAAGAAAAAATTCCACCTCGGCATCATGCTCGATTCAGTCGCGGCTTTTTGCACACTTTTTCGCCATGCCCTGATCGCGCTCGGCCAGCCCGCTGTGCACGGCAAGCGCGAGGCCGTGGACGCTATGGCGGCGCTTGTAGGCGCCGATCCGTCCGGATTTCACAGCATTCTCGATTTCCGCGCAGGGAAGCGTAAAGAGAAGGAAATTGATATAGAGGCGGCCTTGCATGCGTATCTAGAATTTGTGGAGGTAGTGACGAACGAGGTCGATCGCCGCCTCGAGACGCCCTAGGATTCCGCGCCGTGCCGTCGATCTCTGAATCAAACGGAGGATTCTCATGAAGCAAGTTGGCATCGTTCTCGTCATCCTGGTTTTGCTAGCACTTATCGTTGGCGGGATGTACGTCTCAAGCCGCAATCAAATGGTCACGCTGAATGAAACGGTGAAGTCCGACTGGGCGCAGGTGGACGTCGTCCTCCAGCGCCGCTCCGACCTGATTCCGAACCTCGTCGAGACCGTCAAGGGCTACGCCGCGCAGGAGCAAATCGTATACGACGATATCGCCAAGGCCCGCGCCGCTCTCGGCGGCGCACAAACGCCGCAAGACAAGATCGCCGCAAACGGTCAGCTCGATGGCGCGCTCAGCCGCTTGCTCGTGATCGTTGAGAACTACCCCCAGCTCAAATCCAACGAGAATTTCCTGCGCCTTCAGGACGAGCTTGCCGGCACCGAAAACCGTATCGCGGTCGAACGCAAACGCTACGATGACGCGATTCAGGACTACAACACCTTCATTGGCAGGTTTCCGGCCAACATCTTCGCCGGATGGGCAGGCTTCAAGCGAAACGACGCCTATTTCGCTGCTCCCGAGGCTTCGCGCGCAGTGCCCAAGGTCCAGTTTCCCGCTCCGGTGACGCACTAGAGCGGATCGGACTCGCACCGGCTGCGTTACAACTCGGTTAATTCTCCCGTCCCGTCTTGACCGGCGCATTCGCGCGCGCTACGCTATCTTTTTGACCGCCAAACTTGATGAAACAAACCGTACGAATCGCCGGAGGCATCAACGAGCTCTTCGGCACCCTCGATGAGAATCTGAAATTCTTCGAATCCGCCCTGCGCGTCCGCACGCACCTGAAAGACCACGACATCGAAATCGAAGGCGAAGCCGGACAGGTCGAGCGCGCCGCCCGCATTCTCGACGCTTACAACGAGCGCGTCCGCGATGGGCACGTCCCGAGCAGTCAGGAAGTGAAAGCGCTGCTTCGCGTCGCGGCCGACGAACCGACGTCCACGCTGCATGGCGCGTTCTCCCCGTCGCGCATGCGTTCCTTCGGCAAAAAGAGCGTCGCGCCCAAGAGTTCCAACCAGAAGCGATACATCGAAGCCCTCGAAGCCTACGACATGGTTTTCGCCATCGGCCCCGGCGGTACGGGCAAGACCTATCTCGCCGTCGCCATGGCCGTCTCCGCGCTGCTATCGAAGCAGGTGAACCGCATCATTCTCGCTCGTCCCGCCGTCGAAGCGGGCGAGCGCCTCGGCTTTCTCCCCGGCACGATCCAGGAAAAAGTCGATCCGTACATGCGTCCGCTCTACGACGCGCTCCACGATCTTCTGGAAGCCGACAAGCTCGAGCGCTTTCTCGAGAAAGACATCATTGAGGTTGCCCCTCTCGCCTTCATGCGCGGCCGCACGCTCAACGATTCCTTCGTGATCCTCGACGAAGCCCAGAACACCACGAGCGAGCAAATGAAAATGTTCCTCACGCGCCTGGGGTTCAATTCCAAGGCCGTGATCACGGGCGACGTCACGCAGATCGATCTCCCCGACGCGCGCAAGTCGGGTCTCGTGGAAGCCATCGAGGTGGTGGGCAAGATTGAGGGCATCGCGCTCGTCTATTTCGACGAACGGGATGTCGTCCGTCACAACCTCGTCCAGCGCATCATCAAAGCCTACGACGAATACTCGGGCGGCCAGCCCGGAGCCGCCAGCGCATCCCGCAGGGCCGCCGCCGCGATTCCACCCGTCGAAAATCGGCGCCGCGATTAGCCACTCAGGGTAAACTCCCCAATTCCACGTCGATGTGGACAATTGACCTCTCATGACTGCGACGCTTGAAAACTGGGCCGCAAAGGTTCGCGCAGGGGACGTCCGCGCCATTGCGCGCGCCGTTTCCGCCATCGAAAATCGCGCGCCCGATGCCGAAGCGCTGTTGAAGGAACTTTTCCCATACACGGGCCGCGCCCTCCGCGTCGGAGTCACCGGCGCTCCCGGCACGGGGAAGAGCACTCTGGTCGATCGTCTCGCAGCGCACTATCGCGCCGAGAAAAAGAGCGTCGGCATCATTGCCATCGATCCTTCAAGCCCGTTCACTGGCGGCGCGATTTTGGGCGACCGGATCCGAATGCAGGCGCACGCGGGCGACGAGGGCATTTTCATCCGCTCGATGGCCACGCGCGGCTCTCTCGGCGGACTCGCGCAGGCGACGGGTGACGCAACCCTCCTACTCGACGCAGCCGGCAAGGACATCATCCTCGTCGAGACCGTCGGCGTCGGCCAGGGCGAGGTTGAAATAGTCCGCCTCGCCGATTGCACGCTCGTCGTGCTCGTCCCTGGCATGGGCGACGACGTGCAAAATTTGAAGGCCGGACTCATGGAAATCGGTGATATTTTCGTACTCAACAAATCCGATCGCGAAGGCTCCAGCCGATTCGAGGAGCAGCTTCGCTCCATTTTGGAGCTTGTCCCGCCGCGCGACGGCTGGCGGCCGCCCATCGTCCGCACGGTGGCGACGGAGAATCGTGGCGTCGTCGAGCTTGCGCGGCAAGTCACGCTCTTCCGCCAGCACTTTGCCGGAGCGCCAAACCGCGCCGCCCGCGAAATCGCCTACTGGAAAGAGTGGCTATTGCGTCTGCTCCAGGCGCGCCTTATCGAGCGCCTCGGAGCCGGTCGCATGACGGAGGCCGAGTTCGATGCGCTGGCTTCCGAAGTCGCCTCGCGCAAACGAGATCCGTACACCGCCGTGGACGAGATTCTCTCGAGGGGCGGCGCGTGAAACTCGGCGATCTCGAATTTCACGTCATCTCGGCTGGGCGCCTTTTGCTCGACGGTGGCGCGATGTTTGGCGTGATCCCGCGTCCGCTGTGGGAGAAGAGAATGCCGCCCGACGCGCGCAATCGGATCACGCTCTCGATGAACTGCCTGCTGATCCGCACGGCTGGTAAGCGCATTCTCGTCGAAACTGGCGCGGGCGATAAAATGGACGCGAAATTCCGCGGCATCTACGGCCTCGACGGCCCTTTTCTCGTCGATGGCCTGCGCGCCTATGATGTACGCCCCGAGGACGTCGACATCGTCGTGAACACGCACCTCCATTTCGATCACTGCGGTGGCAACACGCGAATTGAGAATGGCGCGGTCGTGCCTGCGTTTCCGAACGCGCGCTACGTCGTGCACAAAGGCGAATTCGATCACGCCATGAACCCAAATGAGCGCGACCGCGCGAGCTACTTCCCCGAAAACTACGTGCCGCTCCAATCTGCGGGAATTCTTACGTTGCTGGAGAGCGATTCGGTGGTTGCTCCGGGCGTCGAGCTGATCCGCGTGCCCGGCCATACGGCGAACATGCAGTGCGTGAAGCTCACCGGAGGAGGGAAGACCGCATTGCTCTTTGCCGATCTCGTCCCCACGACGGCGCATCTCCCGCTTCCGTGGATCATGGGATACGATTTATACCCAATGATGACGCTCGAAAATAAAAAGCGTTGGATTCCCGAAGTTGTCCGGGAAGGCTGGCTCGCGCTTTTCGCGCACGACCCGCGCGTCCCCGCCGCGTATCTACGCGACCGCGACGGCCAATGGGAGATCGAGCCTGTCGAGGTCGGGTGATGTTTTTGATTTGTCTGCTATCCTCGTCAAGCGCATTAGGAGAACACTGAACACCACCATGGCAAAATCCGTAAAGTCCAAGCGAGCAGCCAAAACCGATCCCATCAAAATCGGCATCATCGGCGGCAGCGGCCTCTATCAGATGTCGGGCCTTACCGACACGCGTGAAGTCCGCGTCAAGACCCCCTTCGGCGATCCCTCGGATGCATTCGTCGTGGGCACGCTCGAAGGCCGCCGCGTCGCTTTTCTTGCGCGCCACGGACGCGGCCATCTCTTCACGCCGGGCGAAATCAATTACCAGGCCAACATCTATGCGCTGAAAGTTCTCGGCGTCGAGCACATCATTTCCGTCAGCGCGGTGGGCTCTCTTCGCGAAGATTATCCGCCGATGGATTTCCTCATCCCCGATCAATTCTTCGACCGCACAAAAGGGCGCAAAGCCACCTTTTTCGGCGGCGGCATCGTGGCCCACATCGCATTCGACAAGCCGACCTGCCCGCGTCTTTCTGCGCAGCTCGCCGTGGCGTGCGACCGCGTGGGCGTCAAGGTTCACCGCGGCGGAACCTACGTCTGCATGGAAGGCCCCGCGTTCTCGACGCTCGCCGAATCGCACACCTACCGCCAGCTCCGCTTCGACGTGATCGGCATGACCAATCTCACCGAAGCCAAGCTCGCGCGCGAGGCCGAAATCTGCTACGCCACGTTCGCCATGATCACGGATTACGATTGCTGGCATCCTCAACACGACTCGGTCACTGTGGACATGATCATCGGCTATCTGAATAAGAACGCCGAGAACGCCCAGCGCGCCATTCGCGAGGCCGTGCGTGCGCTCGGCGGCGACCGCGCATGCAAGTGCGGTTCTGCCGTCGCGCACGCGATCCTGACGGACCGCAAGCGAATCCCGGCGGCTGCGAAGATGCGCCTCGCGCCGATCATCGGAAAATACGTCTGATGGACTGCCGCGGTCTTCACTGAATGTCATTTCAAACAAAATACACGGAGCGCTCATGTCACTTCTCGTAGTTGGATCGGTCGCCTTTGACGCCATTGAAACGCCATTTGGGAAAGTGGACCGCACGCTCGGCGGCGCGGCCAGTTACTTCGCTCTTGCGGCGAGCCATTTCGTTCCCGTCCGCCTCGTGGCAATCGTCGGCGAGGACTTCACGCAGAAGGACGAAGCTGTGTTTCAGGGCCGCCGGATCGACCTCACCGGCCTCGAGCACGTCGCCGGGAAATCATTCTTCTGGTCCGGCAAGTACAGCCAGAACATGAACGAGCGCACCACGCTCGCAACCGAACTCAATGTCTTCGCCACGTTTCAGCCCACGCTGCCCGAGTCTTATCTCGATTCGCAGCACATTTTCCTTGGAAACATCGACCCGACGCTCCAACGCTCCGTCCTGAAGCAGGTGCGCCGCGCCCCCAAAGTCGTCGGCCTCGATACCATGAACTTCTGGATCGACGGCACTCCGGCCGAGCTCAAGGAAACTCTAAAGCACGTGAACATTCTCACCATCAACGATGACGAGACGCGCCAGCTCACCGGTGAGCACAATCTCTTCCGCGCCGCCAAGCACGTTTTTAAGATGGGCCCGAAAACCCTCATCATCAAGCGCGGCGAGCACGGCGCGGTGATGGTCCACAAGGATTTCGTTTTCTCGGTTCCCGCGTTTCCGCTCGAGGAAGTGCACGATCCGACCGGCGCGGGCGACACGTTCGCCGGTGGCTTCATGGGCTATCTCACCAGCCAGCGCCGCATCAACGAGCAGACGTTGCGCTCCGCGATGGTCTACGGCTCGGTTCTGGCGAGTTTCACCGTCGAGCGCTTCGGCGTGGAGCGGCTCGCGAGGGTCACGCGCAAGGAGATCGCCGCACGCGCCCGCCAGTTCGCCCGCATGACCACGTTTAAGATTTAGAATGCGAATTTGTGTTTGATCAAAGTGCGGACTTCGGCATTCCGGAACATACCGACGATCCCGGCAACCCTTCGCGCGCCTTCCGAATCCGAGTTGACGTGCCGCGCGCCGGAATGCTATCAATCTTGACGAATTGGCACGGGGATTTGCAGGTGGTATCGTGGTTTCCTCGCTCCGCTTTCCCGGATGCTGGCGGCGGGCGGCTTCGGGATCCCCATTGAAACTTCACAGGAGGCTGGGTTGAAGCGTTTGCGGCGGACCGCGCTTGCGTCGTTGGCGGGAATGGTGTTGGTGCTGGGGGGCTGTAGCAGCAGCGGCGTTCCCTTCAATGCGACTCCGGCCATCACCAATCTTTATCCTTCCAATATCACGGCTGGTAGCCAGGACTTCACCCTGTTCGTCGTTGGCACCGGCTTCATCGCCGACTCGAAGGGCGTCACCTTTGCATATTGGAATGGCTCTCCGCGCTCCACTACTCTCAACGTGACGACCGGACAGCTTGAGGTTCAGATCCTCGCGTCCGACGTCGCAGGTCCGGCAACGACCGTCGCGTCGGTTACCGTCGTGAATCCCGGACCGGGCGGCGGCGAATCCTTGCCGTCGACCTTCACGATCGAGGCCCAACAGAACACCGCTCCCGTGATAAATGGTGCCCCGCCCTTTGGGCCCCCCAACGCCAAGGCTGGTGGCGCTGCTTTCACGCTCACGGTCAACGGAGCTAATTTTGCCCTGAACGATCCCGTCACGTGGAACGGCAGCGTCCGTTCCACCACTTTCGTGAGCGCAAACCAGGTCACCGCGGCGATCAGCGCAAACGACATTGCCACAGCAGGCTCCGCGAGCGTGGCCGTCTACACTCCGAATCTCCTGGTAGGCTCTCCATCCATCAATTTTCCGATCACCGGCGCAAGCAATCCGGTGCCGGGCATTTCGTCCCTTTCGCCATCGAGCGCAACCCATGGTGCGAGCGATCTCGAGGTAACGGTCAGCGGTTCCGATTTCGTCCAGGGCTCCGTAGTCGAGTGGGGCAATACCCCGCTTGCGACCGCCTATATGAGCAGCTCGCAGCTCGTCGCGCTCGTTCCCGCCGCGGAGCTTGCGGCGTCGGGTACGGTAAAGGTTGGCGTCACAAATCCCGCGCCCGGCGGCGGAACCTCCACCGGAACCGAGACGTTCACGATCAACTAAGCCTCGGTGTCGAGCTGCCTCCGGCTTTTGGCCCTTAACTCTTAACTTCTGCAATCTGTTCTGCCGCTAGACTCACCTATCCAAATTCCTTATTCTGGATTCTTCCACATGCCGCAAGCCCAAAAGCCACCAGCCCTGCGCCCCGGCGACGCGATCCGCGTGCTGTCTCTCGCGAGTCCCGTGCAAGACGACCTCTTGCAAAAGGGCTGCGACGAACTCGCGCGCCTCGGCTACGCGTCAAGAGTCGATCGCCCGAGCGCTCTCGCGCGTGATGGGTTTTTCGCCGGCTCCACCGCCGACCGCTTGGCGGCTCTCAAGGCCGCGCTCGGCGACCCTGAGGCGCGCGCGCTTTTCTGCACGCGCGGCGGCTACGGCTCGAACTATCTGCTCGGCGATTTTCCCGCCGTACCCCCCTCGCCCAAGATTCTTCTCGGCGCGAGCGACATCACTTCGCTCCAGGTGTTTCTCTGGCAAAAGTTTGGCTGGGTCACGTTTTACGGCCCCATGGTCGCGACGAACTTTGACAGGGGCGCGGGAGCCCCGCACGGCTACGACCGCGCCAGCCTATTGAGCGCGCTCACCGAAACCAAGCAGGGCTGGACCCTCGATCTCCAAGGCGAGTCACTCGTTCCCGGCGTCGGCGAAGGCGTGCTCCTTGGCGGCTGCTTGACGCTCGTCGAATCGACGCTCGGCACTCCCTGGGAGCTGGACACCAAGGGAGCAATCCTCGTCCTCGAAGATCGTGCCATGAAGCCCTACCAAGTCGACCGTGCGCTGATGCACCTGAAACAAGCAGGCAAACTTCGCGGCGTTGCCGGAATCATCCTCGGCGATTTCCCCGAGTGCGACGCGCCCTCGGGCACCGAAACGGTGAAGGACGTCGCACGGCGCATTTTGCAGCCGCTGGCCGTTCCCATCGCGTGGGGCGCGCCGATCGGCCACACCTCGCGCGCAATGCTGACGCTGCCGCTCGGCGTCCATGTCGAGCTATCAAGCGATGGGCGCGGCGCGCTTAAATTTCTCGAACCGGCGTGCACGCCATGACAGCATCACTTACAAAGCCTCGGGTTAGCCGCATCCACCTCCTCGGCGTTGCAGGCTCCGCGATGGCGCCCGTCGCGGGCATGTTGAAGGAGCGCGGTTTCCATGTCACCGGCACCGACGTGAACGTCTATCCTCCCGCTTCGACGCTGCTCGACTCCCTCGGCATCCAGTGGAACGAAGGCTACCGCGCCGAAAACCTTAAGCCTGCGCCCGATCTGGCGGTCATCGGCAACGCGATCTCGCGCGGCAATCCCGAAGTCGAGCACATCCTCGACGAGAAGATTCCGTACTGCTCGATGCCTCAGCTGCTCGAAAACTATTTCATTCCGGGCCACACCTCGATCGTCGTCGCCGGCACGCACGGCAAGACCACCACCACCGCCATGCTCGCCTGGATTTTTCAGACTGCCGGCCGCAAGCCCGATTTCCTGATCGGTGGCGTCGCGCCGAATTTCGGCGACCGCAGCTACGGCCTCGGCGGTGGCGACGAATTCATCATCGAGGGCGATGAGTACGACACGGCGTTCTTCGACAAGGGCCCGAAGTTCCTCCACTACCATCCCGACGAGCTCATCCTCACATCGCTCGAATTCGATCACGCGGATATCTATCCCGACCTCGCCTCGATCGCGCTTCAGTTTCGGCGGCTCGTGAATCTCGTGCCGCGCCGCGGCCGAATCCTGATCTGGGGGGAGAGCAGGGAACTGAAAGAAGTTGCCGCGAAAGCCTTCTGCCCGGTCGAAACCTTCGGCCTGACACCCGATTGCGACTGGTGCGCGGGCGATATTCTCTGGCACGATTCCGCTACCGAGTTTCGCGTCGCCTATCGCGGCAACGAAGTCGCTCGCATTCGCATCCCTGTAGCCGGACGCCACAACGTCATGGATGCTCTTGCCGCCATCGCGCTTGCATACGGACGCGGAGTTGAATGGGACGCCATCGCCCGCGCACTCGAGACCTTCCAGAGCGTCCGCCGCCGAATGGAGATCAAGGGCGAAGCCGGCGGCGTCCTTGTGGTCGAGGACTTCGCGCATCATCCGACGGCGATCGGCCTAACGCTCGAAGCCGCGCGCACGCGCTGGCCCGGCCGCAGAATCTGGGCTGCCATTGAACCGCGCTCCAACACCATGCGCCGCAAAGTCTTTCAGTACGCGCTGCCCGAATCTCTTTTGCTTGCCGACGCCGTGCTTTTCGGCCCCGTCAATCGTGCGCAAACGCTCGCCGATGAAGACCGCCTCTCGCCCGACGCGATCGCCGAGCGAATCCGCGCGCGCGGCCGCAATGCAAAAGCGTTTGCCTCCGCCGCTGAAATTGCGGAGTATTTATCTGTGAACGCATCGCCCGGGGATCTCGTCTTGATCATGTCCAACGGCAGCTTTGACGGCCTCACCGCAAAGCTCCTCGAAAAGCTCAATGCGCGCGCTGGTGTTAGCGCGTGAATTTGCGCCTGCGGCTCACTCTCTGCACCGGCCTGCTTTTCTTCGTTTTGGCCTGCCGCCCCGCAGCGGCAACGGTAAGCTATCGCGTCTCGCTCGATCATCCCGGCGACCATCTCTTCCACGTTACCATGACGATTCCGGTCGAGGGCCGCGAGGTCGTCACCGCGCTGCCCGCGTGGAACGCGCTCTACCGCATCGGCAATTTCGCTTATCGCGTGCGCGAGATCAGTGGTCTGTGTGCCGGACTCACCGCCGTGCCTCTTGAAGTGCGCTTACTCGATAAGCAGACGTGGCGTTTTTCGCTGCCTGGCCCGTGCCAGCCCGGTGGCCACAACTCATTCCAAATTCGTTATGCAATCGCGTGGGACGATCCCGGCCCCTTCAATTCGCAGCTCAACAGCCATCACGCCTTTATGAATCTTGCGGAAATCCTGATGTACGTGCCCGATCGGCGCGCGGAGGACACTTCGGTCACGTTCGATGATTTGCCCGCAGGCTGGCGCACCGCCGCCGAACTCGGCGCCGCTCACAGCGACAACTCCTACGTCGCTTCCAGCTATGACGCTCTCGTCGACGCCCCCGTCGAGGCAGGGAAGTTCGAAGAATTCGAGTTCACCGAGTCCGGCGCACGCTTCCGCGTCATTGTCGACGCTGGCAGTTGGAGCAAGAACAACCTCGAATACGCCTTGCAGCGCATCACGCACTACGAACTGCAAATGATGGGTGGCCCGCCGCCGTTCGATCCGCCGAATCAGGAGTACACTTTCTTTTTTCACCTCAGCCCAGACGGCGATTCCGAGGGCGGCGGCATGGAGCATCGCAACTCGACGGCCATCGCGACGACCTCCGTCGAAAAGGCGGCGGCCGTTGCGGCCCACGAGTTTTTCCACGTTTGGAACGTCAAGCGCATCCGTCCGCAGGCGCTCGAACCCGTCGATTACGCGAAGGAGCAGCCCACCCGCGCGCTATGGTTCGCCGAGGGAGTCACCAGCACGTATGCTTCGTTCACGCTTGAGCGCACCGGACTCTGGTCGAAGAATCAGTTCTACGCGGATATTGCCTATCAGATCGCTGCTCTCCAATCGCGGCCCGCCCGCCTCTGGCAGAGCGTCGAGGAGTCGAGCTTCGATGCTTGGTTCGAAAAATACGACGCCTACAACGCGCCCGATCGCAGCATCTCGTACTACAACAAAGGCCAACTCCTCGGCGATCTGCTCGATCTGGCGATCCGCGACGCCACGGACAATCACAAATCCCTCGACGATGTTCTCCGCCGCATGTACGACGAGTATCCGCGCCAGGGCAAGTTCTACGATGAGAGCAACGGGATCCGCGCGGCCGTCGAGGAAGTCTCGGGCAAGAGCTTCGAGGATTTCTTCCGCCGCTACGTTTCGGGCACCGACGAGCTTCCCTACAATGACTTCCTCGCCATCGCCGGCCTCCAACTCAACATGCCCGCGGCTGGCGCATCGGGCCAGGACGAGCGCCTGGAATCGGGCGGCGTTACGATTTCCGAAATCCCGCACCCCACGGACCGCCAGCGCCGCATCCGCGAAGGTTTCCTTCGCGGGACAACTGACTGAAATGGCGACTGACACGTTGCTCCCATCTTTCGTCTCATGATCCGCACACTCCTCGTCGCCCTGCTCTATGGCCTCTCGATACTTCTCGTGCTCCCGTTCTTGATTCTCTGGAGCCTCATCGTCGGCAATCCCGAATTGATGTTCGGTCTCGCGATGAAGGTCGTACGCTTCGGAAATCGGATGGGAGGCGTTCGCGTTCGCGTCGAAGGACTGGAGAATATTCCTCCGGCTCCGTGCATCTTCGTCGCGAACCACGCCTCGAATATGGATCCGGTCGCATTCATTCCCGCGATTCCTCGCCGCGTCGCGATTCTAGTCAAACGCGAACTTTTCCGCATTCCGATCTTCGCAACCGCGATGCGCTGTGCCCAGTTCGTTTCCGTGGATCGCTCGGACAAGGAAGCCGCAGCCGCAAGCGTCGATGCCGCCGTGCGCGAATTGAAGGAAGGCGTGTCATTCGCTGTCTTCGCCGAGGGCACGCGCAGCCCGGACGGCCGCTTGCGCCCGTTCAAGAAGGGCGCATTCGTGATGGCGATCCAGGCCGGCGCGTGGATCGTGCCCGTCTCGATCGCCGGCACGCAGCATCTGCTGCGCAAAGGCGAGTGGGCCATTCGTCCGGGGGATGCCACCATTCGCTTTGGCGCGCCGGTTGACAGCTCCCAGTACACCATGGACCGCCGTGACGAATTGCTGTCGCGCGTCCAATCACTCGTCGCCGCCGGCCTTCCTCCCGATCAGCAGCCAACTTAAATCAGCGCGATGAGGTAGAGCGTAGCTTCGCACCGTGCGGCCCGCATGCTTGCTATACTTGAGTCGCATGCCTGAAACACTCATCCACGAAGTGATTCCCGTCGGCATGCTCCAATGCAACTGCTCGATTCTCGGTGATCCGGCCACCGGCGACGCCATAGTGATCGATCCCGGCGACGAGGTCGATCGCATCCTGGAAATCGTTCGCCGCCACAAACTCAAGGTCCGCGCCATCATCAGCACTCACACTCATATCGACCACGTAGGCGGACTCGCCGCGCTCCACCGCGCCACCGGAGCGCCCGTCATGATCCACGAGGCCGATCTCCCGCTCTACCGCAGCCTCGACATGCAGGCCCAATGGCTCGGCATACCCACGCCTGAGACGGTGAAGATTCGCGACTTCGTGAAGGAAGGCGACACGGTTCGTTGGGGCGGCTTCGCGGCGCAGATCCTGCACACGCCGGGCCACACTCCCGGCAGCATCAGCCTCGTCGTCGCGTCCGATCCAAACTCCGCTACGCCCACCGCTGCGGAATCCGCCGTCAGTCCGCTCCTTCTCGCCGGCGACACGCTTTTTCAAGGGAGCATCGGCCGCACCGACCTGCCAGGCGGCTCGTTTCCCCAAATCATCCGTTCGATTCATGAGAAGCTCCTAGTTCTGCCCGACGAAATGATCGTCTTTCCCGGCCACGGTGGCCTCACCACTATCGGCGACGAGCGCGAGCACAACCCCTTCCTGCGGTAGTCCTCGCGTCAGTTCCCGCCAGTTCGCCGCCCCAGGCGAAGTGACCCGTAATGGAGGCACTCACGACCTAGTCCTAGAACCATCTATTGCGAGCTACGGAACACCGCACCTTGCCTTCGCTTTACTCGCGCGCATCGGCGCTGGATAATCACCGCGGTCATTCATCAGGGCAGCGCCGTTTGAACGGTCGGTTCCGGGGGGAGCTACAGTTCGCAATGGGAACCTTGTCTCTTTCGGATATACTAGTTGCATCCCAACGGGCCGATGCGTGTGCGGAATTCCCATTCCAGCGTTGCTGCCGGGCAGGATCGAATTCTTCCGGGATTGGCCGCCGCACATCGTTGCGGCTCATGAAATTCGCGGGGTGATCGAGACATGAGACGTTCTGATCTGGTCAGGAATCCCAGCAAGGGGAAAGCCGTGCGCACATCGCAAATCGTTTTCGGAGAGAGGCAGCATCTTCTGCGCGTGCTCGACTCGGTCGAGCGCAGCGCCCTGCCGGCCTCGCGCCTCGATCAGGAGCGCCGCGTGATCGAGCAGTTGATTCACGCGCGAACGCAGGAATTGAACCGCATCAATCCGGGCTGGGACGAAAAAGTCGGCACGGTGTTGAGCGCCGAGGTTAAGCCCGACGCGCTCGACCAGCTCTCGCGCCAGGCGCCCAAGGAAGATTACTATCTTCTGCGCCTTATCAGCGAGCATCCGAAAGTCGCCGCGAAGACGCTGGGCCGCCTCTCGCACCATCCGTATTCGGCGATCCGCGAAAATATTGCGCGCCATCCCAATAGCGACGCTTCGACGCTCTCCCGGCTCAGCCGCGACCGTTCGCAGCCACTCTGGTATCTCGTCGCATTCAATCCCAACGCTCCGGCGCCGCTCCGCAAGAAGCTCCAGGAGCGCATGCGCCGCCTCGGCGAAAAATCCGCCACGCAGTAGGCACGGTTCCGATTGCCGCCTGATACGTCTTCTTCCGGCGCGAACCAAGTCGCTTGGAACGCGACTGATTACGCTCAAAATTCCCGCTTGCAAGAGGAGTTCGCGCGGAGGCATCTCGCGCAGCTTGATCTCAAAGGCGACGAGGCAATCCTCGACATCGGCTGTGGTGACGGCAGAATCACCGCCGAACTCGCGCAGCGCGTGCCACGCGGCCGGGTTGTTGGTGTCGACAGTTCTCCGGAGATGATCGCAGCAGCCCGCGAAACTCACGAACGCCTCCATCGGAATCTCAGCTTTGAAGTCGCCGACGCAAAGGCGCTTTCATTCGAGCCGGAATTCGACCTCGTATTTTCGACGTCCGCTTTGCATTGGGTAAAGGATCATCGCGCGGTTCTGAAGGGCATCCGGCACGCGCTCAAACCCGGCGGAGGGACTTACCTCACTTTCGGAGCCAGGGGCACGCTTTCGGGACTTGCTCCCGTGTTGGCCGCTCTCATGGAGCACCCGCGCTGGAAATCCCGGTTTCAAGATTTTGAAATTCCCTTCGGGTTCTACGGGCCGGAGGAGTACCGCGATTGGCTGAATCAACTCGGATTCGTCATCAAGAGCTTGGAGTTGATCGAGCGCGACGTCACGCTTCAAGGCAGGGAAGCCTTCGAAGGCTGGCAGCGCACCACGGGCATGTCCTACATCCACAGAGTGGAACCGGAACGCCGCCAAGAATTCTTGCGGCAAATCGTCGACGACTATGTCGAACGCAACCCGATCGACGCGGAGGGCCTGGTGCACGTAAGAATGGTCAACCTGCTGGTCAAAGCGACGAAAGCGTAGAGGTGAACGCGGCCGTGTTGCGACGCAGCGGGGCGTGAGCCCGCCAAGTTCTATCGGTGGATGCTTAGTTCTCCGATTATCCTAGGGTGGTGGCATTTGTGCGCTGCTACAACAGCCCTGTCTTTGGCTGTATGATGACTCCGCATTCCCAACTTAGTTGGCATCGGTGTGAGGAGGTTAAGAATGCGAAGCAGAGTGCTCGCCGGACTTATCTTCTTGAGTTTCTTGTGTCCGGCGGTGCTGGCAGACGGTCCCGACTCAGCCGCGCTCTACCAACAGAGGTGTGCGATGTGCCACGACCATCCTGAAGGGCGGACACCGTCTCGAGACACGATTGCCGGACTGGCGCCACAAGACGTGATATTCGATCTGACGTTCGGCGTGATGCAGCGGCAGGGCTTGGGGTTGAGCGCCGAAGAGATTGCAGCCATCGCCGCTTTTGTCACTGGCAAGACGTCCATGCCAGGTGCCCAACCGAACCCGGAAGCCAATCGCTGTGCGGATGCAACCCAGCCTATTCGCGTTGATGGCACCTCATGGAATGGATGGGGCCGCGACGTCGTGAATTCGCGCTACCAGCCGCAGCCGGAAATCAAGTTGGAGGACGTTCCGAAGTTGAAGGTCAAGTGGGTCTTCGCGTATCCCGGCCCCCTGGTTGGAGCGCAGCCGACCATTCTGGGCAATCGCCTTTACATCACGAGCACAACCGGGCTGCTTTATTCCCTGAACGCGCAGACGGGATGCACATATTGGAAATTCCAGGCCGAATCGGAAATCCGCGCATCCGTCAGCGTCGGCCCGCTGCCCGGGTCCTCGGCAGCGAAGCTCGCAGTCTATGCCGCCGACTTGATGAAGGCGTTTGCGTACGCGGTGGATGCCACCTCGGGAAAGCTACTTTGGAAGACAAAACTGGACGATCATCCACTGGCCCGGATTACGGGCGCTCCCACTCTCTACAAGGACCGGCTATATGTGCCGGTTTCATCGCAAGAAGAGGGATTCGGCGCGGTGGACACCTACGAGTGCTGCACATTCCGCGGGAGCGTCGTTGCACTCGACGCGTCCACGGGCAAGATCATTTGGAAGACTTACACAATTAAGGATCCGGCGCGGCCGTTCAAGAAGAGTTCCGCGGGAGTTCAAATGTACGGTCCGGCCGGGGTGGCCGTTTGGTCGGCTCCGACGATCGACGTGAAGCGCAAAGCGATCTACGTGGGTACCGGCGATTCCTATACTGATGTCGATACGGAAGCCTCAGACGCGATCATGGCAATCGATATGGAAACAGGCCGCATCCGGTGGATCAATCAAGTCACCGCGCACGACAACTATCTGTTTGGCTGCCCGGTGCCAGGAAAGGGCATCTGCCCGAATCCCGTTGGCCCCGATTACGACTTTGGAAGCTCGCCAATTCTCACCACGATGTCGAACGGCAAACAGGTGATCCTAGCGGGTCAGAAATCAGGAATTCTCTATGCCATGGATCCAGGCGATCGCGGCAAGACTCTGTGGAAAGTTCAGGTCGGGCCGGGCAGCATGGGCGGCGGCATTGTCTGGGGCTCCGCCGCCGACCAGGAAACAGTCTACGTGCCCATTGCGAACCGATCGGATAGCAGCCTTTCCGCGCTGAAGATCGCCAATGGTGAGCTGGTTTGGCACAAGCCCGCGCCGGCGGGGGTATGCAGTTGGGGAACGCGAGGCTGTGCGGGCGTGGAATCGGCAGTGGTCAGCTTGATCCCCGGCGTCGTATTCTCCGGTTCGGCAGATGGACACTTGCGCGCCTATTCGACGAAAGACGGGGCGATCGTCTGGGATTTCGATACTGCGCAGAAGTTCGACGCGGTGAACGGTGTTTCCGCCAATGGGGGCTCAATGGGCACCGCCGGGCCAATCATCGCGAACGGCATCCTGTACGTGAACTCGGGAGAGGGCCGTTTTTCCGGACACCGCGGAAATGCTCTCATTGCATTCACCGTCGACGGGAAGTGATGCCGCACTCAGGCGTACGCGCCTTACTCCGAAGTTATTCAGTCAGTCCGGTGTCGGCCATGTCAGTTTGAACCGCTTGTGCTCGCGAGCGATCGGATATATCCGACCGTGCGCCAGATTTGCTCCGGCGTTTCCTGATCGTGATAGGCGGGCATCCTGCCCCGGTTTGTACCCTTTCCCTGGTCCATGATGTAGAAGAGCTCGCCGTCGCTGAAGCCAGCTTGAACGGAAGGATCACGCCAGTTGTGCAAATTCATACTCACATCCTTGGCCAGGACGCCTTTCCCGTCGCCATCCTTGCCGTGGCAGATTGCGCAACCGGCACTTCTGTACAGCTCATGCCCCTCAGCAATCGAATCCGAGGTAGCAGGGAAAGGGCTTCTCTGACTGGCTGCTTCGGCGGGAATTTTGAATTCCGTTGGCCGATTGGTGCCGCAGCCGAAGAACCCGAAGCTGATAATTACACAGAATACGAGTCGTCCTCTTATCACGCATCCTCCCGCTGTCGCGCGCCACCACTGAGCCGTTCGAACAAGGCATTCTGGATTCGTTGGCGAGTTTATCTCTTTTTGGCGGAGATTCGAGAATTTTGGGAGCATCCATGCTGCGCGCAGAGTTTCTCCGCTCGTGAGCGCTTTCAACTCCCGATTAACGCGAAAACCTGACAAGTGTTGTAATCTGTGCGATTGTGAAGGAGTCATGAAGCTCGAACCGTACCTGGCAGCAGGTGAGTTTATCGACAGCAGTCATCCGGAGGTGCGGGCCTTCGCGCAGAAAACGACGGTTGGAGCCACCGACGCCGTTTCGCGCGCCGTGAAGCTTTACTATGCTGTCCGCGAGATTCTTTACGACCCTTACTACGCGGGCGAGGATCGGTCTTACTTTCGAGCCAGCGATTGCCTGCGTGCCAACCGAGGATTCTGCATTCCGAAGGCTGCCCTGCTAGCAGCGGCTGCCCAGTCTGTGGGTATCCCCGCACGGGTCGGCTATGCCGACGTGCGCAACCACCTGTCCACGCAGAAGCTCATCGAGCTGATTGGTGGTGACCTCTTCATCTGGCACGGCTTCACCGAGCTTTATGTTGAGGGTCGGTGGGTGAAAGCTACGCCCGCCTTCAACCTGAGCCTTTGTAAACGTTTCGGTGTCCTACCGCTAGAGTTCGATGGGCGACACGACTCGCTCTTCCACGAATACGACCAAGGAGGTCGCCGACACATGGAGTACGTCAGGGAGCGAGGTCACTACCCGGATGTGCCATACGACACGATCATCGCCGACTTCAAGAAGATGTACCCACGCTGGCTGGCGCTCCTAGCCACTGGCGAGCACGGAGACTTCGCGAGAGAAGCTTGAAGTAATGACCGGCGTCCGCCCCATGATTGAAAAGTTCCCGCTCGTCAAAGCCGACGAAGCCTTCGCCCGCATAATGAGCGGCAAAGCCGAATTCCGCGTCGTCCTCACCATGTAACCTCTGGCGCTCCAGGGACCGCAAAAGCAATCGTCCGATTGCCGACGCACCGGGAGTTGTTGATCGAGCGGGCTTGAATGGCATATATTCAGCGCCATTCGCGATGGTTTTGTCCGCCATCATGCCGATTGGTCGCGCAGGGGGCAGCTTGGATCTCATTCGAGTAGAGACAGAAGATAAAGCAGCGTTGAACGGGCTCCTGTGGGAACCGCAGACGTCCAGCGATTCGCTGGTCATACTGGTGCCCGGCGCCACGACGGGTGCGGCGCTAATACCTATGCACGACTACTACCCCCTCGCGACCGGGCTGACCGCCAAGGGTTACAGCTTTCTGATTTCCAATATGCGGGCCTCCTACAACTATCCTTACGCCGAATACGCGGATGCGGTGAAGGATATCGCCGCCTTCGTCGCCTATGCCAAGTCGAGGGATTACAGCCGCATTGCGATTTTCGGGATCAGTCTCGGCGGCCCTCGCATGGCACAGTACATGGCCGAGCGAAACGATCCCGCGATCAAGGCTGTCGGCTTCATCGCCTCGATCCCGTCGCCTTATCTGGAGTTTCAAATCCGGTCGTCCGAAGCGGACCGGCAGCGCCTTGAGGACATGCTCAAGCACGCCCGCGCGCTCGTCGCGCAAGGCAAGGGGCAGGAACCGATCGCGTTCGAAGATTGGTTTCCGGGTGGGCGATCTTTCATGGGGACTGCGCAGGCCATGATCGGCTTCTTCGGCGCGCCAAGCGATAAGAGTGCGCCAAGCTCGATTCGATACGGACCACAGATCAAGGTTCCAGCGCTGGTGATCCACGGAGACAAGGACGAGATTTCTTTTCCGCCGAATGCCAAGACGATTTACGACAGCTTGACAGCGTCGCCGCAGCGCGACCTAATCTGGGTCCCGGGCGCGAGCCACTATTTGACGCCGGGCCCGATCGCAGAAGCCTACGCCAGGAACATCTCCGATTGGCTGGTGAAGAACATGCCCACCCGGCCGCGCCAATGAGCGGCCTTTAGCCCGCTTTGTCCCTCAAGCCCCGCCGTACACAGTGGCCCCGCCGTCGATTCGTAACACCGCTGCCGTGATGAAAGAGGCATCCGCTGAAGCGAGAAATACAGCGGCGGACGCAATGTCCTCGGCAGTACCTAGGCGACCCAGCGGCGTTCGCCGCCGCCGAGCCTCGTATACGGCGTCGTCATTGTTGTTCAATTCGCGCGCACCCGGCGTTGGCACCGAGCTCGGGCATACGGCGTTGACGCGAATTCGGCGGGGACCGAATTCGATGGCCAGCGAACGAGTTAAGGATGATACCCCGCCCTTAATTGCCGAATAGACGCTTGAGCGAGGGACGCCGACCTCTGCCACGGGCGACGTGTTGTTGATGATCACGCCGCCGCGCTCCGGATCCATGTGCAGCAGAGCCGCTTGCGCCGTCCAAAAGATCGACTTCAATCCTACCGAAATCATCTTCTCGACCGTGTCCTCTCGTACCTCCGAGACGGGTTCGCTACGGAACACGATCGCGTTATTGGCCACGATATCAAGGCGGCCGAATTCCGAAACGAACTGATCTACGGCGCGGAGCACGTCTTCCCGGCGGCTGACGTCGATCGGGAAAGCGCGAGCGGTCCTTGAACTTTTCTCGATTTCGCGTACCGTTGCGGCGGCAGTAACTCCGTTAATATCCGCCACACCAAGAATCGCGCCCTCCGCCGCGAACGCGAGGGCCATGGCCTGCCCAATCCCGCGCCCGGCACCCGTGACGAACGCAACCTGCCCTTCGAGACGCAGCATTGTTTCGCTCCCGATCGAATTTAAGAACCCGCGAAGACGACTGAAGCAGCGGCCTCAGTTCCCTCGCCGCCGCCCCTTATCAGGACCTCTTGCTTGTGGAGATCACAGGTCATTGGAGGCATCCCGATGTTTTCCCTCCCGCAACAGGGAGAACGGTGGCTCGTTACGATCACTGAACTTCGAAACGCCAATTCTTTTTGTCGCGGACAATATAGCCGGCGGTCGGATCGGAGAAATGACTGCCGATGATCAATATCTTCTTGCCGCCGAGGCGCTCGAACATGGCTTTACGCGTCTTCACGCCTTGTTCCTTGTCCATGTCGAAATTGCCGACACGGTCAGATTCGGCCAGCTGGAGCGGATGATGCATCATGTCGCCGGTAATGAAGCCTTCTTGTCCCTTTGACGAAATATGCACGCTGACATGGCCCGGCGTATGTCCAGGAGTCGGCACGAGCGTGATTTCATCCGTGAGCTTGATATCTGGCTCGATGAAGTCGGCGAGGCCGGCACTGATGATCGGATCGATCGAATCCGCCAAGTGCGTGAAGTCATGATAGCCGCCCGTGCGCTTGAGCATTTGCCAATGCTCATATTCCTTAAGGCCAAACAAATAACGTGCATTCGGGAAGGTAGGCACCCAGCGGCCATTCACTTTCCGCGTGTTCCAGCCGACATGATCGAAATGCATATGCGTGCACAAGACTTTTGCAACCGTTTCCGGCGCGTATCCGGCGATGGTTAGGTCTTCGATGAACGAGGTCTGCATGTTCGTGAATATCGGGTACTCGCGCTGGCGATCGTTGCCGATACAGGTGTCGATCATGATCTTTTCCGTGCCGGAGCGGAGAACGAAAGCCTGAAACGAAATCTTCATGCGGCCATCCGGCGTCGCGAAGTTGGGGAAAAGCCAGCCGTACTGCTTGGCGATCTCTGGCGTCGCGCCGGGCATCAGCACTTCGAAAGGATCTTCGTGCGCGTCGACCTCGACGATGCGGACGACTTCGACGTCTCCGATCTTCCACTTTCTGATGTGCTCGACAGCCATGGCGTTCTCCTCCGGGTTGTTAGCGATCTCGCGGCAGTTGCAGCGGCGCAAGCGGCGACCGCCCCAGGATCATATCCGCGGCCTTCTCGGCAACCATCACCACGGGCGCATTCGGGTTTCCGCCCATGAGGGTGGGAAAGATCGAGGCATCGGCCACCCGCAAACCATCGACGCCCCGTACCTTCAGTTCGGGAGTTACGACTGCGGCGTCGTCAACACCCATACGGCAGCTTCCGGCCGGATGAAAGACGGTTGCAGTGGTAGCACGGAGATAATTTTTGAGCGCGTCATCGCTTTCCACGTTTGGACCAGGCAGAAACTCGGTCCCCTTGTAGCGGGCGAAAGCCGGGGTTGCGAGTATCCTACGTGCCAGCCTGAGGCCGCGCACAAGCGGCTCGAAGTCTTCGGGCACGCTCAAAATATTGGGATCGATAATCGGCGCTGCACGTGGATCCGGACTTGATAGGGCGATGCGGCCACGGCTCTTGGGGTACAAGAGAACGACGCTGACGTTATAGCCGTGCCCAAGCGGCAGGGGGAATGTCGATTGATTGCGGCGGGCCGGCTGGAAGACGACTTGTGTGTCGGGTCGGTCAAGGCCGTTCGTCGACTTCACGAACGCATGGGACTCGAAGACATTGCTGGCGAATGGTCCTTGGCGCAGCAACAGATATTCGAAAATGCTCCAGGCTCCGCGTGGGAGTGCTTTCAGCGAAATACCATAGGAGGTAGAGTTCGACGTGACCATCTGCACCGAGGACGCGACATGATCGTGATAATTCGCACCGACACCGGGCAGATTGTGATTGACTGGAATTCCAAGAGCCTGCAGCGCAGCGCCGTCGCCGATGCCCGAGAGCATCAGGATCTGAGGGGATCCGATGCTGCCACCCGACACAATGACCTCGCGTCGCGCGCCTACGCGCCGAGTCTCGCCGCCGACTTGAATCTCGACGCCGGTCGCACGGCGATTCTCAATGACGACGCGGGTGACCAATGCCCTGGTCAACACTGACAGGTTTGGCCGGTTCATTGCGGGCCTGAGGAAGGCCGTCACTCCGGATTCGCGACGGCCGCCTCTGATCGCGCCCTGGCGTAGGCCATAACCCTCTGTATCAGCACCGTTGAAGTCATCGTTGTGGCGATATTGCAACGAATGCATCGCCTCGAGAAAAGCGGTATTCAGCGCGTTGGGCCGCTTGATGCTGATGACATTCATCGGCCCCCCTTTGCCGTGATAAGGAGAGCCGTCAAAGGCTTCATTGTTCTCGGAACGGACGAAATAGGGGAGCACCTCTCGATAGCTCCAGCCTCGGTTTCCCGTCGCAGCCCAATCGTCATAGTCCTTGGGATTGCCGCGTATATACACCATGCCGTTGATCGAGCTCGAACCGCCAAGGACCCGGCCCCGCGGAACTGGAATCTTTCGTCCATTCAAGTTCCGCTGCGGCGCTGTCCAATAGCCCCAGCTTATGCTCGGCGTCGCGAGCGCAGCGGCAACCAAGGCCGGCACGTGGATGAAAGGATGACGATCCTTGGGCCCGGCCTCGATGAGGCAGACGCGAATCGCTTGATCCTCAGACAACCGGTTGGCAAGCACGCAGCCCGCCGTCCCAGCTCCGACGATCACATAGTCGAACAAGCGCTCGTTATCTCGGCTCGTCATAATTGTTCTGGTTTCTTGTGTTGCCTCATATGGCCGCCGATCAATCCAACCAGCAAATCATCGACGCGGATTGCATCAGTGCCACGCGCCCTGATTTAATGCGGCATAGCAAATACGACCAGTCTGGCCCGCTTAGAAGAGGCCTCCAACACACGGCTAAAATACCATTGAATGACCTAATCCAATTCGATCATGCTGCGCGTATCCCGGTTGACTCCCGATTAACGCACTAGCCGGACAGGTTGGGTACTAGAACGCAACTTGATTTCATAACAATGTCGGCTCCCTCGACCCGAGTAGACTTTGGTTGCATGACGACCAAGGCTCGGGAGGAAGGAACCGACATTGTTGTCAAATCAAGTGCCCCCGGCTACCCGACGGTACCTCCGCCAATTGCCCAATATCCCCTGTTGAATTTGGCCCGTAAGTGATTGACTTCGCGCGGTCGAAATTCGCAAAACCTGTTGCCCACAAACACATGTTCTCGGGCAACGTCCGGCAAATTGCCGATTCGGACGGAGTTATTGCTGCGAGGCGTGGACAATTTCCGAGCAGGCGACGACACGCGCGGAAATACGATGCCTCTTCCCCATGGAGACACACACACGTCTCTGTGAGAGATTCACCAAACCTGGACCAGAGCATTGCGTGCCCGACGCGGTCAGAAGTACATTATTAGTCGGCCGGGAACTCAGAACGAAATTTCGACCATGTGCGCGCAGTTGCCCTCCCTCCTGACAACCGAGCGCTAACTACCGGCACAGCCGTTCTGTGACTCGACGCTTTGCTGGAATCTCAAGGCAAGGGAACTGCTAAGGCTTTTTGCCCACGCAGCTGAAATGGAGGTTGTGCCCATGTTTCTCGATTTTTTTAACTTGCGGCAGCAGCCCTTTGGCGTCACGCCCGACCCGGCGTATCTCTACCCGAGCCGGACGCACTGCGAGGCGCTCGACTCGCTCACAGAGGGAATCCTGGGCGGCCGGGGATTTCTGGCGCTGATCGCGGAGCCGGGTATGGGCAAGACGACGCTCCTATATCAAGTGCTCGAGGGACTGCGCGATACGGCGCGCGCCGCGTTTCTGTTCCAGACGCAGTGCAACTCCCGCGAATTCTTCCAATACCTTCTTAGCGAGCTAGGGGTCGATTCGACGGGCATGGGACTCGTGGCCATGCACAATAAGTTGAATGAAATGTTGTTTGCTGAAATGCTGGCGGGCAAGCGATTTGTCCTGATCGTCGATGAGGCGCAAAACCTGGACGATTCGGTGCTCGAAACCATCCGGCTGCTTTCGAACTTCGAGACGTCGAACACCAAACTCTTGCAAATCGTTCTGGCGGGGCAGCCGCAACTCGGGGAGAAACTGGGGCAGAAGCGGCTGGCGCAACTGCTGCAGCGCATTACCGTGGTGAAGCATCTGGAAGCTCTGTCGCCGGGGGAAACGGCCGGTTACATCAGGCACCGGCTGAAAGTGGCAGGTCATTCCGGCGAAGACCTATTTGAGCCCGAGGCCTTGGCCCTCATCGCCGAGCTCAGCCAGGGCGTTCCAAGAAACATCAACAAGCTCTGTTTCCACGCTTTGTTGAAAGCTCATGCCGAAGGGCGCCGTACGGTGTCGGCGGACATCGTTGCGAGAGCGGATCGTAAACTGGACGTCGCGGTGGCTCCTCGTCCCGCGCCGGTGCAGGCGCCAGCGGGCGCCGATTCTGCGGAGACAGCCGGCGTTCCTACAACGTCACAACTTACCTACAAGCCGCTAACCGGGTTTAAGTCACGTGGCTGGGTTCTTTGGGCGGGCGCACTCATTGCCGTCCTGTTGACCGCAGGCCTCGCCTTGCCGCGTAATCTGCCGGAAAAAATGATGCAGACGTTGCGCGCTCAAGTGACGCCGACCACCTTTGGTTTACTGCTCGGTCATGAAACTCGCGCCATCGCCGTGCGCGATGCGGAAGCCGGAACGCAGGACTTCTCCAAGAGCCTGCTGCAGAGTGAGGAAGTGGACGATCGGTTGCAAACGCAGGGTGTTCGGGAAGTCACAGAGAAAGTTTCGGACGGTGGCCAGCTCGTCGAACCACCGCTAAAGGAGCCCGGCACGCCCAACGTCACCGCCATTCAGGTATCGAGCACTGAGAGCGATGCCCGGGTCGTCGTCATGCTTGACGATCCGGTCCAGTACGATTCGGCGCGCATCAGTGACCCCGAGCGGATCTATTTCGATCTGCACAACGCGCGGCTGAATCCGTCGGTCGCGCAGAAGACCGTTCCCCTCAAAGATGGGCTGCTCAAGTGGGTGCGGGCAGCGCAAAATACGGACGACGTGGTCCGGCTAGTTCTTGACGCAGATGAGGCGAAGGATTATTCCGCGCAACTGCTTTCAGACCCATACCGCTTGGTGATTGACGTTCACGCGCAACCGGCGGCCGTCGCAAAGGGCGGTGTGAGTTCGGGTAGGGCGCAGCACAACGTGGCGAACGCTCTGTCAGAGCCAAGCGCCAGCCACGAAAGCCGTCTCTCCCTGTCGCAGGAATTGGGTCTGAAGATCAACCGCATCGCGATTGATCCCGGCCATGGGGGGTACGATACGGGCGCGATGGGACCCCACGGTCTCGTTGAAAAGAACCTTTGCCTCGATGTGGCGCTGCGGCTGGGTCAGCTCATCGAACAAAACATTGCGGGCGCGCAAGTGGTCTATACGCGCAAGGACGACGAGTTCGTCTCGCTGGAAGACCGCACGGCCATCGCCAACGCCGCGAACGCGGACCTCTTCATTTCGATTCACGCGAATTCGAGCGACAGCCGCGAAGCGCGCGGCGTCGAAACATACTATTTGAGCTTGTTAGCCTCGCCGGAATCCATGAAACTCGCCACGCGCGAAAACTCGCTCGCGCAATCTTCCCTCCACGATCTTCCGGACCTGATTCAGAAGATCACGCGCAACGAGAAGATTGCGGAATCCAAGCAGTTTGCGGGCGATATCCAGAAAGCGCTCGCGCAACGCCTCCAGCTTGTAAGCCGCAGCGAAACCGACCGCGGCGTGAAGCGCGCGCCCTTCGTCGTTTTGACTGGCGCGCACATGCCCGCAGTACTCTCGGAAATTTCCTTCATCAGCAATGCGAAGGACGAGACTCTGCTGCTTGAAAGCAGTCAGCGCCAGCGCGTTGCCGAGAGCCTCTATCGCGGCATCGAGACCTACCTCGATAGCTTGAACAGCCTGCCCAACAAGCCCTACAACAAGGACAGCCTTGTCAGCGAAAAGCGTCTCAACGCATCGCCGGCATCTTCACCGTCGCCAGCCGCAATCGTGAGAAATCCTATTAGATCTTTGGGAGGCGGAAATTAGGCCTGCTTAAAAACTATTCTGGTACCCAGCGCCTGACGAAGCTTTCAAAACCTTGCGCCTTCAGGTCGTTCTCCACACCAACCGCGAACCACATGTCAGGGTAAGGACCCACCGCAATTCTGTACAGTCCGTCGGCGTGTCTGAACGCAATCACCGGGTAACCTCTTTGCTTCAGGGAAGCCGATAGCGCAACCGCATTGCTCTCCTGTTTCATCGCTCCCACTTGGAGCACAAATTCGCCAGCCTGCGGCGGATTTGAGATTGCCGGATTTGAAATTGGCGGCTTTGAGATTCGCGGACGCGAGACAGCCTTCGGCACCGTGTTACCAGATGTATCCGGAGCAATGGGCTGCGTTTGCGCCATCGCTACAGGGGCCTCCTCTGGCTCCACATCTTGCGCTAACTTCGAATGGGAATGGCTGATCTCCAGGCCAAACAAAAATATGCCAGCCAAAATTCCGATGGCGAGCGCCGCCTTACCCAGATAGTTTGGGCGCCATGACCTTTCTCGAAGTGCGTAGACAAATTCAGACACGCGGCTCGGCCGGTCGATTTCGTAATCCGCTGCGTACGGCGGTGCAGGGGCGAGGCTGGTTGCCATCCAGTCTTTCACACGCAACCGGGACTCGGACGGCAATCCGGTGAAACGCACGCCTGTACGGTTTCTTGATTTACTCACCCAGGCAATTTCGCCCCGGGTTTTTATCGGCTCCAAGTCTCCAGGAAGGTTGAACGCGATTCGGAAATCTCGCCTGCCGTTGGGAGATATGCGGTCGTAAACCGAGAGCCCTCCCTCGCTTAGATCGAACAAAAGGTAGTCGCTGACTCCTTCCAGGGACACAGGAACTGGTGGCATAATCAGCAGTCTTCGCAGACTGTGGCGACGATTAACCACGCAGGTCAACCTCTCTTAGGGTTTCAGTGTACTCCCGACGAAGTGTTACCCGCTAGGCTCACGCGAACGCTGGATGATTCGCGATCGCGTCGTGCAAGAGCGCCCGTTCTCGCGATTCGTCGCCTGCCAGGAAGATTTCTCCACGAACTACCAGACGCCCCACGCTACTGGTGCTCGATTTCTAACCGGCGGTCACACAGTCTTTCCGACTCCGGCCGAATCATGGCGTGTTCGGAAACTATCGGTTGGAACTCTTTAAGTGGCAACACGACTGCTTTTGTAGAAGCTGGAGATTCGGCGCTGCGGACTTCACGCATTCAGGCACGCGAACGGAACTTTGATGGACCGGCTGGCGTGCAGTTGAAGGTCAGGCAACAGCGTCTCGGTCACAGCGATCCGCGCGTAACGCTCGGGGTGCATACCCACGTTGCGAGCGAGGACGATGCGAAAATTGCAGGGCAACTCGGCAGGATTTTGCACCCATTTGAACCCAACCAGAAAGGAAAAGGGCTCGCTCAAATCGAGCAAGCCCCTGTGAACTGAATATGATGGCTGGTTGCGGGGGCTTGCAATGCTTCGAAGACGCTAGTCCTCCCATTTAGGTATAGGTTGCCAGTTGGTGGTGCTCGAAGGCGCAGGGCGAGTTTGTAGAGCCATCTTTGTGCGGGGCGGAACAAGCAGTGGCTCGTACTTCACCAAGGGCCGAGGCTCGGCTTGGTCGAGCAGCGTGTGCCACGCGGCCTCGGGAAACTTGCTGAAGATGGAATCGGCACCGCCGCGCACACTATACCACCCTCCCTTCGCCATCTCATTTTCGAGTTGTGCCGGAGACCATTGGGCACGCCCCAGAAAAACACGAAGAGTGGACGCCTGCTGGACATTTTCCACCAGCGCAGCAATAGTGCTCGGATCAAAAGTCACGTAGACATCCCCGAACACCAGAGTCGCGTTCTTCGGAGGTGTTGCCGACTGGAAGATAGCGCTGCGTGCGCCGAGCTCCACGTCCACAGGACCGCCAAAATACGCCGTCGCATCTCGCTTCTGGAGCGCAGGAGAGTCATCAAAGAAATCGCGCAGTGGCACCCGCGTCGGCCTGTTGACAATGAGGCCCACCAGTAGCGGCGTCCCCTTTATCGGCAGCATCAGCACGACGGACTTTGCAAACAGGGGGTCGGACAAACCGCGGCGGGCCACCAGAAAGAGCCCCTGGCTGCTGCTGTCCTGTGGTTTCTGCCCGGCTGTACCGGTGATACTGGGCGTCAGGCCAAGGGTCAAAATGGCCGCCGCCAGCCGCCACCGGCGGCTCGTGCCCAGCGAGGCTCGTGTGTCTCTGTGGCTAGGTGGGGTGTCGATGCTGGCGCTCAAGAACCACATATCCGTCGAGGACGTGCCACCTTCATAATTTCCGAGCCCGACGCCAGCATGATACCTCCAACATCTTGAGCCGTGGAATATTCCTTTGAGCAAACACTCGGAGGCAGGTGGACTTCGATGGCCGTCGCTAACACGATGATCTCCAGACAATGTCGCCGTGATAACGGGCCGAGAGACAATCTGACATCCCGATGATCAGGGGCGCTCCCCGGTCTTGCCCCAGCGAAACGTTCGGGTAATCGCTGGCGGCGATTTGCTACGCGGCGCTGGCAACTTTTGCCTTGGACGCCGAAACAGGCTTCGCCTGCGTGTCTACCTGAACTAGGACACAACCGTTCCACGCGTTGAAGATGAAGTATTGTCCTGGAATTTCTGCGGCAAGCTCTTCCATGCGTTTTCGCGCGTTCGTAAGCCCTGATACCGATTCCAACCACTTGGGATTCTTGTCGGGAATGCCCGACAAGATGTAGAAGGTAGGCTCTTGCATGTTTGCCTCCTCTCGTTCACTTGTATATCTGCAGAACATCCGTGTATGTGATCCGGATCACGGCCCGTACTATGCTCGCGCAAGAAACAACGGTTAGAACTAAGCCGACTTTTTGAAAGGCTCCACAAACTCACCCGTCCTGGGGTCGTAAATTAGATATTTGCCGGGTTTCAAGGCGGTGAGCTTCATCAGGCGGTTCTTGAGTTGGGCCTCGCCCACTGTCTCTACCCAAGTGGGCGTGCCTATTTCATCTTCCTTAAAGAGTTCATAGTTGTTATCCATATTTACTCCCATGGCTATCGATAACATTACTACTAACCTTTAGACCTAGCGATTGATGGCGTCAACACAAATGTTCTTACTCCCGCGTTAAGTTTTCACAGGAATTCCACAGGCGCTAATGCCCCCTTGAGATTGAGTCCTTGATAAATCGGATTAGCGGACACTTGAAGTAATGCTTCACTTTTCCGGTTACCGCGTTTGTCAGGCAGTAGGCGGTTAGCTAGTTATCGGTTCGACATAATTTTCGGGTAGGCGACCATTCGGGCCTTGATCGCTTCGGTCAAGAGTGTTGCGATTGCTTAGGCGCAGAAGCCAACCCGTGTTGCCGTGGACCGATATGTTAATCTGCGGTTCTTGTCTTCGATTAGCCATGTGAGTGCTTGCAGCTCTTTCAGGATGGCATCAATGGATCGCAGCGCGTGAACGCCTTTCGCGTTTTTTGGAGCCGCCTGAAAGAGCACCCTCTGTCGCGGGTCGGGCCTGGGCTTATCACCGGTGTGGCTGACGACGACCCAAGCGGCATAGCCACCTACTCCCAGGCGGGCGCGCAATTCGGCCTCAACATGCTCTGGACGATGCCGCTGGCATTCCCTTTGATGGCGGCGGTTCAATACATGTGCGCGAGCATCGGCCGGGTCACAGGGAAAGGACTCGCCGCCAACATCAAGGCCACGTTCCCGCCGACTGTCCTTCAGGGTGTCGTACTGCTGCTGCTGGTCGCCAATACTCTCAACATTGCCGCCGACCTTGCGGCCATGGGAGAAGTCGCGGAGCTCGTTACCGGCTTCAATCGCTATCTCATGACGGTGTTCTTCGTGTTCGGAACGCTGCTGCTCCAGGTGTTCATCCCCTATCATCGGTACGTCTTCTTCCTGAAGTGGCTGACCCTTTCCCTGTTGGCCTATGCCGCAGTCCTGTTCACGGTTCACGTCCCCTGGGGTCAGGTGGCGCTGCGCACGGTCTGGCCCAGGCTCACACCAAATTCGAATACCGCCACCATGGTTGTCGGCGTCTTCGGCACGACCATTAGTCCCTACCTGTTCTTCTGGCAGGCATCCGAAGAGGTCGAGGACATGCAGGCAAGACGAGGTGCTGGGCCGCTCGTGCACGATGCGCCTACGGCGAGCTCGGAACTTCGCCGCATCAGATGGGACACCTGGAGCGGCATGTTCTACTCCGACATCGCGGCATATTTCATCATCCTGGCGACCGGCGTCACTCTCAACGTGGCGGGAATTACGGACATCGATACCGCGGCGAAGGCGGCTAGCGCACTTCGTCCGCTCGCCGGCAATTTCGCTTATATACTCTTCGCCCTTGGCATTTTCGGTGTCGGCTTGATTGGCGTGCCGGTACTGGCAGGCTCCGCCGCATACGCTCTTTGCGAGGCTATGGGTTGGAGCTGGGGCCTCGAACGCAAGGCGACCGATGCGCGCGGGTTCTACGGCGTCATAGCCGTCAGCGTGCTCGCTGCACTCGTCATCCAGTATTCGCCGATCAGTCCGATGAAAGCTTTATTCTGGAGCGCAGTCATCAACGGGGTCGTCGCCGTGCCCCTAATGGTTGTTATCATCGTGCTGGTTTCGAGGAGGGCTGTGATGGGAGCTTTCACCGCGAGTCGGCCGGTCATCATCCTTGGCTGGATCGCGACGGCGATCATGGGCTTGGCAGCCGTGCGGATGTTCATCCCCAGTTAAGCCACCGCCAACTCGCAGCCTGAAGATCCGCCGGGGTTCGATGTATCCGCGCTCGCGGCGGCGACATAAAAGCGGCATAAAGAGAGCCGCCAGTTTGCACAATAGGGACCGGCCTCGTCGCTCACTGCTGAAGAGCCGGAAGGCCGGTTACCTATCCTGCTAACTAATTCGCTGCGATAGATCGCCGCCGCCCCGAGCTTGCTCATTGCGAGCCAGCAGCATAGCGCGACGCATTGCTTAACCTCGAAGCGGTTGGGACTGAGGTTTCCGGAGCGCCTTTCGCTGCGCCCAGTTTTGTGCCCACCCCTGAACTCGCCCGAACAAGCTAGACGGACAGACTGAGTCCCTTGGTGCTCTGACTTGTTTTCTTTCGCTCATCTGGAGCTACGTCGCGCTCACTCCCGCTAAATTATCGATTCTTCGGGCAGCAAGACTTAGAAGGCAGACGCTCACTGGGGAGACCCAAGCCATACGACTCGCCTTTAGAAAGTCCGCCGTGATAAGCGTTGAGCACCACAAGCGGCAGAACCGGATCTAAGGTACTTTCGCACATCCGCGTAGTGACTAATGTTGGGTGCAGGATTGGCTTGGAACCGGTGACGAGCTAGACGCGGAGATCATCTCGGCCATGCTAACAGAAGTCTGCGGCTTGCAGGCACAGGCGCCAAACTTGGTGCAACTGCGTGCCGCCGCGTTAGGCAAACGCTCCAGACCGAGTGGGGAAACTCTTTCATGCTATATAGGAAAACGGCTCACGTCATCGGTTCTTTTCTCTCTTCCCGGATGAAATGCACTCCTTTGTGACGAAGCGCACAGCAGTTCACTTCGATGGGAGAGTATGATGTTTGCGGTGTGCTCCGACTACGCCAGGCAACATCATGAACCCCGACACTTCAACGTCCGCCTCCGAACAACGAAGGACAACACTTCCCGCGCCATCCAGTCTATTGGTCCCGCTCGTCGTGGATCTCGATGGCACACTTGTTAAGACCGATCTGTTAATCGAGTCCCTCTTTAGGTTGCTGCGGCAAGAACCGCTATCCTTATTCGCTCTGCCGCTCTGGCTACTCAAGGGGCGAGCACATCTAAAGCGCGAAATTGCCCGCCGCGTCCGGCTCGAAGTCGCATTGCTCCCGTATCGCACAGTCGTTCTCGAACACCTCCGGGCCGAGCATGAAAAGGGACGCTCGATTGTTCTCGCAACGGCCAGCGACGAGCGACTCGCCCAGCAGGTGGTGGATCATCTGAAGCTTTTCGATTCAGTTCTGGCCAGTGATGGGAATACCAATCTCTCTGGGGAACGCAAACGAGAGCGTCTCGTGAATGAATTCGGAGAGAGAGGCTTCGACTACGTCGCCAGCGGAAGTCGTGACATGGCGGTGTGGTCTTCGGCCAGGAAAGCAGTCGTGCTCAACCCGAACCAGAAATTCGTGCGGGCTGTTGCAAGAGTGACGCAGGTTCAAAGCGTATTCGATGATTGTCGCGCCGGCCCCAGTGAGTATTTGAATGCTCTGCGCCCTCCGCACTGGCTGAAGAATCTCCTTGTGTTTGTACCTCTCTTTGGGGCCCACCGTTTCAATGAACCTGCGCTGTTCGGAAAGGCTCTCCTTGCTTTCATAGCCTTCTGCCTTTGTGCATCGAGCGGTTATCTCTTCAACGATCTGTTCGATTTGTCGGCTGATCGCCGCCACCCACAGAAGCGCCTGCGGCCATTCGCGGCGGGGCGATTGCCACTTTCTTACGCCCTCGCCATGATTCCTGTTCTGGTTGTGCTGGGCTGCGTGCTGGGCATGTTCGTTTCGCGGTTTTTGTTCGGAATGTTGCTGCTCTACTTCGCGTTGGCCATTACGTACTCTCTCTATATAAAGCAGGTGGTCCTCCTGGACGTCATCGTCCTTGCCGGCCTCTATACGTTGCGGATCATGGCAGGCTCGGCGGCGGTAGCGATCTGGCCATCACAGTGGTTGGTGGCATTTTCCATGTTCCTGTTTCTCAGCCTGGCGCTGGTGAAGCGCTATGACGAACTTGTAGTCATGCGCAAAGTCGATGGGGATCGCGCCACGGCACGAGGCTATGAAATTAGTGATGCAGAGTTGCTAGCGTCCAAGGGAACAGCCAGTGGGTATATCGCGGTTTTAGTGCTCGCGCTATACATCACGAGTGGTGCGGCCAAGGCCCTTTACGGAAGACACAAATTCCTGTGGTTTCTGTGTCCGTTGCTGCTCTATTGGGTGGGCCACATCTGGCTGGTGGCACATCGCGGGAAAATGCATGACGATCCGGTGGTATTCGCGCTGCGCGACCGGACGAGCCGAATTCTGATCTTGTTGATGTTGGGCACGGTGCTATTAGCCATGTAACTTGCCGAGAGACTGGATATGCGGATGAGGAGACGAAACGGCACGCCTGAGCCTCCCAACCGCCTCGGCAACTTTGCGGGTTCTCGTTTAATGCCACGAAGCTTCTTATGTCTTGCAAGAAGTAAGAACATCGCAGGAGCCAGTTGTAAACTCGGGCTGCTTTTTCTTGTCCCGGCGGCGATTGCAAGCCTTGGTATGCTGCTCGCGGCCAGAGAACGGGGCGTCATCAGCCAGGAAGCCGTCCCAAGCAGGAAGCAAGCAGCAGAATACGAAGCTGCGGTACCTAAGACCGTCGTGGAGCTACAGCAGTTTCGAGAGACGAGTTCAATCCCGATCAGATCGGACCAAGGCGCCGTGGGAATGGCTACGCTCGTCAATCTCAATCCCACAATCAATGCCTGGTACCTGCTCAATGTCGCTTGGCAGGGCGGCTCCGAATTCTCCTATCATTTGGAGAACCCCGAACCACGTTCTCGAAGATTGATTCTAGACCCGGAATATCCGCTGGGAGTCGAGATTGTGGAAGGAAAAGCTCGATATCCCTGCGATCTCAGTGGCGGCGGGTCAACGAACTCCTTGGAGCAGGCGAGAAACTCGCAACTGATCTACGCGCCGCTATGTGATACCCATCTTTACCTCAGAAACCCGGCCAGGGGACATCGTACGAGCTTGGAGGCTGCGGCCGATTTCTTGCGCAACCAAGTCTGGGGTGGAGAGAAGGTGATCATACTGTTTCATCATCTCTTGGAAAATAGATACCGCGAAACCGGGGAAATGCATACCAAGGAACAGAGCAGTGCGGGTGCCGTAAGCAGAGAAATGCAAGCCGCTCTACCGATTCCTGCCATGATCGATTCGAAATACGCAAACCGTGTCATAACGCCCACTGACCTCGGGCTCGCTGTAGAAACTTCGGAGCATGCCGGCATGCGCCCCGGAGCATGGTATTCCGCAAGCGGGAATCCGGGCATCTACGTCAGCATCATCGAGCCAGAGTTAATCGACGCAGCGATCCTGGAAAATCACAAAGCAACGGTCAACAAGCTCGACAGTGTCGAGGCTTCGGCGCTTTGCTACCTAGTTGCTTTTGACCTTGATCGCTTCGATCTTGCCTATGCGCTCGGTACGGAGCATCCCGCGGTGGACTGGTCCGATCACATCCAACCCGGAATCAAGAACCCGAAGCTTCCGGGTCCGGATGGCGTCGGAAACATTTCCCCACTTGTCTCGACTGGCCTGATCAGTCCGGAAAATGCCCGGAGAACCGTGGCGACCTTTACCGGCGGCTTTAAGCGCATCCATGGAGCCTTCAAGTTTGGAGAGTTCGCTTCGAAGAATTACGGCAGCCACTACGGGTTTCTGGAAGATGGCGTGGTGTTCAGCAAGCTTCAACCGGGCTTGGCGACGGTCTTTGTGCTGGACGACGGATCGATACAGATGAAGACCTGGGAAGCCCAGGATGATCAGATCCTAGCCAAGATCAAATATGCGCGGCAAAATGGCGTCCCTCTTGTTGAGTTCGATGAACGGTCACAGTCAATAGTTCCAGGTCGGTTGGTAAACAGTTGGGGACCTGGGAACTGGTCCGGTTCGGAAGATATGAAACTACGCACGATACGCTCTGGCGCCGCTCTACAGTGGAATGGCAAAAAGCGCTTCCTGATTTACGCCGTGTTTTCTGATGCGACGCCTTCTGCAATGGCTCGCGTATTTCACGCGTACCAATGCCGTTACGGCATGCTCCTGGACATGAACGCCCTGGAACACACATACCTCGCACTTTATCGGCGGGCCGGGTCGCAACTATTCGTCGATTACCTTATAAATGGAATGAGTCAAGTGGATAAATCCGGTCCGAGCGGACCCGTTCCGCGTTTTCTGGGCTATCCGGACAATAGGGATTTCTTTTATCTAATGAGGCGCGATTAATGACAAGGAGGATAAGCGATGAAAGTGAGACGTGTACTGGCTTCGGGTTTGCTGGTCCTCTTGGGCCTCGTCGGTTTCGCCGTTGCTTCACCACAATCGTTGCAACAGCAAAATGAAATTCTCTTCCGGCAATTGCAACGCGTCCACGGACTATCCGACGATCAAATCAATGCCATCCGGAAAATATTCGCGAAGTCCGGCTATATCGGCCAAGGGAATCCAACGATAACCCGGCACCCGATGACGCCGGAAGAGAGTCAAGCAAAAGTGAATAACATGGGAGTGCACTACGAAAATCCCGAATTTGAGAAAATCTGTAAGGATAAGTACATGGCTCCCCTGTATGACCCTTCGAAGGAAAAGCCAGAGGATGCAAAAGCCTGCATCGATCAATTTGAATTTCCCGACATCCCCTTCACGTATCCAGTGGTTTGGGTAAGGGCCCGTGAAGCGGCAGAGATCTGCTGGGCCGAGGGTAAGCGCCTATGTGACGCCCATGAATGGGAGGGCGCCTGCGCTGGAGAGCTTGAACCGCCGGATTACCGCTTCGACCTCGCGAAGGGTGTGAGCCCTGAAGAGGGCATCCGTCGAATGCGCATCGCCCACAACCAGGCTTACAGCGCCACCAAGTCTTGGAGTTATGGCCCGACCTACCAAAAAGGAATTTGCGCGACCGGAAGCAAGAAGACGGCAGGTTGCAACGGAGGAAGTTGGACAGGGTGCGGGTCCAACACCTATCCGACTGGATCCTTCCCCGCATGCCGCAGTTCTCTGGACATCTACGATCTCAACGGCAACGTAGCGGAGCACATGAATCTGCCGCTTAACGAAGGTCAGATGTCGAGCCTAGGCAGCACCGAGCTAGGCTACACGGAGATGAAAGGTAGCTGGTTTATTTTCGACACGTACAGGGCTCATGAGGACTGGTGCCGCTGGCGCGCGCCGTTCTGGCATGGATCGCGCGTTATGGATGAGCACAGTCATGAGAACTATCATTTGGGTTTTCGCTGTTGCAAAAGTCTCGAATGAGCGTTGATTAGAGACTGGTCTTAGGATACTTCGCGGTTTCAGTAGCGTCGACTTTCCATGCTCAGTTGCTCGCTGCCATTACAATTGCTGACGGGTCCTGGCGGGCTGAGAGGGACTCCCAGATGTTGCGGATGGGACCTTCATCGCTAAGAACTGTAGCTGCGGATGGATCCCGCAAAATGTCATATACCAATCGAAGTTTCCCGCCGATCAGCGCCATGTCACTGATGAGGCGAATTCCGTGGCTGTAATCGGCGTAATTGGCGCCATGAACTGTACTCAAAGGTTGAATCGGGTCCCCCGGCCCCCGATGCCAGCCATAGATCGCAATTCTCCCCACCCTACTGGACAGCAAGTTCGTCATCACGACATCTTTCTTGTCACCGGAAACGAGCTCACCTAACCGCACGCCGAGAGTGCGAGCTTGCTCTTCGATCATCTGATTGTGTGCCCAATAGTATTCCGTGGATCTCATCTCGGGCCCCGCCGGCAAGGGTTGGGGGATCAGATGATAGCGGGACTGAAGATATATGGCGTCGACCATCTTTTTAGTCGGCAAGATAAATCCAAAGCGCTCGGCGATTGTCACCGCCGTATGGAGATTCATCGGGATTCGCAAGAAGTCGTCGTCTGAGCCGATGGCCAGATAGTCGGGCGCAACAAAGATTGTGGCGGTGAGGCGCTCGCCGTTCGGCAGTCCGCAGCGGAGTTCGACAGGCACCAGTTTCCTGAGAAATTGGGGAAGATTTCCCTTCAGGATCTCGTCCTGTATAGCCTGTTCCCTTTGCTGCGGATTCATTTTCGCGACGTACTGCGCAAACTGTGATCCGGTGAGATCCTGGCCAGCTCTCGCTGGAATGCTCCGGCTTAGCTCCTCGACCCGAACGGTCGTGGACGATACCCCACTCGGACTGGCAATGTACGGAAGAACAACCGAGCAAATAAGAACGGCAGCAAGCTTAAGTTGTGTGCTGGCGTGCAGTGTAGAACCCCCAAGTAAGGTGCCCTTCTGCCAGTAAAACGTCTTTCACTCATAACAGTCTACTATGCCCGATCATCTGCAGCAACGCTTGGATTCCATATCTTTTTAAGGTCCCTGAAAAAGATCGCGTGCGCGTGGCTCGCAAAGATGGGGTTTCTTCAGATTGGGTGACACGCATCACTGCAGTTCTGAGACCGAAAAACTAAGAATACGGGGGTGACTGGGCGGATCGTGAAGTGGTTGTTGACCGAAACTGGGTCAGCAGCCGGCAGCCTTCCGACCTGCCCGCATTCAAGCGCGAAATGATTACTCTGTTCACCACGGTGAAGCAGCGCTGGCATGTTTTCGAGACGAGGTAAACGCTGCGAAAATCGATTTTCTCGCGTGCGCTGGCGCCGCACGTGCGGCTTGGCTGTATGGCCACCTGATATCGAGGTCGGTGCTTTCTAATTCTCATCGGAGTGCAATGGCGGTGTCTTCATTTCTGATCACGGGAGGCTCAGGGTTTCTTGGCATAAATCTGTGCCGTTATCTGCTGGCGCGTGGACAGAGGGTGCGATCTCTGGATATTGCGCCGTTTGATTACCCAGAACGTAGCGACGTCGATGCTATCGTCGGCGACGTCCGCAATCGCGATGCTGTCGCCTCCGCGATGGAAGGCGCGGAGATCGTCGTTCATGCAGCGGCAGCTCTTCCTTTAAGTCGAAGAGAAGACATCCTTTCAACCGACTCGGAGGGCACACGTATAGTCCTAGAAACCGCCTTTAGCCGTGGCGTATCGCGCCTAATTTTTACGTCATCCACCTCGGTCTATGGGGTTCCCGACCACCATCCACTGCTGGAGGAAGACCGACTGCAAGGCGTGGGCCCGTACGGCGAGGCGAAGATTGCAGCTGAGAAACACTGCCTCTCTTTCCGCGCCGCTGGACACTGCGTTCCTGTCTTACGGCCAAAGAGTTTCGTCGGACCCGAAAGGCTCGGGGTGTTCGAACTGCTTTACGACTGGGCTTATGAAGGCCGGAACTTCCCTGTGCTTGGATCCGGCGACAATCTCTATCAACTCCTGGATGTCGAGGACCTATGCGAAGCAATTTATCTCTGCGCGACACTTGATCCCACTCGGGTTAATAACACCTTCAATGTCGGCGCGAAGAAGTTCGGAACCATGCGCGAGAATTTCCAGGCCGTGCTCGACCGGGCCGGTCATGGAAAGCATGTCATCAGTTTGCCGGCTCTGCCGGTGATTTGGACGTTGAAATTCTTGGAGCAGCTGCACCTTTCTCCGATTTACGAGTGGATCTATGACACCGCGGCTCAGGAGAGCTTTGTCTCCATCGAACGAATGGAACGAAGCCTCGGCTTCGCGCCGCGCTACTCTAATCAGGATGCCCTAATTCGCAACTATGATTGGTACGTACTTCACCGCGACGAATATCGGGGAAAGACCGGAATCTCCCATCGCGTGCCTTGGAAAAAGGGGGCACTTCAATTGGCCAAGTATTTGTTCTGATTCCCAGTCGGGATCAGTCGCATAGAGGCAGCAGTCCTCGTCGTATTGATCCCGAAATCTCCGGCGTCGCAGGCATCTCTAAACAAAACTCGCACAGTCGCCCGTCGGCGCGAAGCGTCTGTGAGACCCGATTCACCAACTCTTATGCCTGCTGCCTTTGTTTCTGCGACTTAGGGACCGGATAGCCAAAACATTCAGTTGGTTCTGCCACGTGCAACACGCTTATTTCTGGATCGGGCGTCGGGTACTGCTCAATCACGGCTCGCACGGCGGCCTCTGAGAATTTGAACTCGTCGACAGCCAGCAAGATTTTCATGCCTGCCTCACTTCCGAAGTACACTCGAATTTCCGTTTCGACTCTTTGCTACTTGGCAAAGATCCGTGGTCGAATCGCGCCACTCCCCACCGTGTCCTCAGATCCTCACGCTCTCCTTCCAGCCATGCGTCATTCCCGTAAGGTTGCCTGGAGGTCTGGTCGCTCGGAGCCGACAGTGCATGTCCGCTCAGAAATCATGGACAAGGGTGTCGCTAGCTCTCCGGCAGATCTCGCGGCCATAGTCGACCCACTGGCCCTGTCCCCAATAGCGGTAACAGCTCGTCTGCGAGACCATCAGATGAAACAAGGCGTGGCGGTAGGGGGCTCATCTGTAGGAACGCCAACTTTGAGCACTTTCTCATAAAACAGTGAGCTCACGTTTTCCATAGGCCCGAGTAGAGTGTCGTAACCCCGTACTCGATGTGCGAGAGAATATTGACTTGGGCAGCGACGGCTCGAGAATCTCGCTCTGACTCCAATTACTCTCCTCGACATAATCGGAAGCGGATTCTCTTATCCGGAGAAACCTCGGGACGTTTTGGACGCGATAGAGGTACGCTGCACGGATGGCTTGCATGATTTTTGTTTGGTGGTACATTTCCGGTCATGGCGCTTCGCTCAGGCGTTTATATCGTCCCGATCAACCGATGGTACATCGAACGGACCGTCTGGTTGATCGCTGGATTAGTTTTGCTAGCGAGCACTGCGATGGCATTGTTGGTGAATCGGCTGTGGATCTTGGGAGTCATCGCTGCGGGGCTCGTTTCCATCAACGTCGCCTTTACTGGCTTTTGCCCCGTTGGCAATGTGCTGCGCCTGCTTGGTTTCAGTCCGATGCTGGGGTCAGGCAAAACAACGCGCTGGAACCTGTACTTCATGCAGACGGACAGATGGTACCTTGGGCGCCGCATCTATCTTGCGGTTGGAATCAATATCTCCGTCGCCTCCGTGCTGGTGCTTGTTTACAGCTCATGGGTGACTCTGTTTACGGCCTTCGTTGGCGGCGCAATGGTGTGGTTCTCCGCAACCGGTTATTGTGTGATGGCAAACGGCCTTTACTGGCTGGGCGCCGAGCCCCGCTTGAACCCGGAATCGCTGCCTTCCGCTCGCTGCACGAAATGTCCAAAGTCGGGCGAGTGTCTTGGTGGGCATCCAATCCTCGCGCGAGAAGAAGGAACTCGTTTTATTGAGCCACCGGCATCACCTTCGTTCGAGCGTTCATACCCAGTGCGAGCCCATCCCTAGACGGTGCGGCAACTGCAAGACCGAACGTTGTCCAACAAGCTCGTTCCGCGTTCTTTTTCCTAAGCCGCTCCCGTGCCTTTTCAACGGGTAGAAGCGCCTCGCCCTTCTCCTCGCTCTCGGTTCTCGTAGCGATTCCTCTGTGCTGCTCACAGTGCTCAATCCGGCCTCCCAAAATGCCCCGCTTGAGAGTCTGATCGACTGGGGCCGTTTTGCGGAGTCGCCCGCAGTCCAGAGTCAGCGGATGCAGTTTTTGGCAAGGACACTAGGTCCGGGACACCGAGCGTCGTGTCATGTAGAGGGAGAGCACCAGCCACACCAAGAAAATGAGCGTGCCTAGGCCGATGAGCGGAGCGCTGAAATACACGAAGAGATCAAGCGACAGCGGGTGAAACCAGAAGAGACTAATGAGCTCGAGGATCAGTCCGAGGACGATGAGGCGGCATGCGATTCGCAACAGCCGCTGGCCTTCCAACTTCGGTGAGTTTCATTGCCAAGGCCTCCAGATTCTCTCACGGTCGAGCTCGGCGACATCGTGTGCGGCATCGTTGCCGCGGTGCAACTGTAATATCTGATTGGAGCGGACGCAAGCCATCATGGGCCTCGAAATTCTCCTCGATACGACAGACCTCAGCGCGGTAGCACGTCGACATTCTCGTTTGAACGACCGGTCAGGGCGTTCTCAAGGCGACTGTCGGTCGCTCGCGTCCGGGTAGTCCCAGCAGGCGCTCCCGTCACTTTCCCCCGAAGAAGGCATCGAGCGTCAGGATAAGCAACACAAAACCACTCGAAATGACCACTATGCCAACCACTCTCCCGAAAATCTTGAGCCATCGCTGCGGCGCAGTTGTTTGTGCGGCTTGCAATTGGCCTTCCTCGAGCATGCGCTCGTACTCTGCCGGATGTCTTTCTTTTAGCTCTTTCTCGGTTTCCCGTCCCGTGAAGATCACCAAATCCATGGGAAAGCTTCCCGGCCTCAGATGCGTATTGAAAAAATGGATGGCAAAGATGAACCAGGCAGCGAGGAGCGCCTCCTCTCCATGGATCAGGAGGGCAATGTTGAGCCAGGAACCCGGGAAGAACCTCGCGAAGAAGGGAGCGAACCACATGGCATATCCCGAGATTCCGATGATAGCCATGCCCCAGAAGACCCCCCAATAATCGAATTTTTCCCAGTAGGCGAACCGGTCGAACTTCGGGCGTGGTCCAAGCCACAAAAACCAGCGCGTGTGACCGTAAAGATCCTGGAGATCCTTGAGCCGGGGTACCATTGAATTCGGTCCCCAGAAAACGCCTCTTTGCCCCTTGACGAGGCCAAGATAGGCAATATCCCCGACGTGAATCAAGAAAGCCAGTGTTAGCAGCGCCGCGCAGAACTTGTGACAGAACAAAATGGCGCTAAAGCCGCCGACCGCGTGCGCAAACGCCGCCGCCCAAACGGTGTGGCTGAACCGCAGTGTCATGCCGGTCAAGGCCAGGACGATAAAGGTCGCCATCAAGACGGCGTGAAGGTACCGCTGGCCAAGCGAGAACCGGGTATAGTAACGGTCGTTCGTGTTGTTCTGGTTCATAATTTGCCTCGCGCTAACCGCCCTCTGCTCGGGGGCCCCCCTTAGGACGATCAAAGAAGGAGCGAACGAACCATAGAATCGTGTGCAAGCCGAAGAAGCTAAAAATGCTAAGCAACAGCAGATCCATGAACAATGCGGCGAAGTAGAGCGCTGGATAGGATTTTCGATGATGGGGGTCGGCATGTGGATGGTAGCTGACGAAGCTCACCGTCGCGCCCGTGTGGCACTGGCCGCACGTCGCCACTAGATTGCCGGGAGCAACCGAGGACTTCGGATCCGACGCCGGAAGGATGTCGTGCTCTCGATGGCAGCTCCAGCAGCGAGCCGTCTCCGCATATCCAAGGGCTGAGACTTGGGCATGGAAGGTGTCGAGATAGGTAGCGAGCTGTTTTTGGTGGCAGTTTCCGCAGGTCGCCGAACTTTTCATTTGCCAGGAGACGTTTTGCACCTCTGCGATCTGGTGAGCCATGTGACAGTCGACACATACCGGCACTCTCGGGTTGCCGGCTTCCAATTGTCTGCCATGGATGCCCGCGAAATACTCGGCTTCAGGGCCGCCGTGGCAAGAGCCGCAGGCCGCAGGGATGTTCGTTCGGTACGTCCGGCTGTCGGGATTCGTGTGGCTAAGAATTTTGTGTGTTCCGTGACAACTGGAACAGGAAGCTGCAACGAGCAGACCGTCCTTGGTCAGCGCGAAGCCGTGGATGGAATCCATGTACAAAGAATAGACATTGGGAACGCCAAATTTCCGCGCCGTCTCCGGATTTCCATGACACGATCCACAAGTCTTGGGTATGTTTAGCGCGAAAACAGGAGATTGAGGATCCTTCCCGGGCAAAATTGAGTGCGGGTCCCCGTGGCAAGCCACACAAGGGTGTGCAGTAGCGTTCGCATGGACGCTTTCGGCCATGTCTTTGGCTTCGTCACTGTGGCAGGTGCCGCAGTTGACGGCGGCGGGATGTTCAGTATGCGGATAGCCTTTGATTTCGACGTGACAACCAGTGCAGCGCAGGCTGCCGTGAACGCTGGCCTTTTGCTTCGCTCCATCCACCTGCACACTGTGGCCCGCTTGGTCTTGCAAGCCGTTCTGGCTGTGGCAGGAGAGGCACTCAACATTTTGCTGCGCGCGAACTCCTGAGACGGCGAAACCGAGGAAAAATATGGCGGCTAGAGTCCAACGCATGTTCGCTCCACTCTGTCGAAAACCAAGAAAGGCAGGAATGGCTGACCTGCCAGGCCATGACTCACTTCATTCCGAGTTGTCCGAGCATTTCGGGGATTTGGATTCGACCAGTCGCGATTTCTCGTCGGAGCGTTATTTCTTCTTTCTTGTTAGCTCGCGGATATAGGCGACGAGGTCCTTGATTTGCGAGTCCTTCAAGCTTGTCGCGTATCCGGGCATCTTGTTCTTGCCGTTTGCCGTGATGTTGATGAGCTGCTCATCGGTTTCCTTGCTTACTTCCGGCGAAGCAAAATCGCGCGCCCCGAGACTTTTGGCTGCGGGAGTATCCCCCTTGCCGTCGGCGCCATGGTAAGCTACGCACCTTGCCTTGTAAAGACTCGTCACGTCATCCTGCGCCGGTGTGCGCGCAGCGAAGAGCAACGCATTCGCGACAAGAAGCAATACCCCCGCAACCTAGCCGAAGCCGCTCGCAATTCATTTCAGACCTCCCATCGAGATGCCAACGCGAAGCCCACGGTACTTTGCCATCTTCTGCGGCTACGTCACAAGTCCAACCTGTTAAGTGCGTCTTTACTTTAGGGTACGAGCGCGCGGGTTCGCGCCTGTCAAAAGTCGCTGGCGACGACGCACGGCAAGCCGAATTGTCATTTCATTTGCTTGCGCATCACCAGGAGCTCCCGACGTTACGGAGAGAACGGCGGGCATAGCAACGGGAACTGCGGCAACAGTCAAAACCAGCGCGAACTGCAACGTTGTAAGCATTTTGTCGCCGCGGAACAAGGCCACTCCAAGAATTAGAATGACGAGAGCAAGGGCGATGACAATGAGAAAGTCGCCGATTTTCAGGACCGCGCGTTGAAAATGGCTGACGGTGTGGGCAGTCTCGACCAGATGCGCCGTCTTGCCAAAGTAGGTGCTCTGTCCTATGGCGTAAACTAGAGCGTTGACCTCTCCTTGCTTGATGATGGAGCCTGAATAGACCGCCTCGCGCGGCTTGCGCTCAACCGGCAACGATTCTCCAGTCAGAGCGGACTGATCCACTTCGATCGGGTCCCCTTCCAGCAACCGGGCGTCTGCGGGAACGATCTCGCCGATACGAATTCGCATCAAGTCGCCAGGCACCAGCTCCCGCGCGGGGATTGTCGTCCATGTTCCGTCGCGTTTGATTCGAGCGTGCAGCGCCAGCTTGGCCTTGAGCGCGGCGATCGCGTTCCCCGCCTGGTATTCCGACTCCGGCGTTCATCAATAACAGTGCGAGGATGATTCCAAAATCAGTCCAATGCCGCAGGATGGCCGACAGAATCGCAGCCACTTCAATCATCCAGGGAATCGGGCCCCAGAAATAGGAGAGGAATTTCAGAAAGGGATTTGCCTTCTTCTCGGGCAACTCGTTGTAGCCGTACTTGCCAAGCCGGGCTTGGGCTTCGGAGTCACTGATGCCCGCCGAAGAAACTCTCAACTGAGACTCTACGGATTCGAGCGACGCCGTGACCAAGTCGCTTGTGGACCCTGGTTCAGACATGGGCTTTGGGTTCCGAGCTCGTTGAGGTTGGGCCATTAGACTTCCTCCCGAAAAGCTAGGCCAGGGTTTCCTGAGAAAATGCCTTCAACAGTGCCGAAGCAACGCTCTTCTCGATAAGTTGTAACTATTCACTGCCCAGGTCGAATTCGCACGATCTCCACTGAACATTTAGCATAACGAGCCACCGCTTCCGACACACTTCCGAGCAAAGCGCGGTCGAAGTCTTTCCGTCCGTGGGAGCCCAGCACGATCAAGTCAGCGTCCCATTCCTCAGCGCATTCAACGATCCCGGTCTTCGGGTCGCCTTCGGCGACCCCGACGGTTGTCTTGAAACCCGCAGCTCTGAGCAGACGAGCTGCTCGCTCGACCAATTCCGACGCACGGTGCAGACGAGCAAGTCTTATTTCCGTGATGTTGGGAATGTAAGCTTCAGCGGCTTTTTCGCTCGTGAAATAGTTTATGAGGTCCACGACTGTCAAGACGCGGACCTCGGCATCTTCTGCTTTGATCTGTTCAATAATGGCCTGGGTGGCTGCCTCCGAGAATCTAGAGTCGTCAATAGCGAGCAAGATTTTCACGACTCGCTCTCGGCAGAGCAGGCATCCGTGCGCAAAAGGGCGTTCCTACATTGCATCGTTTCGTAAGCCTGAAAAAGTAACAAGCGTTTGATGACGTCGGCTTCGCACGGCCTTCGCACTTATAATCGGCTACTGATCATTCGTTGCAAACTGGGCCGCTCGTTCAGCGCCCTGATAGAATCCGAACGATCTCGACGGAACATTCGGCGTGGCGAGCTACAGCTTCGGAAACGCTTCCCAGTAGAAAGTGTTCCAAGCCCTTGCGGCCATGCGATCCTACGACGATCAAGTCGGCGCGACACTTTGAAGCTGCCTCGATGATCTTGGATTTTGGGTCGCCCTGTTCCACCGTTGGGGTCACTTTCAGGCACTTAGGGCGCAACCGAGCCGCAATCTTCGTGACCAATGCTTCCGCCTCCTTTCTTTCTGCTTCCCACATAGCGTCGAGGGCCTGGTCATACCCACCCATCTCCCGGGCCACCAGGAGTGTTGGCGGTTCCACCACATGCAACACTTGAACTTCTGTGTCTTGCGGTCGCGCTTGCTCGATTACAGTTTGCACGGCCGCCTCGGAAAATTTGGAACCATCAATCGCAAGTACAATTTTCATGTCTCTGGTCCTCGCCCGTTATTTTGATCCGCGCGCGACGCGGTTACTGTGACCCAGATCACGCGTTCAGGTATTTCGAACTGGAGCTTCTCCCGAATCGGAGTTCGTGCCCTCCGTTCCGGGTTCCCTGTCCTCGTTACGCACGGCGGATTCTGGCGCCGGGTAGACGATCTGGTCGCGCAGGGAGGGTATCTTGTCGGGATTGAAATCGGGAAATGGTAGTTCGTGGTGCTCGCGCCATTGCTTCACTCTTTCCTCGGTCTCCGCCGTCTTGCGAACATCAAGCCCAGGATCGCCGGTGAGATATACGGTGCGGGACGGAAGCGCGAATCCGGTGCCGGCGGCTTTGACCATTTCGAAAACGCGCAGCAGCAAGTCTTCACGAATCGCGAGATACTCGGTGTCGTTGGTGGTGAGCAAGTAACAGGAGAGTTCGACGCGGAGCGCGTGGTCCTCGAAGCCTGAAAAGCGTATCCCCGCCGTCTCCTGCTCGACTTTAGGGTGCTCGTAAAGCGTGCGGCGGATTTCGGCCAGGACGGCGCGCAATTGGTCCGGTGTGGTCTCGTAGCGCAGGTCCAGCTTGGCCTCGAACAGTATCTTGTCGCGACGCGACAAGTTCTCGACGTTCATGGTCGCGAGCATTCCGTTGGGGATGGAGAGTTCGGTGCGCTCGTCGGTGCGAATGCGAGTCGAGCGCAGACTGATGTCCTCGACCACGCCGGACTTGTTTCCGAAGCGGCAAACGTCGCCGACCCGGATGACCTCGTCGGTTAACACCGCGATGCCACCGATGAGGTTCTCCAGACTCTTCTGCGCTCCCAGCGCGATGGCGATGCCGCCGATCCCAACGCCGGCAAGCGCGGTGCCCATGTTGAAGCCGAGGACGCGGAAAACCAACAACATCGCGAAGAGAATCAGGACGGCTTTGGCGATGCGCTGACCCAGGAGCACCAGAGATCCGATTCCCGCGCGCCCCGCCGCGATCGCCCTCCTCTCGACCATCTCCATCGCGCTCCGCAAGATCCGTGAACAGAGCCAAGTAAACGCGACGATAAACACTGTCCACGCGATGCGTCCGTAGTAGGCGCGCAACAGCACGGGAATATCCAGGTACCCGACTCCTATCCAGTGCAATACGGTCGCAACCACCAGCAAGAGCGGCGTAGACACGCCGCGGAGTGCGGGCTTTGGCGACTGCTTCTTCAGCCGCGATGCGACCCACATCAGGGTTAGAACCAGGCGAATGAGGAGCCATGCTACCCCTAGGGCCACAGGAATTAGAAGAAGCAGAGCCACCCACTGCCACGCGGGCATACCGACAATGCGGAATTGCACTAGCGGCGGCGGAAGATGGGTCTCGAGCTGGTGAACCTTCGTCTGGCGGTACAGCTCGGGGAGCCTCGACAGCGTATCCGAAGAGACCAGCCAGATCTTGTCGCCGTCGTCATCAGTTACGCGAACAAGGACGAGTGGCACCTCGGTATCGCCAAGGCCGAGCGTGCCGACCTGCTCGTAGCCAGGCGGCATGCCGATCTGATCGGTTCCTTCCGGTCGGTTTGTAATGCGATTGACGTCGCCGGCGAACTCGCGATTGATCACGGCGAGCAACTGCTCGGCGACTTGTTGTCCCTCAATCCGACGCCGCGCGTTGCTCAACTGCAGGTACTGAGCTGCGGTGTCGTATTTCCCGAGCTGGGCGGACTCGAGGAAACCGAAGACGGCGCCGCGCGGCGTGCCCCGGCCGAGCGGGTCGGTGTTGCCGGAAGCCGGGCTCGTGCCAGCGCTTGACGTACTGCCCGTCCCCATGACTTGATTCAATATCTGTGAAGCCGAAGCCTGGCCGGACGCATTCCGCGCAGCCGTCAGGCAGACCAGGAACAACAGGAACAACTGCATGCCCCGAGTCAAATGCTTCTTCATGGTTCCCTCATCCATCCGCCACTGCTGGCCCGCGTCTCGATTGCGAGTCAATCATAACTCCGCAAACAGCTAATCTTTGACTGACGGACCCTCAGCCTGATCTCTTGCCAGCGGCAGCAGACTTCTTACGCACCCCCGCCCACGAGACCATTTACCGTAGCCTGTTCATTCAAGCCCGAGGAGTATTGAAAAAAGAGCTGATCGGGCACCTTCGGTCCAGGCGCCGCATACGTCGCTCGCAGCACTCTCGTGCCAGCGGTCAATC
>Ga0316363_10000077_pt1 | contig 148168 bp, 112 predicted proteins | sample Sb_taG_3_FD_200459 | JGI IMG/M metagenome (GOLD analysis project Ga0316363, IMG submission 200459) | Peat soil microbial communities from Weissenstadt, Germany - Sb_50d_a_PC metaG (v2) (version 2) | ecosystem: Environmental > Terrestrial > Soil > Wetlands > Peat | place: Germany: Weissenstadt... | reverse complement strand
CTTTGAACTCTTGCGCTGTGGTGAATAAGTTCTGTTGTCGTAGGATTTACACGTGGCTCAGACGCAACGAAACACTGGCTGGTTTTGAGGCGCCCACAGGTGGCTGGTTTTGAGGCGCCCTTTGACAGCCTGACGGCGCGAAATGGCGAAGAACTTAAACCAGGGCACCGGAAATCCCTGGCGTGACAACACTCGCGGTCATCATCTACGCCGATAATTGGCCCCGCGTGGCCCACGACGCCGTCACGGACGTTCGGGCACATAACGAAGCACGCTCGCGGTGGGCCTGCCGTTCGCGAGTTCGCCGCCGAGGATGTAGAGCGCATCGTCGAGTGCCGCAATGCCGAAGCGGTCGAGGGAAGGGCCCGGCATCGGGTCGAGCCGGCTCCAGGCATCGCGCGCGGGGTCGTAGCGCTCCACCGGGGGCTTGCCGCGCACGCGGCCGGCGACTGCGTACACCTTCCCGCGGAGGGCCGCCGCTCCGAAGAAACCCCGTGGCGTGGGCATTGGGGCCTTGCTGGTCCAGCGGTCGACGGCCGGGTCGTATTCCTCGACCGTGGCCACCGCGTCGCTGGCGTATCCGCCGATCACCAGGATCTTGTCACCGATAGCCACTGCCACATGACCGTGGCGCGCCGTCGGCATGTCTGCCTTGCGGGCCCAGCGGCCCGTCGCGGGGCCGAAAACTTCCACCACCCCTGTGTTGCCGCGGGCGTCCATCCCTCCGATGGCATAGACCTTCCCAGCCAGCGCGACCACGGCCAGGCGGCTCCGGGGCACCGCCAGCGGGGTGCCGCGTTGCCAGGCGCCGGAGTCCAGGTCGAAGACCTCCACGGTGTCGCACACGTCCCGGCCCTTGCTGATGCCTCCGACGGCGTAAATCTTTCGCCCTACCGCCGCCACACCAAGGAAGTCTCGTGGCGTCGGCAGGTTGGGCAGCACCCGCCAGCGGTTCGTCTTCGGGTCGTATTCCTCCAGGCTCGTACGGTCGCTCCCGCCGACGGCATACACCTTCCCGCCCACGGCGACACCCGCGTGGTAGAGATGCGGCGCGTTCATGTCCGCCAACCGCGTCCACTGGCCCGGGGCCTGCCCGCGCGCCGGCACATTGATCCCAAGGAGGATGAGAGGAAACAGGATTCCCCGGATGGTATCGAGTCTCATCGCAACAGCACCCAGACCACCGCGAGCCGGTCAACGACGATGCCCCCGAGCCTATCTCCCGCGTACCACACGAGCAAGCGGATTCGCCTCTGCGCTCGGCGAGGGTCTCCGACCCCGCTGCTGCGCGGACCGTTGTTCTCCCGAGCAACCGGCATCTTGTGCCAATCGAAATCGACCGGTTTTGGCATGCCAAATTAGGGCGACTGCACGTCAGACTGTGTCGCAAGATGCCGGTAAGTTAGCTCGAGCACTGGCATTCTGCTTCGGCTGAGTATTGGCCCAAGAGGAGATGAGGCGGCTTGCGAACGGTCGCTGAGCCAGGTTTACTGGCGAGGGCGGGGGAGGGAGACCTAACGGTCGGCGGCAGCGACGGGGTCGGAGACCCTCGCGGAGCGCAGAGAGCCGACCAACAACGCCGCCGAGCAAGCGCTGCGGCATGCAGTGATCTGGCGGAAGCTGTCGTTCGGCACGCAGTCAGCGTCGGGCAGCCGGTTCGTGGAGCGAATGCTAACCGTGATCGAGACCTGCCGCCGCCAAAGTCGCGATGTTTTCGCATGGCTCGTCCAAACCGTTAAGGCTGCGGTGGACCGACAACCAACGCCGTCACTGCTGCCCGGCCCGTCGTTTTGACCGATTCTCAGCCGCCCTGTGTCACTTGATGCGGGGCTTTTCTAAAGAAATCGGTGCAAATTCAGGCAAATCGCTGACTTCCCGCTATCGTAGGCAATTGCCGTCTATCCAATCGCCCGGACATTTCTTTTTTTTGGATTGAACCTCCAACACCGCTGGCGCGACCTCTCTTTTGGATGTGATGGGCCAGCGGGCCGCCGCGGAAAGGCCGGTTATCGACTTGACCGATTTGCACGACGACGCCCAACGATTGCACGAGCGCGTGTTGGTGCTGCGCGCCCAAGCAGTAGATCGTGCGGCCTTTGATGAATTGGTCACGCTCTACCAGGAACGTCTGACGTATTACGTCCATCGGTTGGTGCAGGATTCGCACCAGTCGCGCGACATTTTGCAGCAAGTATGGCTCGATGTGTTTCGCACGCTCGGCAAGTTGCAGTCGCCGGGTGCTTTTCGGGTCTGGTTGTATCGGATCGCGCATGACCGCGTCGTCACTTACCTTCGACGTCAAATCGTGGATTCAGACGCCCGCGAGACGCTCGCTGTTAACGCGATCGAAACCGACCACTGGAACGACCTGGACTTGCTGGAGAACGTGGAGCTGGTCCACTTTGCACTCAATAAACTGTCGGTGATCCATCGCGAGATTATGACGCTTCGCTTCTTGGAGGAAATGGACATCGAGGAAATTGCCCGCGTGATGGAATGCAGCGAGGGCACGGCAAAATCGCGACTCCATTACGCGAAAAACGCAATGCGACGCATCATCGCGGAGGAACGAGGCCATGCCTGAGCGCGATTCACATCAACTGCGGGTCAAAAAACTGTTGGCCCAGGATCAAGACATCAACGATATCCAATTGAAGGAGTTTCGCATGCAACTGGAACAGTCTCTCGAATCGTGGGAACAGAAATCGAAAAGGACGCGTCGCCGTATTTTGATTGCCTTGGCGGCCTACCTAGCGGGGATGATTATTTGCCGGTTCTTGGCTGTGCTTTGGGACGACGCGGCCCCCAGTTACGCATCGGCGGTCATCAGAACGATGATTCTATGGCTGTTTGCCATCACAGCGCTCGCGGCGGCTCTCACTGGCATCTGGCTGCTTGCTCTGTATGTGTTCAAGTACGCCCCGGGGCTCAAACGTGCCCGATTCGATGTGCAAACGTCCATGACGCTTGAATTGCAGGAGCAGGTGAAGCAGCTGCGCGAGGAGATGCGTAACCGTGAATAAATCGCCATCCTTGGCGCCAGGGGTGAGCTGGACCCATTCAATGATCAATCACGATCTTGAAGGGGGTCAGCGAGGGCGAAGAGGACGAGCGGGGACCGGGATCGGCTTTGGCAGGATCTGATCGAGCTGGCAGGGGGCCAGCGGGATGAGAATCACCGGATTCTGCACGCAGGTCGGTGGGTCGGCCAACCTATCATTACGCCAGGGTGTGAACGATTACCATGATTGAAGCCCCTGCTCGTAAGCCCTGCCGACCGTAAACTCTCCCCCGCGGATGAAAAAATCAGATTCTGTGAAACCGCGCCGGCGGATTTGCACATAAGACTCTAGGGAGCGCTGCTGCCGATGGATTCAGGAGAAGCCACGATCGATGCCTTGCTCGAACGCGCCCGCCAGGGCGACCGGGAGGCACGCGATCAGCTTCTCGAGATCCATCGCGAGCGCCTGCGTCGAATGGTGGCCTTGCGGATGGACCGCCGGCTCTGTGCCCGCGTTGATCCCTCCGATATCGTTCAGGAGGCATTGACCGAAGCCAACCTCCATCTGCCCGACTACTTGCGAGATAGACCGTTGCCCTTCTATCTCTGGTTGCGACGGCTCGCCTGGGAGCGGATCGTCGCCATGAGCCGGCATCATATTCAAGCGCGGAAGCGGAGCATTGCCCGCGAGGAAACCTGTTCCCTGGCCTTGCCGGAAGAATCCGCGTTGGATTTGGCCAATCGGCTGGCAGCACGCGGAAGCAGTCCCAGTGAGCGACTGGCCCAGAAAGAGCTTCGGGACCGAGTTCAGGCTGCCTTGCTGGCATTGGCAGAGCATGACCGCGAGGTTTTGGTCCTGAGGTACCTTGAACAGCTTTCGACGAAGGAGACGGCCGCCGTGCTCGGCGTAAGCGCCGGAGGAGTCAAGTCGCGGCTCATGCGCGCGCTCATGCGGTTGCGTGAGCTTCTTGACGATCCCATTGCGGAGATGCGGCCATGACCATGCAAACGACTGCGAGCGGTTGCGAACCCCTCCTTGCTGAGATCATTGAGGAGCTGACCAACAAACTCCAGGCGGGCAACAGTGTTGACATCGAACTGTATGTGCGCAAATACCCCCGCTATGAAGACGCGCTGCGTGGCGTTATGCCGGCGCTCAACGCTCTCGTAAATCTTGGACGCTCCGGCAGTATTTCACCGTCCCACCACGCCGCGCAGGAGCCTATTTCGATTGCGGAACTGGGCATCCTTGGCGACTTCCGGCTGATTCGCGAGGTTGGCCGGGGCGGCATGGGCATCGTTTATGAAGCAGTACAGATCTCGCTCAATCGCCGCGTGGCCTTGAAGGTGCTGCCGTTTGCCGCGGCGCTCGATAACAAGCAGTTGCAAAGGTTCAAGAATGAAGCCCAGGCGGTGGCCTGCCTGCACCACCAGAATATTGTCTCGGTATACGGCGTCGGCTGCGAGCGGGCTGTGCACTTCTACGCCATGCAGTTCATCGACGGATCTACGCTGGCCGACCTGGTCCGGGAACTCCGAGAGCAATCGGGCCTAGAACGGGTTGATTGCAGCGACCGCGGCGCGGCATCCAGGGAGCCGGTCAGTCGCGCGGCTGCCGACGTGGGCGCGACCGCCCCTCCCGACCCTGAGCGCGACGAATGCCCCGTCCCAGAAACGACGATCCGGTCGGCCGCAGCCCTCATGACAAAGTTGTCGAATAGGGAGAGTGCGTACTTTCAGCGCGTGACGCAGCTCGGAGTGCAGGCGGCGGAAGCGCTCGAGCACGCCCATCAATTCGGTGTGGTACATCGTGACATCAAGCCGGCGAATCTGCTTCTCGACATGCGCGGCAACCTGTGGATTACCGATTTCGGGCTGGCGCATTGCCAGAGCCAAGTCGGGCTGACGATGACGGGCGACGTGGTCGGGACACTCCGGTACATGAGCCCGGAGCAGGCCCTGGGTACTTGCGTGCCGATCGACCCACGGGTGGACGTTTATTCGCTCGGCGGGACGCTTTACGAGCTGCTGACTCTGCAAGCCCCCTTCAATGGCCGGGACCGCCGGGACCTGTTACGGCAGATTTGCTTCGAGGAGCCGCGCCCGTTGCGGCGGCTGAATCCGGACATCCCCGGCGAGCTGGAAACGATCGTGCTGAAGGCACTAGAAAAGAATCCCGCGGATCGGTACGCCTCCGCACAAGAACTGGCGGACGACCTGCGCCGCTTCCTCGAAGACAAGCCGATCCGAGCCCGCAAGCCCTCGCTGCCGAACAGAGTCAAGAAGCTCGCCCGCCGGCATCAAGGGGTGACCGTGACGGGGGGCATTGCGGCGGGGCTCGTTCTATTGCTGGTGCTGCTATTCCTCGTTTACCGAAATCGCTTGGTTGCGGGCCAGCGCGACGAAGCCGACAAACTGCGGCGGTTGGCTGAAGAAAGGTCCAAAGAAGCCCGCCAGGCGGTGGACGTGATGTACACGCAGTTCGCCAGGAAGTGGTTAGCCCAACAGCCGCAAATGCAGTCGGTGCAGCGCGAATTCCTGGAGAAAGCGCTGGCTTTCTACGAGAAGCTGGCCACCGAGTCGAGCACTGACCCAGCGGTACGGTTCGAGACGGCGCAGGCATACTTCCGGGTGGCCGAAATCCAACACAACCTTGGCGAATCCGAGCGAGCCGAAAGAGCCTACAACCAGGCGACCCTTCTCCTGGAAGGATTGGTGCATGACTTCTCCGACACCCTGGAGTATCGCCGGGAGTTGGCCGAGGCGTTTGATGGGCTTGGCATATTGTTGGGAGACACGGGCCGTTTCCCAGAGGCAGAGAAGGCCCAGCGTCGGGCGCTGGCCCTCCAGCAGAAACTGGCGGATGAGTTTCCGGCCAATTCTACCTATCGTCGCGAACTCGCCCGGGGCCTCTACCATTTGGGGTGCACGATGGCTTTTTCTGGACGGTTCACGGAGGTGAGCAAGTTCTTGGCGCCAGCTGTCACGATCCAGCGCAAACTGGCCATCGAACTGCCTTCGGTGCCTGATATCCGGGCCGAGTTGGCAGACAGTCTCAACCGATTAGGGGACCAGAAATCATTGCGGGAAGCGGCGGCTATTTTAGAAAGGCTGGTCGCCGATTCTCCCCTCAATCCGGTCTACCGCAACGCGCTCGCGGAGAGCTATTTTTTCCTGGCAGGGATCTTGCCCGACCTCGAAGCCGAAGCAGTCTTGCGTCACGCAATTACGATTCAGGAAAATCTCCTTGCTGACTTTCCCAGCACAACCAACCATCGCTTCGACCTCGCCCGCAGCCAGTTTACTCTGGGGAGGATGATGCAACGGGCGCGCCGGTTCGATGCAGCCCTGGAGGCGTATCGGCTGGGCCTTGCCGTCGGCGAACCGTTGGCGGCCATTCCCAAGGTTGATTATTTCCGCTCTCGGCTCGCCCAGGCTCACTATGAATTGGGTGAACTGCTTGCAGCCTCGGATCAGTTCTTTGAGGCGGCGAAGGAATACCGGCATGCCATAGCCCTCTATGAAAGCTTGGCGGCCGAATACCCTAAATACCGCGGTCAGTCGGCCATGCCTCAACAGCGACTTGCCGCACTGCTCGGGAACGGTAGCGCCACGCACAAGATGAGCCGTACGGACGGGGCCGACGCATTGAGTCCCAAGAATCCCGCGCCTCGCATCCCTCCTGGTAACGCCTTGCGAGCCAAACCGCCTCCCTGATCGGGCCGGTGTGAATTCCTCTTAACCCCAGGTCCAAACCTGCGTAGGCGGGCGAGGGTAAGCACCACCAAAAAACCGAAGGTCATTGCCGGTTAGGGCCTGCCGCCAAGCAAGATGCGAACCGGCGCGACATCTCCTGGACGCATAGTCTGCGCGCCGGGCCGGATGAGCTTGTAATTGTTGCGCAGACATGCCGTCGCCTCGGAGTCGAAACTCATGCTACTCGCAAATTGGCCCAGATTGCCGCGCTTCGGCGGCACCCGCGCCTTGATACTGGCGCTCAGCATGGGCTGCTTCGCTGTCCTCGGCGCCGGCGTGTTGATGGTTGGCGACACAGCTTCCCAAACTCCCGCAAGCGTCGGGCCCGAGCTCATTCTCCAGGGACACCGCTTTCCCATCCTGGCCGTTGCGTTTGCACCGGATGCAAGTACTCTAGCAACCGGCGGAGGGCTGTTGAGGCAGGTGGACGAGTTGATGCTGTGGAATCCCGCAACCAGCCGCGACGAACCCGTTGTCAGCGGACACAAGAACAGAGTCGAAGCCCTTGCTTTTTCGCCCGATGGCAAGACGCTCGCCATCGGCGACGATGGCGGCAACGTCCGGCTCTACGATCGATCTACGGGTGCGGAGCAGACCATCTGGCGAGGCACAGGTGGATTTCTCTCGGCGCTGGCATTTTCCCGAGATGGGGGTACCCTCGCGGCCGCGAACACGGACGGGAAATTGCAGTTATGGAATACGTCCGACTGGACGGTGCGCAGGCAGTTACAGATCCCCGCGGGTCGCGTTCATTCTCTCGTCTTGATTGCAGCTGACCCACTCCTGGCCATCGGCTGCGATACTGAGCGGTGTGAAAAAGTGTGGGATGCGGCCGCAGGCCGCGCCCGCGCTATCTTCCCAGCGCGAGCGGGGGCTCTTGCCTGCGCGGCACTCTCCCCGTCTGGCAACTTCTTGGCCGCCGGCAGGATGGACGGCACGGTGACGCTCTGGGACTTGCGTACGCAGCAAGCGCGATCGGTGGCCGGCTTCCATGGCAGTTCAGTGACAGCGCTCGTGTTTTCGCCTGACGAACGGCTGTTGGCCACGGGGAGCCTGGACACACTCGTCAAGCTGTGGGAAGTCACTACCGGCCGCGAACTGGCGACACTCGAAGGTCACACGGACACGGTGCGTGCGCTTGGGTTTGTCGAGGATAGTACTCGACTCGCCTCCGGGGGCGACGATAAGACAGTCATTCTCTGGAACATATCGGCATTGCGAACCCCGTAACGCACACATCGTGAGTCTGCGCCGGCCGTATGCAATAGCAGAACAGGCAAATAGCCGAGGCAGGTGCGCACCTTGAGTGTTCTCGCCAGCGCGAGCAGTCACCGCATCGGCAGGCGGGACCAGGAAAGGGGTTCGCGAGCGCGGCACCGTCATTGCACATTGTCCAGCACGTCCCGCACCTTGGTCGCCAAGACAGATGGCGTGAATGGCTTTTGCAGGAAATGGCTCTCCGTTGAGATGATGCCGTGGCGAATCACGGCGTCGTCCGTATAACCGCTGAGGAACAGCACCTTGACCTCCGGCCTGAGTGCTTCCAGCCGTTCTGCCAATTCACGCCCGCCCATCCTGGGCATGACGACGTCCGTTACTAACAGGTGGATTGGCCCCGCCTGGCTGGCCGCGATGTCGAGCGCTCTTTGTCCTCCTTCGGCTTCAAGCACCTCGTAACCGCAGCTTCGTAGGGCGTGACTGGCGAGGCCCCTCACGGCATGCTCGTCTTCCACCAACAGCAGCGTTTCGGTTCCCGGCGGCATACTGCGCATGCCATAACCAGACTTGCCCGAAGGCAGAGACGGTGCTTCGACAATCGGGAGGTAGACCTTGAAGGTTGTCCCGACGCCTAACTCGCTGTAGGCCTCGATGTGACCTTCACTTTGCTTGACGATGCCGTACACCGTCGCCAGCCCCAGGCCAGTGCCCTTGCCCAACTCCTTGGTCGTGAAGAACGGCTCGAAGATGCGGGCCTGGGTCTGTTTGTCCATGCCGCAGCCAGTGTCCGAGACTGCCAAGACCACGTATGGGCCGGGCTTGACCTCCGGGTGTGTATCCCTGTACTCCTGATCCAAAAGGACATTGCCCGTTTCAAGGGTCAGCTTACCGCCTTTGGGCATTGCATCACGAGCGTTTACTGCCAAGTTGATGATGACCTGCTCGATCTGGCCGGGGTCGGCCAGGATCCAGCCCAGATCCATCGCCGGAAGCACGGTGAGATCCACATCTTCGCCAATCACCCGGCGCAGCATCTTCTCGGAATCCGACAGGACGGCATTGAGGTCCAGCACCTTGGGCTGAAGTATCTGCTTCCGGCTGAAGGCCAGAAGTTGCCTGGTGAGTCCAGCGGCCCGGTCCCCAGCCCTCTGAATTTCCCGGAGCAAATTCCTTGTGGGTTCGTCCAGCCGAGGCTGCTGTATCAGCATATCGCTGTAGCCGTTAATGATTGTGAGCAGGTTATTGAAGTCATGGGCAACTCCACCCGCCAGCCTTCCGATCCCCTCCATTTTCTGCGCCTGCCGGTACTGATCTTCGAGTAGTTTTCGCTCGCTGATGTTAGACCACGAGCCAACGATTTCGTAGGGGCGACCGGCGGCGTCCCGGAGCAGGCGCAGTTCGCTCCTGATCCAGCGGTAATCTCCGTCTCGGTGCCGGAAGCGGTACTCGTTGGCCGTTCGACCGTTAGGGAACAATTCTTGGGGAAGCGCTGCCATTACCCGTTCCCGATCATCCGGGTGGATGTTCGTCAGCCACCAGTCGGGATGGTTGCTTTCCTCGACGGTGTAGCCCATCATTTCCTGTATGTTGTCACTCATCCAAAGGGGGCGCGTGTTTTCCCCGTCCACCGCCAGTGTGAAAAGGACGGCAGGACTCGAAGAAACAACGTGTTGCAAGCGCTCTTGGGCAGCGGACAGCGCTTTTTCGGCTTCTTTCCGCTCAGTTACATCACGGACGTAGCCGGTGAACAGCGCCGGCTCGCCACCCACAATCCGGGCCACCGTTACCTCAACGGGGAACTCTGTCCCATCGGCCCGCAGCGCCGCTATTTCGACACGTCTACCCAGCAGGCGAGACTCTCCTGTCGCCAGGTAGCGGCTCAGACCTTCTTTGTGCCGCTGGCGCAGCCGAGGCGGAACAATGAGATCGGCCAATTTCTTGCCAATTGCTTCTTCCCGGTGATTGCCGAACATCCGCTCGGCTTCGGCATTGAACTCAATCACATTGCCCATGTGGTCCATCGTGATGATGGCATCGAGGGCCGAGTTCAGAATGGCTGCCTTCAGCGCTTCGGATTTGCGGATCGCTTCCTGGGCCTGTCTGCGGACAATGAACTGCCCGATTTGACTGCCGATGCTTTCGAGTGATTTCACCAACGCCGGGTCGGGCGGCGCCGTAGAAGGGCAGAAGAAATCAAGGACTCCCAGGACTGCCGTGCCGTGCAAGATGGGAAGGCCAAGGCCGCTGCACAGGCCTTCCTTGCATGCTGCCGTTCCACAGGGGCAATTGTCGTCGTTGGCCAGCTCAAGCAGCCAACGGGCTCTTCCCGCGGCCCAGATTCGTCCTGGTACTCCAACGCCTGGCGAGAACCGCGCCCGGCGACTCGCTTCCTCGAACCTCGGCCGGGGCGAGCGACTCCAGATTTCCTCGCAGCGGAGGGTCTCGGTCTCCTTGTCCACTAACCAACATTCCCCAAGTTCCCAATCCAGGTTGAGGCAGATGGATGCCAGAACTTGGGGAATCGCCTCCTGGAAGGAAGCAGCACCTGCCAAGATCGCTACGGTCTCGTGTTCGGCAGTGAGCCGGGCCTTGGCTCGTTTCCTGTCGGTAAGGTCCAGGACGTTTCCGACAATTCGCACAGCACGCCGCTGGTCGTCGCGCACGATGTATCCTTGGTCCCATGTGTGGACATAGTAGCCTTTTCGGTGCTGGACCCGGGATTCCGTGGCATAGTATTGTTGTTCCGTGTCGGCGATGGCACCATCGATGACCTGACGCACCTGCGGCAAGTCGTCAGGATGCACCCTGGACACCCACCATTCCATCGTTGGCTCTGTCTCGGCCGGGTGATAGCCGAGCAGATCGTAAAGCCCGTCACTCCTTTCGACTGTGTTTTTCACCATGTCGATGTCGTAGATAAGGGAGCGAACCGCTCTGGCTGCGAGTTGGAACCGCTCGCTTGCCACTGCCGCTTCCTGCTCTTTCACTTTCCGCTCCACGCCCAGCGCGATCTGATTTGCCACACCTGCCATTACCTGAAGTGTGGTGTCGGAGAGCTGCTTTCGAGCAAACAACGCCATCACTCCCACGACTCGGCTATCGACGATCAAGGGATAACCTGCGAAGGCCACCAGCCCTTCGCGTTTGGCCCATTCCTGGTCATGTACACGAGGATCACCGATGACGGCGTTGGTCAGGTGGGGACTGCGTTCCTGAGCGATCAGGCCGATCTTGAACTGGCCTACAGGGACGAAGCGGTGCGGCCCGTCGATGTGGGTATACATGCCCGCACTGGCCTGCAGCTCCAGCACGTTCCCCCCTGCGTTGAGCGTCCAGATGCGGGCAAACGCAGCATCAAGGTTTCGCGCCAGGCACTCCGTGCACTCCTGGAGCACCACGCGCAGATTGCCCGCTCTCGCCAGGGCGACACCGACCTCCGCGGCCAATTCCGCCAACATTTCTCGGAGTCGGAGTTCTTCCGTCTGCCGCTCTTGGCGCGCCTCCAATTCCCCATGGGCCCTTCGCAACTCCTCCTGCAAGCGCTTGCGCTCCGAAATATCCTGGGTGAAGCACCGGGTATGGGCGAACCTGCCGTTCTCCCATTTGACGTTGGAGTCAATGAGCACATGCTTTATCGAGCCATCCTTGCACCGCAGCCGGGCCTCATAGGCGCGGAGGGATTCGCCGAGCTGCAAGCGCCGGAAGATGTCATTGATAGCCTTCTTGTCGGCGTGGAAATCGGCAATGTGCCGCCCCACATATTCTTCACGGGTATAACCCAGGAGGTTCAGTTCCGCCGTGTTTGCTCGTAAGATGATTCCGTCCGCCCCTACCCATTGCAACCCCATGACCGAGTTGTCGAAGAAGTCTCCAAGCTCTTGTTCATTTTGGTGCCATAGGGCTGCCTGCTCTTTTATGTGATAAAGAGACGCCAGTCTTCGGAGAACGACGTAGGCGACCAGCGATGCCGCAGCGCTCCCGATCACGATGGTCATCAGATGGGACTGCCAGATGGTGATACCGGGAAAAACGAGTTGTTTCGTGAACTCGTAGAGAGAGAGCAAGGCGCACACGGCAAGGGCGGTGATCGTCAACGGTGCGATCTGACCGACTTTCCGTTCTGGTTCATTGAGCCGGTCGAGGGGAAGTTCGCCAGGGCCGAGCTTTTCGGTTCCATTCGGGGCAGTCAAGAGGCGCGAGCTGTGCGTGGAACCCATCTCGATCTTCTTTGCGCTGGGCAGGCGGCCCACTGCCGGATAGAAATGTTGGAGCCTTCTCTACCGCGGCGGGCACGGAAGTGCACAAACGTCGGTTACTTCACACGACAAACACACTCTTTCATGAGAAAATTAGCATATTCTTCCGCAGCTTGTTGCCTGGCGACGACGATTGCTCGATAGCTCCACAGGTCGGAACGGCATTCCCATTGAGGTCAAAGACGAACTTCCTTGCCCCAGTCCCAAACCGCCAGGGAACACACTCTATTGAGGACTGCGCAACCAGTGCAACGAGCCTGCTTTCTCCCCTCTATTCAAAGGAGAGAGGCAGGGGGTGAGGGCTTTAGACTATTGAAGGATTGCTCAACCCCCTCACCCCAAACCCCTCTCCCCCGAGAGGCTGCTGAAAAAGGGGTCAGACCCCTTCCACGAATGGCGATCGATCCGCAAGAAGACCGGAAATCAGTGAAGCTTCGTAGGGGGTCAGGCCCCTTTTTCAGCAGCTTCTCAAGGCCGGGCCATCAGAACGGCCAAAAGCAAGCCGCTTCCAGTTGGACAGTTCTCGCGAAAAGCGCGGATCGCGCAATTTGATTAGCGATTATTACTTCTCGCACAGAGACGCTTGTTTCGCTACATTATCCTGCATTCACCTACAGAGGGTCGCGTGAGGGCAGCTCGCGTGGATGAGTGGGACGAGGGCCCTCTGGAAAGGTGGTGAGTGCGAACTGCTACCCAGGAAGACATCCCCGCGGGCGATCAAGGAAGTAGTCAGTCATGCTCGTCTTACACGCGGGCTTCGAGAAAGGGCACTTGTCGCTTTGGGGCGAGGCGCTTCCCGATGCTCTCAGCACCGCACGCAAGTCACGGCAGCTCAAGTCAAAGACAGCCCCCCAATCTGCGTCGCCCTACGACCCTGGTTGCGAGCGACTAGTCGCAGCCGTGCAAGCGGTCATTTCCGTGTCCCCAGCGGAAGCCGCTGCCTGCACTACTGCGGTAGTTTGGCTACCCACGGTGAGCGACCAGCCGATCCCATCGAGCCCACTCATCGCGCCGTTTCCGGAGCCCCAAACCGCGGCGGAACTCCAGCCCTGGCCGGTGACTCGCCTGGTACTTGCTCCCGAGCGGACTCTCGATTTGCTTTGTGCATGTGCCGGCAAGGAAACGCTTGTTCCGGGCGTGATTATCGGCATCACTCTCTCGTACTGGGCGAAGGTTCTGCAGTTTGCAGGCACGGTGGTCGCTCGCGAACAATTCTTGCCCGGGATTTCCGGCAGAGAAGAATCTCCACGAGCTCGCTGGGAGCCCGTGTTGATGGGACCCACGGTCCAGCGCATGAAGCAGCTGGCCAAGGTCATGCCGCCCGCCTGCCGAGCGTTCGCCTCCGAGTCGACCACTCCCCCCGATATACCGGCTGAAACGGTGTTGTCTACCGCTCTCGAAATGCTCGTAGATATGCTCGTGCGCTCGTCGCTAGGTGCCGCAAGTGGCTCCCGGCGGAACGGCCGGCATGCGCTCCCTGCCGGAGCGTCGATCCATGACCGCTGGTTGCACGCGCTGCAATCCTCCGAGGCGGTTTTCAAGGAGAAGAATGCCGAACAAAAGAAATTGACGGAACAAATCAGCGAATGGCGGCGGCCGATAACGGTTACCTCCTCCACTCCGTTTCGTTTGTGTTTCCGCCTGGAGGAACCGGAGGGGAGCGAGACAGCCAAGACGCCAGTTGCTCCCGCGAGAAAGCCGTGGCACCTGCGCTACCTGCTGCAGGCCGCGGATGATCCCAGCCTTTTGGTTTCCGTGGCCGACGCGTGCAATGGCACGGGCCGCAAAGCTGCGGTCTTGCGACGCGCTTCGTTCCATGCACGGGAATACCTCTTGTCCGCTCTCGGGCAGGCAGCCGCGGTTTGCCCTCTCATTGAAGAGAGCTTGAAGACCGCGACACCGGCCGGTGCAGACCTTGACGCCAGCGGCGCTCACGGATTCCTTATGGAAAAGGCCTGGCTGCTGGAACAGGCTGGCTTCGGCGTGCTCCTACCTGCTTGGTGGTCCCGGAAGGGGACGAAGGTAAAGTTGACCCTCCGCGCCGAAGTAAGGACCCCCAAGTTGCGGGGGTCCAGTGGATTGTCGCTCGATGAGATCGTCCGCTTCGATTGGAAGGTGGCGATCGGCGCCCAGGAGTTGACGCTGCAGGAATTGGAAACTCTGGCCAAGCTCAAAGCTCCGCTCGTCAATGTGCGCGGCCAATGGGTGCAGCTCTCGGCCGAGGAGATTCAAGCAGCCCTCGACTTCTGGAAACGCAAAGGTGGCAGTGCGGCTAGCGCGCGCGAGATCGTGCAGATGGCCTTGGGCGGGAGCCATGTTTCCTCCGCAGTCGCCTTTGGCGGCGTGGACGCCAGTGGATGGATCGGCGATCTGTTGGCCAAGCTGGAAAGCCAGGCCGCTTATGAAGAAGTGTCGCCCTCAGAGCGTTTCCAGGGTGCTTTGCGTCCCTACCAGGGGCGCGGGCTCTCATGGCTAAGCTTCTTACGTCGCTGGGGGCTGGGCGCGTGTCTGGCCGACGACATGGGTCTGGGCAAAACCGTGCAGACCCTTGCCTTGATCCAACGGGATTGGCAGTCCAACGGCAATCGGCCGACGCTCCTGATTTGTCCCATGTCGGTTGTTGGGAACTGGCAAAAGGAGGCAGCGCGTTTCACGCCGGATTTGCCGGTCCTCGTTCACCATGGCCAGCAGCGCCTGAAAGGAGCTGCTTTCAAGAAGCTGGCTGCGAAACAAGCTATCGTCCTATCGAGCTTCGCGCTGCTGCACCGCGATTTTCCGCTCTTTGAGCAGGTAGCGTGGGCGGGAGTCATTCTCGATGAGGCACAGAACATCAAGAACGCCGAAACGAAGCAAGCACAAGCTGCCCGTTCTCTCAGGGCGGATTATCGGATTGCGCTCACCGGAACACCGGTCGAGAACCACGTCGGCGATCTGTGGTCGATCATGGAGTTCCTCAATCCCGGCCTTTTGGGAACTCGGGCGGAGTTCAAACGGAACTTTTTCGTACCGATCCAGGCGACCCACGACCCTGAGGCAGCCCAGCGCTTGAAACGTCTGACAGGACCATTCCTCTTGCGCCGTCTCAAGACTGATAAAACTATCATCGCCGATCTGCCGGAAAAGCTGGAAATGAAGGTCTTTTGCACGCTGACCAAGGAACAAGCTTCCCTCTACGCAGCCGTCGTTGAAGAAGCCAACACGGCCCTTAAGGGAGTTGAGCGCGGGATTCAGCGGAAGGGCGTGGTCCTGGCCACTCTTTCGAAATTGAAACAGGTGTGCAACCACCCGGCGCAGTTCCTGGGCGACAACTCGGCCATTCCCGACCGCTCGGGAAAGTTGGCTCGTCTGACGGAAATGCTGGAGGAGGCGCTGGAGGCAGGCGACAAGGCGCTCATCTTCACGCAGTTCACCGAGATGGGAGCAATCATCAAGCGCCATTTACAGGAGATGTTCGGCCGAGAGGTCCTTTTTCTACACGGCGGCGTGACCAAGAAACAAAGAGACTTACTCGTCGCTCGTTTCCAAGGAGGAAGCAACGGTCATGCTGGCGCGGAGGGACCGCGCATCTTCGTGTTGTCGCTCAAGGCCGGCGGGACTGGTTTGAACCTGACAGCGGCCAACCACGTATTCCACTTTGATCGCTGGTGGAACCCGGCCGTGGAAAATCAGGCGACCGACCGGGCCTTCCGCATCGGCCAAACCCGCAACGTGCAGGTCCATAAATTCTTGTGCGTGGGGACATTGGAAGAGAAGATCGACGAAATGATAGAGAGCAAGCAGGAGATCGCTGCGAAGGTAGTCGGCACCGGCGAAGGCTGGCTCACGGAACTCTCGAATCGGCAATTGAAGGAACTGTTCACGCTACGGCAAGGAGCTGTGGCAGAGTAGCTCCATCGGAAGAGAACAAGATTGGATAGAGCCGCATCCGGAAGGCTTCGAGTGGATCGAAGCCTATCTTGCCTGGTGCGAATGGAATAACTGACCCTGAATCACCATTGGGGCACTTGCATGTGGTATCGCGATTTTTACCCTCGCTTCGCACGATCCAAGCCTCGCGAAGCAAAGGGCGGCATCAAAAGCCAATCCAAGAGCTTTGGAACGAGCTGGTGGGCAAAGCGCTGGATCAGCGTTTTGGAGAGCTTTCAGATCGGTGCCCGCTTGGGTCGGGGGCGCTCTTACGCACGTCGCGGCCAGGTGTTGTCTATCGACATCGACAAGGGTCACGTCAAGGCCAAGGTGCAGGGTTCACGGCCGAAACCGTACGACATCACCATCAAGGTGAAGACTCTTAGCGAGCCGGATTGGACAAAGGTGGTAAAGGAATTGGGCTGCGAAGCGCGCTTTGCCGCCAAGCTCCTGGCGGGAGAAATGCCCGAGGACATCGAAGACCTGTTCAAGAAAGCCCGCTTGTCTCTGTTTCCGGAGAAGCTCGGCGATCTCAGCACCGCATGCTCCTGTCCCGATTGGTCCAACCCTTGCAAACACATTGCGGCCGTCTACTACCTTCTGGGCGAGGAGTTCGATCGCGATCCCTTCCTCATTTTCAAGCTGCGTGGCTTGAGCCGGGAAGAACTGCTGCAACGGCTAGGGGATTCCGGAACTCCTGCAACGGGGAAGAAACCAAAACGAAAAAGGGCTCCCGTTGACGAGCGGAAAGCCAAGCCGGAGCCCGTGAAAGAGGTGCTCCCCACAGATCCGACTTCGTTTTGGAGAATGGGAACCCTGCCCGATGATTTCTTCGGCGACGTGCAGGCTCCGCCGGTTACGGCAGCTTTGCTGAAGCGGCTGGGAAGTTTCCCCTTTTGGCGCGGCGAACAGCCATTTCTGGCAACGCTGGAACCCATCTATCGGCAGGCGTCGCGAACGGGCTTGGATGTGTTCCTGGGTGAGGGGGCGGGCCGGGTCGACGGCTAGACCTGCGCCCCTCACTCTCTCCACTCACTACTCTTCCCTCGCCACTCTCCCCTAGCCCCTCGTCCCTCGCCCCTACTAGGTGCCGGGAACTCGATTCTCTAGGATACTCGCGTAATGTGTGCCTGTTTTGTGACGAGCTTTTCGCGCTCGCCTGGGATACAGGGAAAGTTTATTGCGCATGTCGGAGGAAGCATCACGGACTGTCCATAAGTTGCTGGTTGCCAACCGGAGCGAAATCGCCATCCGCGTTTTTCGCTCCTCGCACGAACTCGGCATCCGCACGGTCGCCATCTATTCGCATGAAGACCGGTTCGCCTTGCATCGGTTCAAGGCCGACGAAGCCTATCCCGTCGGCAAACCCGGCGAGCCGATACGCGCCTATTTGGATATTCCGGGAATCGTCGCGCTCGCACGGCGGCACGGGATTGACGCCATCCATCCCGGCTACGGCTTCCTCTCCGAAAACCCCGTCTTCGGCCGGGCCTGCAAGGAAGCGGGGATCACTTTTGTGGGCCCGCGCGTCGAGATCCTCGAACAGCTGGGCGATAAAGTAGCCGCCCGCAAGATCGCGACCCAGGCAGGCGTGCCCATCTTGGCGGGCAGCGAACATCCCGTCCGTGCCGGCGCCGAGGCGGCAGCACTGGCGCGCAGGCTCGGCTATCCGGTGATTGTCAAGGCATCGATGGGGGGCGGGGGACGCGGCATGCGCGTCGCCCGCTCCGCCGACGAGCTTGATGAGGCCCTGGAGCAAGCACGCCGCGAGGCCGGGGCCGCGTTCGGCGTTGCCGACGTCTTCCTGGAAAAGTACATCTCCAAAGCCCGCCACATCGAAGTGCAGCTTCTGGGCGACCAGCAGGGCAACCTCGTCCATCTTTACGAGCGCGATTGCTCCTTGCAACGCCGCCATCAGAAGATTGTCGAGGTCGCCCCCGCGCTCGATCTCGACTCCAGCACGCGCACACAAATCCTCGATGCCGCCCTGGCCGTCGGCAGAGCGGTGCGCCTCGACAATGCCGGCACTGTGGAATTCCTTCTGGACGTCGAGTCGGGCCAGTTCTACTTCATCGAAGTCAACCCGCGCATCCAGGTTGAGCATACGGTCACCGAGGAGGTGACCGGCTACGACATCGTCAAGGGCCAGATCTTGATCGCCCAGGGCAAGCCGCTCGGCGATCCGGAAATCGGCCTGGGGGCGCAGGAAAATGTGCGCACGCATGGCTACGCTTTGCAGTGCCGGGTGACGACCGAAGATCCGACCAACAATTTTGTCCCCAACTATGGCCGGCTTACACACTATCGCTCGGCCAGCGGCATGGGTATTCGGCTCGACGCAGGCACCGCCTTTTCCGGGGCTGTGATCACGCCGTTCTATGACTCTCTTCTCGTGAAGGTCACGGCGCATGGCCTGCGCTTTGTCGACGCTGCTCGACGCATGGAGCGTTCGCTGCAGGAATTTCGCATCCGTGGCGTCAAAACCAACATCCCATTCCTGCTCAACCTCGTCACGAACGCCGACTTCTTGGCCGGTCGTTACACGACGCACTTCCTGGACGAAACGCCGACCTTGTTTCGCCTGTCGACACGAAAGGACCGCGCCACCAAGCTGCTGAGCTACATCGGCGAAATCATTGTGAACGGGCATCCGGCCGTCGCTCGCGGTTCGTGGACGGTAATCCGCACCCCGGCGCCTGTGCCGGCGCCGCCTGCCGAACAGGTCGCCAAGCCGGTTGGGCAAGGGACAGGTAATAATCTCCCCTCTCCCCCGCTTCGGGGGAGAGGGGTCGGGGGTGAGGGGGACGAACGATCCCCGGCCACGCCCCCTTACCCCGGCCCCCTCTCCCCGGAGTACCGGGGCGAGGGGAGAACAATTGCTGCCGCTCGCCTAGGAGAGGCCCCGGAACAGCGGGCCCAGCCGATGGGCAGCCGCGATCGCTTCCTCAAACTCGGTGCGGAAGGCTTCGCGCGCTGGGTCCTCAAACAGCGGCCGCTGCTTCTGACCGACACCACGTTCCGCGACGCGCATCAATCACTCCTGGCCACGCGCATGCGCACCTATGACATGCTGCAGATCGCTCCGTTCTATGCCGCGGAGCTTGCCGGGTTGTTCTCACTCGAGATGTGGGGCGGGGCGACGTTCGACGTGTCGATGCGCTTCCTCAAGGAATCTCCCTGGGAACGTCTGGCCAACTTGCGCGAACGCATCCCGAACATCGTGTTTCAAATGCTCCTTCGGTCCGCTAACGCGGTGGGGTATACCAACTACCCTGACAATGTTGTGCGGGCGTTCGTCAAGGAATCTGCCGCGGCGGGGATCGACCTGTTCCGCATCTTCGACGCGCTGAACTGGCTGCCCAATCTGCGCCTGGCGCTCGACGCGGTGCGCAGCACCGGCATGCTCTGCGAAGCAGCCATCTGCTACACCGGCGACATTCTGGACGAGAGCCGGACCAAGTACGACCTCAAGTATTACGTGGGGCTGGCGAAGCAGCTGGAAGAGGCGGGCGCGAATCTGCTGGCCATCAAGGACATGGCTGGGTTGTGCAAGCCTGCCGCTGCCAAGATGCTCGTCCATGCGCTCAAGCAGGAGATCGGCATCCCCATCCACTTCCACACGCACGATTGCGCCGGCGGCCAGATGGCATCTCTCTTGATGGCGGCCGAGGAAGGCGTGAATATTGTCGATGCCGCCATGGCTCCGTTCTCCGGAATGACCAGCCAGGTGAACCTCAACTCGCTGGTTGAGGCGCTGCGCTTCCATGCGCGCAACACGGGGCTCCCCTTCGAGCCGCTCCAGGCCGGCGCCGATTACTGGGAAGCCGTGCGGCAATACTACCGCCCGTTCGATGTGACGGCGACAGGGCCATTCGCTCCGGCATCAAGTGCCAATGTCTATCGCCACGAAATGCCGGGCGGACAGTTCACGAATCTTTACCAGCAAGCGCACGCGCTGGGTCTTGAATCGCGCTGGGCCGACGTTTGCCGGATGTACGCGGAAGTCAACCGGATGTTCGGCGACCTGATCAAGGTGACGCCGACTTCCAAGGTTGTGGGCGATATGGCGCTCTTCATGGTGGGCAATAGCCTCACGGCGGAAGACGTACTGGAGGGAAAGCGCGAGCTGGCGTACCCGGAGTCGGTGGTGGAGTTCTTCGAGGGCCGGCTGGGGCAGCCTCCGGGCGGCTTTCCGAAGGTGCTGCAAAAACGCGTGCTGCGCGGCAAGAAGCCGCTGCGCGGCCGCCCAGGGGCCACATTGCCGCCGGCAGATTTTGCCGCTACTGCAACGCAGCTCGAACGGCAGCTCCACCGGACCGCGACCGAGCGCGATGTCCTTTGCTATCTTCTCTATCCGCGTGTGTTCCCGGAGTTCAACGCCCACCAGCAAAAGTACTCGGACACGAGCTTGCTGCCGACCCCGGTTTTCTTCTACGGCATGGAACCGGGCGAAGAGATGAGCGTGGACATCGAGCCCGGCAAGACGCTGATTATCAAATTCATCACGCTGGGCGACGCGCAGCCCGACGGCAAGCGCCTTGTGTTCTTCGAACTCAACGGCCAGCCGCGCGACGTGCCGGTTGTCGATCATTCGCTGGCGGGCGAGGCCCAGCACCATCCCAAGGCGGACCCGCAGAACCCATTGCACGTGGGCGCCCCCATGCCAGGCCTCATCGTCATGGCCACGGTGGCGCCGGGCGAAGAGGTGGCTGCCGGGCAGAAGCTCTTCACGCTGGAGGCGATGAAGATGGAGACTACCGTCTATGCAGAGCACGGCGGGCGCGTGGCCGAAGTGCTGGTGAGGCCGGGAACGCAGGTGGAGGGGGGAGATTTGTTGTTGAGGTTCGAGTAAGCGTCACCCGGTAAGGGTTACCCGGCCCCTGACGTGGCTCGGCTCGCCGGCGAGCCGTGCCACGTCAGGGGCCGGGTGACGAGCCACGCGACCTGCGCAACCTTCCGTTGCAACTTTCGGAGTCGACCGTATAATCGGTTCCTGGTAGTTTTGCGCGCTGGTGAGGTTTGCGCGGACTATGAGCGCTAGTGCTGAAGATGCCGGCCGAGGCACCTGATCGCCCTGGAGAAATGCTTAGCGCCAGGTAACAATAAGTTTTTGATGAATGGCTCTCCAACGGGGCAGCTTGGCATGTCCCGATCGTTTTACTTTCTGTAGAATCGTTGCAATAGCCCACAATTTAGTGGAAAGTGCAGATTGGGTTCGTTCGACACGGCGGGCAGCGGCACTGGGGGCAGCCGGACGCCGCACACCTGGACACGAGCGCGTCACGAGACGACCATCGCAACGTCGATAGGGCGATTCGCCAGCCTTGCCTGAAGCAGGGACTTCGGCGAGCATGGCAATGCAGGGTCAAAAGCGAGGGGTTTCCATGAGCAGTGCCGTAGTACGAAAACGAGACGAATCTCCAGATACGACTCTGAAAGCAGCCGAGAGCAAGTTTCAATTCCCGGGCATCCCCACGACTGTCGACGGTGCGGAAGCGGTCGTTCACGTCGAGATCCACGTCGCCCAGGCGGCGGGAGCTTACCCGATCACCAGCTCGACGACGATGGGCGGCGGCTTCAACGCGGCCGTGATGAACGGCGTCCGCAACCTGTGGGGGGATCCCCTCATGTTCTTCGAGCCGGAAAGCGAACACTCCGCGGCCAGTGTGTGCGAAGGGTTCGCCGTCGCCGGCGGCCGAGTGACCAATTTCACGTCGGGGCAAGGCCTCGTCCTCATGAAGGAGGTCCTGTACACGATTTCCGGCAAACGGTTGCCTGTGGTGATGAACATTGGCGCACGCGCACTGACCAGCCAGGCACTCAACGTCCATGCCGGGCACGACGACCTCATGTCCGTGGCCGACTGCGGCTGGGGGATGATCTTCGCACGCAACGCGCAGGAAGCCGGCGACTTCTGCCTGATCAGCCGGCGCACCGCCGAGGATACGCAGACGCCGTTCTTCAACGTACAGGACGGCTTCCTTACCACGCATACGGTCGAAACGGCTCGGCTGCCTGAGCCCGAGTTCATGAAGGAATACATCGGCGACCCGAAGACCAAGCTGATCAACCTGATGGACCCTGCCAATCCGCTCATGTCGGGCGTGGTGCAGAACCAGGACTCTTACATGAAGGGCAAGATCGCCCAGCGCTGGTACTACGAGCGCGTGGAGCCCGCCCTCGAAGCTTCGTTCCGGGAGTTTTATCGCAAGACCGGCCGCAAGTACGACTTTGTCGAGCCGTATCGCTGCGAGGACGCCGAGTTCATTATCGTCGGCATGGGCTGCTACATGGAGACGGCCAAGGCAACGGTCGATTATCTCCGCAACGTGAAGGGCATCGCGGCAGGCTGCCTGACGGTGTTCGTGTTCCGCCCGTTCCCGGCCCGGCACATTGTCGAAGCGCTCAAGGACTGCCAGGCATTCACGATCTTCGAACGCATGGACGACCCGCTCTCGACCGCGGGCAACCACTTGACGCGCGAGATCAAGGCCGCGTTCTGTGACGCCATGACCGGGCAGAACGGCCAGGAGAAACTCGACCGCGTCCCACGGATCTACAGCGGCGCTGCTGGACTGGGCAGTCGTGATGTCCGGCCCGGCGACATCGCGGCGGCTTTCCACAACATGCAGACCGACGGCCAGGACTATTTTTGCGTCGGCATCGACCACCCGCTGGCACTGGCGCGCGGCGAAGACCCCGACCTGCGGCCAACGGGCAGCTTCTCGATGCGCGGCCACTCGGTGGGTGGCTTCGGGTCGGTCACCACCAACAAGGTCATCGCCACCATCGGCGGCAACGTGTTCGGCAAGGATGTGCAGGCCTATCCCAAGTACGGCTCGGAAAAGAAGGGCCTGCCCACGACGTACTACCTGACGATCGGCGACTCGCACATCAACATGCATTGCGAGCTGGAAATGGTCGATCTGCTCTGCATCAACGATCCGACGGCCATCTTGAGCGCCGGCACGCTGGACGGGCTGGTGGCCGGCGGCGCGATCTTCATGCAGTCACAGTACACCGACCCGTTCGACGTCTGGAAGCGGATCCCCGCACATAATCAGCGCGTCATTCGCGAGAAAAACATCAGCGTCTACTACGCCGACATGGTAAAGATCGCCCGTGAGGTTGCCTCGGAGCCCGACCTGCAGATGCGCATGCAGGGTATCGTCCTGCTCGGTGCCTTCCTGAAGCTGACGCCCTATGCCCGCGAGAGCGATATGAGCGACGAGCAGGTTTACGAAGGCGTCGAGCGCGCCTTGCGGAAATACTTCGGCAAACGTGGCGATCGCGTCGTGCAGGACAACCTCACTTGCGTTCGCCGCGGCTACAGCGACATGAAAGAAATCCCGCAAGCCCTGATCGGCTCCTAGGAGCGCGTGTTGATATCCTGATGCCTGCTCCCCTCTCCCGGTACTCCGGGAGAGGGGTTGGGGGTGAGGGTGATGAACCCAAGATAGGCGTGCAAAGCCCTCACCCCCCGCCCCTCTCCCGAAGTACCGGGAGAGGGGAGCTATGGCAGTTCAGTGGGATTGATTGTCTGTGAAGCCGTTTTCGGCTTAGTTTGTGATAAGGTTCGAAGCCGCGCGGAAGGAGTTTGCAATGTCCGCAGTCGTGAACGGTGCCCCGAAGGCCTCGATGAACGAAGCAAACGAGCGCGATCCGTACAATAACAACTCTTACGGGACGTTGGTGGATCAACAGTACAAGAAGGTCGACCTGCCGGTCCTGGACGTGCTCGATTTCAACGAGCGCATCATTCGCGGCTACGAGGAAGGCTACGGCGAGAAGCACCTGCCGGCCGACCTGTCGCTCGCCCGCTCGCTCGTTCCCGCCGGCACGGCGACGCTGCGCGATTTCAGCAACATCTCTCCGGAAATTCCCGAGTACATCCCCGAGAATTGCACCGCCTGCATGGATTGCGTGACCGAGTGCCCCGATACGGCAATCCTCGGCAAGGTCCTCTCCGAAGATGAATGGGAAGCCAAGCTTCTGACCATTCCCGAGGACGACCGCGAGATGTTCCGCGCTCAGTGGTCGAAGACCAAGAAGTACTACGACGCGGGTAAGAAAAAGGGATTGCCGGGCGGCATGTTCCAGATCATCATCGATCCGTCGAAGTGCAAGGGTTGCGCCGAGTGCGTGACCGTCTGCGACGACGATGCACTCAAAATGGTCAACAAGACCGACGAAGTGATGACGCGGGCGCGCAAGACCCATCGTTACTTCAAGAACATCGGCCCGAGCAACCCGAAATACATCAACGACAGCCTGCTGATCGACATGATGCTGAAGGAGGAGACGCACATTTACGTCGGCGGCGCGGGTTCGTGCGCCGGCTGCGGCGAAGGCACGGCGCTGCGCATGCTTTGCTCGGCGACGGGATCCAAGTTCGGCGATCAGTGGGGCATCGTCGCCGCCACCGGATGTAACACTGTCTATACCTCGACCTATCCTTACAATCCGTACCTGGTGCCCTGGACAAACTCGCTGTTCGAAAACGCGCCGGCCGACGCCATTGGCGTGCGCATGCGCTGGAACCAGCTCGGCTGGCAGAACCGGCCGCTGTGGTGTATCGGCGGCGACGGCGCCATGTTCGACATTGGCTTCCAGGCGCTCTCGAGGCTGCTGGCATCCGGCATGAACGTCAAGTTGTTCGTGCTCGACACGCAGGTCTACTCCAACACGGGCGGGCAGGCTTCGACCAGCAGCTTCACCGGTCAGAACACCAAGATGAGCGTGCATGGCAAGACCGTGTTCGGCAAGCAGGAACGCCGCAAGGAAATCGCGCAGATCGCGATGATGCATCCCCGGACCTACGTGGCCCAGACGACCTGCGCCCACGTCAACCATTTCTACAAGGCGGTGCTCGGCGCGCTGGAGTTCGACGGTCCCGCCCTAATCTGCTGCTACACCACCTGCCAGCCGGAACACGGCGTGGCCGACAACATGGCAGGCGAACAGGCACGGCTCGCGGTCGATAGCAGGGCATTTCCCTTGCTCGTCTTCGATCCACGCAAGGGCGACACGATCAAGTCCCGGCTGTCGCTGCAGGGCAACCCAGGCGTGAAGGATGATTGGTACATCAATCCAAAAACCAAGGAAGCGGTCACGTTCGTTGATTTCGCGCGCAGCGAGGGCCGGTTCGCCAAGCACTTCGACAAGGACGGCAACCCCTCGGAAACGCTCCTGGCAGCGAAGCAGGACCGGTTGGAGAACTGGCATCTGCTTCAAGAGCTGGCCGGGGCCAGGTAGGCGCTCGCATGGCCGAGCGGCTCGCGGATTTTGATTTTCCCTCTGGTGGCCTGGATGCGGCACTGGAGTTCATCAAGCGCACTCGTGCCGAACTGCGCACGCTGCGCAAAGTCCGCGTCTGGCGCGACAAGTTTCACATCATCGACGTCAACAAGGACTACTTCGAGATCCGGGGCATCGGCTACGCGCATGCCGACATCGTTCCTCTACTGAAAAGCGTGAATACCGCTTACAACCCCGAAACGATTCACGACTCGATCGACGCACCGTACAAGGAATTCGACACGGGCCGCCGGCACCCCTGGGCCGAGGATCGGGTAATGTGACGTACTTATCCAAACGTGCTCTTCAGAATCGAACACCTCGCCGAGTCAAATCACTACATTCCAGCACGACCCCCTCTCTTGCTGGTGAGTCGACCTCTCTGCCGGAAGTCATTTTTCTCTAAGATGTTGCGACATTGGAATTGCGTAGAAACGGCAACGCCCGGCGGATTGGCATCCCATTCGCATCCAACGATCCTTGGGCTTTGTTTTATCTTTTAACGCATTTTCCCGACGCCAGCACATGGAGCCTGCTGAAAAAGGGGTCTGACCCCTTCCACGAAGGGCGACAGATCCCCACGAAAGCAAGAAATCAGTGAAGCTTCGTAGGGGGTCAGACCCCTTTTTCAGCAGGCTCCATTGCCAGTAGGACGCAGCAAGCATCGACCAGAAAACGGAACGCCAGCGCGCCGGCGGTTGTACTTGAAGCCGCTGCCGGATGCGTAAGGCAAGTCGCTCACAAACCTTTTTGCGCCCTTGGATCCCGAGGAAAGCCCAAATGGCTGACACTCTGCTCCGCGCGGCACCCAGTCGCCACACGGCCCGTCCAGCAAGCTCACCAACATCTCTCGAATTCAAAATCCGAAGCGTCCGGCCTTCGTTGGTGGACTGGCGGTTCAACGGCGACGCCTGGATCGAAAACGGAGGCAACGGCCAATTGGCACTTTGCCTGGGCGACTATGAAATGACTCACATCGTAGGACTGGCGCTCGATCTACCTTCGCTGAATCAGATCTTACAGAACATCTGGAATAAACGTCCGCGCAGGCACTGAAACACAGGCTCGGGCAAGCGCGCCGGCGGATTCGCGTGCCGATGAACCCTGCGCGGATGCAGGCCTCAAGTTCAAACCGAGCAAGAGGCCGCCGCCAAACGCCAGGGCGAGCAGCACAATCACCACGATCGCCAGCACTGTGGCCTTCCAGGGCGACAGATGGATACCTGCCGACCCAGATTTCTTTTGTGCTGCGATCAGGCCCGACGTAGGGTTCAATCTCTCCACATCATAAGCAGGCTCGGCATGAGTGCCCCATGCGCCAGGCGGTGGAACGGGCGCGGAAGGCGCGGCGACGGGAGCATCGCCCGAGGTCAGAACGCCCTCGTTCTTGGGCAAGGCGACCACTTCCTGGTCTGCGGAATTGAGTAACTCATCGAAGTCGTTGCGTTCGAAGATCAGCCTGTCGCGCTCGCTCGCCGCGGTCTCGGTTTCTTCCGTTTCAACGTTCGGAACAATGACCTGGCCCGCGCAGGTGGGACAGCGCACGACGGTGCCTGCCTTGCGCTTCGATATTCCCAAAAGCTGATTGCAATAGGCACAGCGAAATCGGATTGGCATGTTCGTATTGGCTATGGTCTCTCGGCAGTCTATGCCGAGCTTAACGGCAGCAATCGATCTCCCCTCGCCCCGGTACTCCGGGGCGAGGGGAGATTATTACCTGCCCTTCGCCCAAAACCTGTAGCCGTATTCTCTCCTGTCCTTCTTCGGCGTTCAACAGTTAACTTGACTGCCGAAGGGGCGCTGGGACAATAGAGCAAGTGCACCATTCCTGGGGAAGTGATCGGACCCGCTAGACCATGCAGTTGGTGCCGGGACTAGCACTGCGAAAGAGAGCGCTTCCGATGCATGCCCATATCCTCTGCCGAATCCTCGGCAGTTTACATTCTATACTAGGCCGCTCTTGCACCCGCGGGTTGGGAGTGAGTGCCGTCCTTTTTCTGTGCGGTTGGGCCAGTGTGCGCGCCGATTTGGTCATTCTGAAGGACGGCTTCATCCTGCAAGGCAAAGTCAAACGAGATACCGAGATAATCATCGACGGCAATATCCCCATTGCGGTGTCAAAGTTGGGCGGCTTCTTTATGGTCGATGATGGCGCGCGCCGGATTATCTTCCCCCAACGGCAGGCGCAGGATGTCAGCGATTCGGACAGGACGAAGGAAAGCAGCATAGAGCAGTTCGAGCGGCGTTTCAAACGCCTGGATCACTTCCGGGTGCCTGCCGGTTTGTACGCGGGCTTCACTCCCTGGACCGACAAATGGGACCGTGCCAGGAAGCTGAACACTGGCCGCGGCACCGTCGAGATTCAAGAGCACCTGAGCATCCTGAGCCCTATCTTCGTACGCATCGACGCCCGTCGTTATAACTGGAGTCCGCATTACCTCACTCGTGAGCTGGACGCCGATTCGGTGCGCGATCTGCTCTACAAGCATCCCGATCTAAAGCTGAGCGGCACCGACAAGGACAAGGACGCGGCCAAACGTTTCCGCGTATTTCACTTCCTGGTCGAGGCGGGCTGGTATGAAAAAGCCGTCAGCGAGCTGGATATCATCCTCAAGGAAGCGCCGGACCAGAAGGAGAAAGTGGAGTCGGCGCGCGAGCAGCTGAAGGCGATCGTGACGTCGCAGTTCCTGGATTTGATCGAAAGAGCGCACAAAGCAGGCCGTCATGCCTGGACCCAGGAGAAATTGAGTGCGTTCCCCCGGCAAGGCGCGGATGAGAAACTTCTCGTCCGAGTGCGCGCGCTGCAAAGCTCTTATGAAACTGCGAACAAGAACCTGGCGACCGCGCGCCACCTTCTGGAAAGTCTGCTGGGCCGAATGGAGGCCACTTCCTCTCATGCATTCTTTGGCAATGTTGTTGCCGCCATTCTGGCGGAGCTAAACGTAGATAGCGTCGGCCGGCTGGAAGCGTTCCAGGGATTGGCCCAACAGGCGGAACACGACCGCGAGGCAAACCGGACGCCGAGTTATTCGGCCGAGCAGCTGCTGTCGTTGGCCGTTTCCGGATGGTTGCTCGGCAGCGCGGCGGCGGAATCCAAGCTGGAAACCGCCACCAGCTTGTGGCGGACGCGCGAGTTCATCCTCGAGTACCAGAAGACCGCGGATGCCGCCGTGCGCAGGCACATGCTCGCGGAGTATGAGAAAAACAGGAAGCTCCCGGTCGACGAGCTGGCTCAGCTGATCAGCTTGCTGCCGCCGCCGGAACCGTTCGAAGCGGTGTCGCTGACCGACGGGCCCTGGGCTGCCGGCGCGCTCCCCTTTGCGCCGGCGAGCATTTACTGGGCACTGTTCGGAGCGCAAAAGGCATTGCCGGCGCCTCCTCTCGAGCGCCAGGTCGACATTCCCGGAAACTTTCGCAAAGGACCCCGCTACTTTCTGCAGTTGCCGCCGGAGTATCACGTCGGCCGGTCTTATCCAGTCTTGTTCGTATTGCATGAGGCGGGCGAGAAGCCCGAGGAGATGCTGAAACGCTGGTCGATCGCCGCGGCCCAGAACGGTTATTTCCTGGTCGCCCCCGAATGGGAGAAAACGGGAAGCTCGCGCCGGGGTTACCAGTATTCAGCTCAAGAGCACGCGGCGGTCCTGGAAGTGCTTCGCGAGCTGCGCCGCCAATTCCAGGTCGATTCCGACAAGGTGTTCGTGTCCGGTCTCGGCGAGGGGGGCAACATGGCCTACGATGTGGGCCTTGCTCATCCCGACCTGTTCGCCGGTGTGCTTCCCATGGGCGGCCGGCCGCGCTACTTCGCGAAGTCTTACTGGCAGAACGGGCAATACTTGCCCTTCTACGTGATCGACGGCGACATGAACGGAGACGTCGCCAAGGACAACCGCCACATCTTCGAGAGCTGGATCCCGCGCGGTTACCCCTCCCTTTATGTGCAATACAAGGGCAGAGGGTCCGAATGGTTCGAGGCCGAACTCCCCACGATTTTCGATTGGATGAGCCGCAAGAAGCGCGCTTTCCCCATCCCCGAGCTGGGCAGAGTGGGCGGCGGCGGCCCCTTCGGCGAAGGGTTTCAATCCATGCGCCCGATCGACAATCATTTCTATTGGTTGCAAGGCCAGGGCCTGGGCGACAAGCAGATCAACGACAGCCAGGACTGGAAGTCGAGCATCACGCCGGGAACCCTTCAAGGACGGATTATCGACGCCAATCAGATCAACATCAATGCCCACGGCTTCAAGCGCGCGGTAATCTGGTTCAGCCAGGGAATGATCGACTTCGATAAACCGCTCACGATTCGCCTCAATTCCCAAAAGCTTTACGCCAACCAGAAAGTCGCGCTCAGCCTGGATACTCTCCTGGAAGATTTCTTCCAGCGCGGCGACCGGCAGCGCTTGTTTCTTGCCAAATTCGAGATCGTCCCCTGAGATCACAAGAGCGTATCGAAACGGGGCCAGGCCCCTTTACTCGCACGCTCTTGCGCACTCGTCTTCTCCGAATCCGGCTTCTTTGCCGGCGGGGTGGCTAAGGCAGTTTGTATGGCCGGGGCTGGGGTCCACGCAAGGCCCGGAGCACCCGGCTGATGCGCTCGTCCCCGCCATCCCGCGAGCCGGTGTATCGCAGATCGATGGGAACTCGCTGCTGGTTGTCGTTGGTTCGTTAGGCTCCACAGATCCTCGCATCCCAACCCATTACCTTGGGTATGGCACACGGCAGCGGCCAGTCGGCGCGGCGTGGGCCATCGACGCCCTCGACGGCATAGCGCAAACCAGTTGGGCGGCTCAGAATGCGGTAGCCCAAATCCGCAATCTCGATCGTCAATGGTGGGAACCCTGCAATTGCGGGTCGTTGTATGGGGAAACCCGGTTCCTGGTGGGTGATATGGGCGGACGCAGCGGAGCAAGATCGGATGCGACGGTTGTATGCTTACGGTCGCGGCTGCCCCGGCCGGATGGCAGTCGTCACCCCAAAGAACTCCGAACGCCGAGGCCCAGGCCGCAAGGGTAAACAGGACATGCGGACGAAGTAAAGGTAAGATCTGTCCAAGCGATTCTGCTGAAGATCTCTGGGAAAGGCAGACCGAACGAAACGCGGCAACTGAGATGGGCACCTGTTCTTTTGTTTAGTACAATGCTAAGAATGAAGGCAGAGGCGAAACGGAGTGTAAAATGCAATTGCCGCAGCCGGTGCCCGACCTATTCGGCGATCTGGAAGCCGACGAACAGGTATATCAACCGCGGCCGGCGCCGCTCTTTCGGCCGCATCGCATCATCCTCACCAAAAGGAGCGTCACCACGCCAGGACACCGGGCTTTCATCGAACGCATCTGCGCCGTCTATCCTCGCGCCGAAGTCGTCGAGCAGTTCGATACGCCGCATAACAAGATCAGCCTCGGGGAATCCGATCCGTTGGCCTTGCACTACGAAGGCCGGCGCACGCTGGTCTTCGGTGTTCACCAAAGCGCCTTGGGACGCAGCACCGAAGAAAACAGTACCTGCCCGAATTTCTGGCACTTCTCACCTTATGGCTACTGCCCGTACGGCTGCCAGTATTGCTATCTGGCCGGCACGCAGGGCGTGCGCTTCTCGCCGACGGTGAAGATCTACGTCAACTTCGACGACATTCTGGCGCAGGTCGACCGCAAGGCCCGAGAAATTGGCTGGCCTGAGGCGTTCTACCTGGGCAAGCTGCAAGACGGGATGGCCCTCGACCCACTCACGGGCTATTCGCGGATCATGATACCGTTCTTCGCCAAGCATCCGTTTGCTCGCTTGCGAATCCTGTCCAAGTGCGCCGACTTCGCCAACGTGCTCGATCTCGATCATCGTGGCCATACGGTGCTCTGCTGGAGCCTGAACCCTGCGGCGGTGCGCCGTGAATTCGAGTTGATCACGCCGCCCATCGAGGAGCGCATCGAAGCGATGCGTCAGTGCGCCGAAGCCGGCTATCCGATTCGCGTCATGCTGATGCCGATCATCCCGATTCCCGATTGGCAACGGCACTACGACGAGATGTTGGAACAATTGCTGACCGTGGTTCCGGTGGAGCGCATCACCTTGGGCGGCGTATGCAGCTACGGCCCAGCCATTCAGATCATGGAAGCGAAGCTCGGCAAGGACAACCTGATCTCGCGCTCGTTGACCGTGATTGACAACGGTCCCGATGACGGCCGCGTCCGCTATCCGCGTGCGCAGCGCGAAGTGGTTTATCGCCATCTCCTGCAAACGATCCGCCACCACCAACCCGATCAAACCTGCGCCCTGTGCATGGAAGATGTTTTGATGGCCCAGGACCTGGGCCTGTATCCAAATACCGGGCGCTGCAATTGCATCTTGTAGACCTGCTTCATTCCCCTCTCAGCGAGCTTTCGCCTTGTCCACAGACGTTTTGCCCTCGGTCGAGCACCTCGAGCTTATTGCTGCCCCGCTTTCGAATGGCCCTCGAACGCGTCGGCGCTTCTTCGCCTTCCTGCAAAAATGGCGGAGCTGGTTGCGTCAGCAGATCGGTCGATCACAGGCCGGGGACAACGGCCTTGCGGATCGCGGCACCGACGATCTTTTGGCACTAGCGCTGCTCGTGCAATTCGTCCGCGATCGAGCACCGGACGCCATTCCATCGCTGGATCAGCTGCCCCGACGCCAAGCGGGCTTGACGCTTGGCCAATTGTGTGGCGACCTGCAAAGCACGACGACGTGCCCCGCGCTCAAAACAGTGTTCGAGCCGACACGGTATGCCGGCCAATGCATCCTCCCGACAACGGTGATCGAACGCACATTCTGGCAGCCCATCATTCAGGCAAGCCGAAGACTCTATGGCTCACGTGTGCCGATCACGATCTTTGGCGACCTGCATCAATGGTGTCTGGCCTTCTCCCCTGCGGAATCGCCCACCGCCAAGCGCGGCACCCGCAGCGAAACGCGTCGCTATGACAAGGGCATTCATTACACGCCAGCGGCATTGGTGAACTATCTCACCTCGCGCGTGTTGGCTCAGGCGTTTGCTGGGCTCTCGCCCGAACGGGTGCTGGAGCGGCGTATCCTCGATCCCTCCTGCGGATGCGGCATCTTCCTCGTGGCTGCGCTCCGTTACATCTTCGCGGCGCTGAGCAAGGACATGCGAAGTGAACTCTCATTGCAAGTTCGGTTGAACATCCTCACCCGGATGATCTTCGGCACGGATCTCGATGCCCAGGCTGTCGGGTGGACGATCCGTGCATTGTTGCTCACCGCATGGGAGCGTTCCGGCCGAGCCGATGAGCTTCCCGTGACGGTCCCGGAATTGAGCCACAATATCGTAGCTCGTGACTTCCTCGCGCCGGTTACCAGATCCGCAGGGGATGGCATCGACGTGATCCTGGGTGGCCCGCCGTTCGTGCGACTTCAGCAGATGCTTCACTCGGACCCCGCCGCCGTGGAGCGGTACAAGCGCGAGTTCCGCACAGCACAGTCCGGTCAATTCGATCTCTACATCCTTTTCATCGAGAAAGCCATTGACCTCCTTGCGCCCAACGGCTTCCTGGCGTTCAGCGTCTCAAACACATTCCTCCGGTCCGAAACAGGGCGGGTTCTCCGCCAACTGATCGGGGAGCAATGCCAGGTTCACGACATCATCGAGTTCGAGGACCCGAAAATCTATCCCGATGCAATCATTCAGATCGCCCTCGTGGTGCTGCAAAAATCGGTTGCTCGCAGCGTTGGCCGGCATGTCTGGATCCGCGGTAAAGGCCTGCTTCGGGAGAAACTTGGCGCCTTGGCAACCCACTCCGCGAATGCACAGGTCGAGACGCGACTTCTGTCTCCCCAGAGCGTCCGCTCCGACCGATGGTTCTTTCAATCCACGGAAGAAACCCACGTTCTGACGCGGCTCCAGGCAGTCGGAAAACCGCTCAGCCGCATACCCATCCATATCGGTCAAGGCATCGTCACCGGAGCCGATGATGTGTTCCTGGTCCGCAAATTCAAAGAGGGCCGCGACGGTGCGATACTGGTAGAGCAACGAAAAACTGGCTGGCACTTTTGGATTGAGGCGCCGATGCTGCGGCCCATCATTCGCAATCGCGACATTCACGGGTATACTGTGCCGTCGTTATCGACGTTCTGTGTGCTTCCCTACGACGCATGGGGAAAACTTCTGAACGAAGAAACTCTCCAACGAGACTTCCCGCGAACCTACCAATACCTCCTGGCAAACAAACATCGACTCACCACCGGCATTCGGAAACGTCTCGATGTCTGGTATGGCTTCTCGTCAGCCTCGGCCTTGCGCCTCACCGCCCGCACGAAGATTATCGGCGGCTTGATTACTTCGGGCGGCGACATGACGATCGTCCCTGGCACTGACCTTTGCCACAGCGGCGTACTGTCCATGGCTCCTGATGCCGCAGTGATCGATCCGTATTACCTGCTTGGTGTCTGCAACAGCACCATCTTCTGGACGATCGCGCAACAGAAAATGCCGACGATGGGCATCGGCAGACACGCCATTCGCCTGGAACGACTGCGCCAATTCCCTCTCGTGGTTCCCTGTCAGGAAAATCAAGGGTTGGTACAAGCGATCGCATCCGCAGCGCAGAGTCTTGTTGTCGATCCCGTGCCGCTGAGGCGCAAAGAGATCATCGCTGAAATTGATCGTATGGTTCGTGAGCTGTATGGCGTGCCGAAGAATCAACTTGGGCTGCATGACCAATGTGTCGCGGAATGATGAAAAGCGAATGACCCCGATCCAAAACCGGTAGTAGGTTCCTCGATGCCACTGTCTGTCGGACCAGGACCCCCGTCTCCGATAAGTTCAATCTTCAGGAAGAAGGCCGGTACAAAACTCGGCGCCGCCCATCCCGAGGATTCGTAAATCTGGGTATGATTCCATCAGCAATTACTGAAAGCACGCGAGACCACAAAGGAGGCGTTATGCACAAGCGCTCGTGCATGTTGCGAACTACACGAAATACCGGCTGCTCCATCATTTGGTTCGACCGCGCAAGTTGGCTGGTCAGCAATCAGTTTACAAGTACGGCTCACTGCTGCGAAACAGAACTGTGCAAAAGGTGAGTAGCCTTCTGCCGTCGTTTCTCGCCGAAAAGGCGTTCGAGCTGAATATTATTGCGCCCTATGCGATGCAAGCCCTTGGCGCGTCATTCGAGGATCTTTGAACCGCCGTGAAGGAAAACGCGTGTAAGCCCGTCCCATTACCGATCAAGAACGCCTTGTCGTTGGCACGCCAGCCTCGGAAACCAAAACTCTTTCCCGTCTTGGTCCCCGTTGGTGATGAGGAAGCGGAAATGGAGAACCGTTATTGACGGTCCACGATTCCTCGAATTTGCTAACTTTTTGAATTGAGTGATTCGGGCAGGCCTCAACCAAACAGACCAGCCGCTTTGAGCCGGTCGTAGGTATCCGCGATTTCCTTGTCATTGAACTTTGCCCCTTTGAATTCCCGGAACCGGGCTAGCACTTTTTGCTTGGGCGGCTCTTTTCCGAGGGTTGCTTTCATTTCCCGGAAAGCATAGTCGAGCGTCGCGATAAGTTCGAGGTGATCAGGCTGCAGAGGCAGCAATGCCTTGACCGTGCTCTTCACGGTGCCCTCGTATCGCTCGAGCATCGCCGCATGTTTTGCGATCAGCTCTTCGCAAGCTGGTCCAGGCGTAAACTTGGAGTACTTGTCCGGGTTTGGCGAGCTATCGGCAATCACCTCGTCGGCCATGAGCCATTCCGTGTCGCCCAGGATGGTGTTGCAGAAGGGCCCATAGTGAAATACTTCGAAGCGATACCGCATCGGGACATCCAACACTTGGAGGAAATAGACGATCTTCTGGATAGCCGTGCGGCCGAGATAGCCGCCGTCCCTCTGGGCCACATCCGCAGCTTCCTTGACGACCTGTGCCAAAAGGGCATGTTCCCACGTCCCACTCAAGAACAAGCTCATGATTGGCCTCCCAACTTGCGATATTCGTCAAGCGCGAAAGACCTGATTGTACGAAGCAGTTCCGCATTGTCACGGGCGATGTCGGAAAAAATGCGGGCTACTTGGAAACGCCTGGGTATTCGTCGCAGGATGTGGCTTCTTGATCCCAGGTAATGCGATTCTCCGCTTGATTCGATGAGTGGCAGAGCCACCAACCCCGTTGCTTCCGTGTCCTCCGGCAGCAAGAGTCTATGAATCGATTGCGAAGCAACATCGGGAATGAAGTCAACCTCGGGGAAATTCTCGCGCAGCTTTTCCAGCAGCTTTCCCGAATGTTTCAAATCCATCGCGTTGGCATCTTCTCCGGTTTCATGTACGACCCGATGGTGGTTCCGATCCCGAATGCGAGCTGCCCATTTGCCATGCCCTCCCTGGCCCTTTTCGGCCTCCTGAAGTATCGTCGCCATCGCCTGAATGTCCGTCTGGTTCAGGATCTTGTCAGCAGAATCAAAAGCCTCCCGGCCTTTCTCGGCAAAATACTGGCACAGGTAATAGTCGTAAATCCGACGAATGCGATGATAGTAGACCTGGGTATTCATCTGATAGCGCGCCAGAATCAACGCCTCGAACGTGTGGATGCCGTCTCGATGCAACGCAATCTCCAAAGCACCGCCATCCGCCTCGTGCAAGTCTAGGCACTGCACCATGCGTCGATGGTCGAACCGACCATACTCGACTCCACAATGATGCGAATCGCGCTGCAAATAATCGGAGCGATCCGCGTCCATCTCCCCGGAAACCAAGTCCTTCAACACCTTGAGTTGCGGAGGCATGACCGCCCCGCCGCGGAGAAGCTTTCCCAGCAAACCAGAAAACCCGGCGAAGTACGCTTTGTCCAATTCGTTGCCGAGAAACTCTTTCTCCTCTACCAATTTGAATGTGAAGGACTCGTGGCCGCCGCCCTCGTGTATCACGGTTTCTGCCGCATGAGAGAAGCACGCATGGCCTACGTCATGAAGCAGACCTGCCAAACGAACCAACTGCCTGGCAATGGCCAGTGGTTCCTGATTCAGCTCGGCGACTTTCTTGAGGTTCCATTCAAGAAGGGCTCCGCGCGTTGCCGCGAGCTGGTCAAAAGCCCGGCTTGCAAGCTCCATCACTCCCAGACAGTGCTCGAACCGCGTGTGGGTCGCCCCGGGATACACCAGGTCAGTCAAAGCAAGCTGGCGAATATGTCGCAATCGCCGAAAGATCCAGTGGTCGATAATCTTCCGTTCGTTTTCCGAATACCGGATAAACCCATGGACAGGACAACGAATTCGATGATGCGGAACATCGTTATTCGTCAAATACTCTGGCTGGCGAAAGGACGAAGTTGCTTTCATGCGTTTGCCCTGACTGGCCGATGTGGTAATATACGGAAGTACATTATCCTGTCAAGGCCGAGGTCGCATCCGCATGAGGCGGAACCGGGTTTGGGATGGGGCTTGTTCCTGAAAAGCGTCCTGCCAATCGTCGCTAGACCATTTCCACTGTTCTGCCCTGTCTACCAACCCTCGACGCACTGGATTGCCGTGGATGGATTCGATCATCGCCAGCACCGTCTGTGGCCAGGGAGGTGCTAGCGCGTCGGTTTCAATCCATGGCGAGAACCAGACGAGACGCTTCGAGTAGTCGAAAGTGCGTCGGCACGAGTACGCTTGACACCCTACCGCTTCCACGAAGGCCGGGCCGAAAACAGCCCGTCCCCTTGGTCTCTAGAGGGGCACTCCCATCGTCGGCGTTTATCCCACCGATGGGCTCAAAATAAGGGCCCAAATCTCTTGGGCTGCTGTTCCATCTCCGCCTTGCTGAATCTAAAATAGTGGCGTCGCGACTATCGCGAGCGCTTGGTGATTCGTGACGCGAGTCGGCGCAGGTCTCCGGGCCTCGCTGCTAGCGCTGACCGCAGTCTCCTCCAGGTTCGGAGAGACCTGCGGTCAATCCGAGTGCGGGGTCGCGAGACCCCTCGCACAGCTGAGGAGGCACCGCGTGGTTCTGTCCAGTAAGACGAGGGCGACGGCCGCTCCCATGGCGCGATTGGCTGCCGAAATGGCTCGTTTTCGGCGCACTTTCGGCGCACTCTTGGCGCACCTTCGATTGGCCCAAGCGCAATCTGATATCCATGCGTATGGAAGGCATGTTGCAAACGGCGCCGGGCCCCTTTACTTGCACGCTCTTGGGCACTCGTCTTCTCCGAATCTGGCTTCTTTGCCGGGGATGCTGGCTGAAAGGGCAGCGGGGGACGCGGGCGGGGCCAAGCGGCTGCTGGATGCTGGCCTTACGAGAGAACGAGAGGCATATTGAATGTGGTATTCTAGGCACTAAAGGAATGGGCCGATGCAGTTCTGATCGACGCCAGGCACAGTCAGGGCCAAGGGCAGCGATGCAATGTTCGGACGCGCTTCGGCTGCCACGTGGCCCGTTACCCGGATAACTTGCTTCCGATAACGGAGAGAAGGGTACAACCCATGCATCGTCTCACGCGGCACTGGAGAATCCTGCTGGGCTGGCAATTTTTGGCTGTGCTCACGGCCATCCTTTGGCCCTCAGGATGCGTTCTTGCCCAGGCGTTCCCGTCGGACCCTGTGGAACAATTGCGGCGGACCCTGAAAGCCACCGATTCGGAATTGATAGCCCAGGATAAGCAATTGGCTCAACAGCTTGAAACGGCAAAGCCGGAGGACCTGACAAGGACGAGGCTCTACAACGAAGCGCGGGAACGCCTCCTCACGCAGCGTATCGATGCGCTGCGCAACATCAGCGACATGCGCCTTGGGCTGCAGCTTCAGGATTGGAATCAAGATCTCGACTCTCCGGATGAAAGAACTCTGGTAACCAAGAAGGTTCGAGCAGTTCTGGCCAATCGATTCAAAAAAGCAATCCGGGATGCTCTTCACTACGGAAGCACAACTGCTCGACTCGCCGCCATGAACCTGCTCGCGGAATCGGGGGTGCTCATTCGAACTGCGGACGATACCAAACTGATCGGTCGGGGATTCGGTCCCGATCTCGCGGACATCGTCCAACATGGCAATCTTCCTGTAGTCCAGGAAACTGCAGCCCGTGCATTGGGCCAGGTGTTCCCAGCGCCGCAGGTCGCTGTGCCTGCGTTGCGGAAACTGCTCGAATCTCCCCTTCCTGCCGAACGTCGCGCCGCGGCCTCCGGTTTGCTGGGGCTGATCCAGGTCGTTTCCCAGCTCGCCGTCGGGTATAAGAGCACGAACCGGCCGGACGCCGACCTCGCGGATGTCCTGGGCGTTGTTCAACTGGTTTTGCCGGCGGCCAGTCAAGGATTATCCGACCGCGACGCCGAGGTCCGCCGGCTGAGCGCCCAGGTGGTCCAAGAAGCGGCGGCTGCCCTGGTCAATCAAATACCGCAATCACGTTCGCTGGAAGAAAGCGCTAACACTGGGCGTGCGCCGGGCAGCGAGAAATCGGCGGAACTGCTCCAGCGTGCGGCGGAGGCTTTGCGGAACGCCGCGCCCGCCGTGGCGCGGGCGCTGCGCGATCCGGATCCGGCCGTTCGACTCGAAGCCCAGCGTGCCCTGGAAAAAATGGGCACTGCGCGGCAGCGCTTTCAGCGCTTGATCGAGAGCACCGGCCAGCAACAGAGCACCCGCCTTTCAGCCGACGAACCAGGCGCACGTTCGGGACAACCCGGTAAGTCAGCCGCGCCCGATGCACTTCTAGAAGCTCTTCAGATCGCCATTCCCGCCTTGAAAGCGGATTTACAGGATCCTAATGTTTTAGTCCGCCTCGGGGCCGTCGATGTCCTGGAAGCGCTGGGTCAGGACGCCGCACCGGCGACGCCGGACCTTGTCGAAAGGCTCGGCGACAAGGACGTGTTCGTTCGCTGGGCTTCCGCCAGGACGCTCGGCAAAATCACTTCGGCCGCAAAAGCGCCGGCCATCGAGGGACTGTCTGCGCTCTTGTTCGATACCGACCTGGAAGTGCGTCTGGCGGCCGCTTCTGCTCTCCAGCGCTACGGCCCTCTTGCCAAGCCGGCGGTTCCCGACTTGATCCGGGCCATGCGGGCCAGCGATGCGGAAATGCGCGTGGCCGCCATGCGAACACTCGAAACCACCGGCAAGGCAGCTCAGCCGGGCATCCCAGCGCTTGCCACGGCCTTGCGGGACCCTGATCCGCGCGTTCGGCAGGCGGCAGCCGAGGTCCTCGGCAAATTTGGTCCTTTGGCCCTGTCGGCTGAGGTGGCCCTGCGCCGCTCACTGAGCGACGACAACCCTGATGTCCGTCGGGCCGCGAGCGACGCTCTCCTCGATATCTTGAGGCCCATAGACCAGAAGTAAGCACGCCTAAAATAGCCTGCTGCGAACAGGGTATTGTCTTATTTTGCCAACCTGGCATCAATCTTCTCGTAGCTCAAGCTGGCAGCTTGAGCTGCTACCCGAAAGGGTCAGGAGTTTCTGGCCTCTTTTTCATTGCTCCCTCAAGGGCTGGCTCCGGGCGCACAGTCATGAATTACCTGGTAAATGGCGACCGTTAGTCGGGGCCCCTCCCGGTATTCCAGCGGAACACGGCCGGCATAGAAGCAGCCTACCGTGCGTAACGCCACCGAGTCATCGACCTTGAATTCCCGAATTCTTCGCAGCGGGACCTCTTCGAGTGGCATTCCTTGTCGATGGATCGTCTCTCCGGGGACAACCAGCCAGTCGCCCGCGCGCAGGCGCGACACACCAGGTTCGACCGGCCTCATGCCCGCGCGCTCTGCGTAATATTGAAAGCCCCAGTGACCCACGTACCAGATTGTGCCACCTTCCTTTTTGTTCAGAAACTCCGCAGCCTTTGCTACAAGCTGCTTTTGCGCGTAGGCGTCGCGCACATCGATTCCGTAAAACACCGCCCCGAGGAGCGTGCCGGCAAGGACAATGCCCCAGTTCAGCCGTCTGCGGGCACGCGCACGACAGGTCAGGGACGCGAGTCGTCCCACGAGCAGCGTTGTTACCACGACGATCCCCATCGTGCGTCGAACGGCCGGGAATGGGCTGAGTGTGAAATAGCCCCCTATCTCCGCCGCCAGCCATGACAGTAAGAACCACTCCTTGGTGTGCCTTCCGGCTTGCAGGTGCCGCCGCCAGCCGCTTCTCAGCCGGCATAATCGAAGGAGAATAACCGCTGCCACGGCAAGAACCAGCGTCCCGGCACTGTCGAAGACGCCGTCCTCCAGCCTGACCTGATCGGAGTAGCCGGCCAGGTGCCACCGGATAGTTCGATAGGGAGATGGGATCGTGCCGACGAGGAGGAATCCTGCGAGAAGCGCGCTTCCCGTAATCACCAGCGTGCGGAGACGGACATTCAACGCGTGGAGCCCGAGCAGGGCCAGGGCAGGGGAGGTGGCGCCGAGAACGCCAAGCAGAGGAAAGGTCAATGTGGCTCTATCCCAAAGCGTGGCATCACTTTGGTGAACGTGAAAAAGAAAATGCGATTTGCCGTAGCGCAGCGCCATCAGCCATTCCCAGCCCGCAAACATCAGGATCGACAACGCCGTCGCGACGAATGCCTCCTTCCAGCGCTTGAACCAGAACCCATAGAGGACGATGCTCAGCGGGGCGAGAAACGCCGTGTACTTCGTCTGCATGGCGAGACCGGCAACAACGCCTGCCAGAAGTGCAAAACCGATGGATCGACCCTCGCAAGCCTGGATAAAGACCACCAGCGCGAAGAGGCTCAGGGCCAGGGCCGGTATATCCAACATCAAGTTCATGCTGGGCAGGAAGGTGGGCGAAAAAAGCAGATAGATCAGGAGGCCCCATTCGAAGCCACGTGCAAACCGGCGGGCAAGGACATACACAGACACGACAAACAGGAGGGCAAAGGGCCATTGCCAGAGCTTCCACAGAAAAGGCTCGTCGCCGAAAATCTTGACCGCCAGAGAGATCCAGTAGGGCACCACCGGCGGCGCTAGCACCTCATCCGCTGGGACGATCCCGTCATACCAGAAGATTTGAAATCCGTATGGGTCGAGGGGATGCTCTGCGATCTGGACTGCATAGTAGTGGTACGCAGTGTCGTCTACCTGCATCGGCTTGCACGCGTTCAGCAACGTGAAGCACAGGGAGAGGCCGATCAGCAAGAGCGCCACCGGACCGCTAGGGCCCTTGGCAAGGACATGCCATTGGCTGAATCGTGGGTCTGAATTCACAGTCGCTCGCCGCTTCCGGCAGCGCGGGGGGAATCGCGGCCGTCCCGCTGGTTCGAAGGCATGGACGATCGCAACGGGTTCCGAACCTTGAGCATGACCTTCGCCGCCTGATAAGTTGCCATTCTGCATGCCCCGCGATCGTTGGGCAACAGCGAATCCCAATGCCGACATCGAATGAAATATGCTTGTGGCCCACTTGACGTGGTTGGTACATTAACTCAGAAGCGTATTGCCGATTGACCGGGAGAGTAGGTGCGGGCTCACGGACAGTCGTTCGTGAGCCCCTGCTGTTGAGATGGAGCATGACCGAAGCGCCGCAGCCACTGGCCAACACCGCCGCCGATTCCGCATTGCAGGCGTATGTCCTGGGACCGGTCGACTTCGACGCTGCGCTCGCGCTGCAGCGCCGGTTGGTCTATCAGGTGAGCGGTGACCGTTCCGCCTCTGCGCTGGTCCTCTGCGAACACCCGCCTTTGATCACCGTCGGCCGCCAGGGAAGTTGGAACAATGTCCTGTGCGAGGCGGAGGAGCTGGTCGCGCGCCATTGGAAGGTTCGGTGGGTGAACCGCGGCGGCGGCTGCCTGTTGCACCAACCTGGTCAACTGGCCATTTATCCTATCCTCGCCCTGGATCGCCTCGGTCTCGGCCTGCAAGACTACATCGATCGACTGCAAGAGGTCGTCGTCGCCGTGCTCGATGACTTCAGCATTCGCGCTCATACGCGGCCGGGACAGCCCGCGGTCTGGGTGGGAGATCGGCCTGTGGCCGGCATCGGCATCGCCGTGCGAGACTGGGTGACTTACTACGGCGCCGTGCTGAACATCAATCCTAATCTCGAGGTGTTCCGGCGCGTGCTGACTTGCGGATCGGGACGGGCGGAAGGCGCCATCATGACGTCGATCGAGCGCGAGCGCCGTGGGCCGCTGCGGCCTGCACTCGTTCGCGAGCGTTTGCTGGAGCATTTCGCGCAGCGATTTGCCTTCGCACGCACGTCGCTCTTCTTCGAACATCCCTTGCTCCGGCGAAAGGCCCCTCTCGATGCGCTCGCTACCCGTTCTTGACTCCTTGCCCGCGCCAAGCGCGCCGCCCCCGCAGCGCCGCTTGCCCGACTGGCTGAAGCGCAGCCTACCCCGCGGCAATGGGAACTCCTTTACGCAGGAATTGCTAAACGAGCTGCGCCTCGAAACGGTCTGTGAGAACGCGCGCTGCCCGAACCGGCCCGAGTGTTACGCGCGCCGGACCGCCACGTTCATGATCCTGGGAAACGTCTGCACCCGTCCCTGCGGCTTCTGCTCCGTCCCGCGCGGGTCACCGGAAGCCCTGGAGGATGACGAGCCGGAGCGCGTGGCGGAAGCTGCGCTGCGTCTAGGACTGCGCCATGTGGTGATCACTTCCGTGACGCGCGATGATCTGCCCGACGGCGGGGCCGATCATTTCTACCGCTGCGTTCTCGCGGTGCGCGGCCGAACCGGCGCAGCCGTTGAAGTGCTCACTCCCGATTTCCTGGGAGACGAGAGCGCCATCGAGCGGGTCCTGCAAGCCCGGCCCGAAGTTTACAACCACAACATGGAAACGGTGCCGCGCCTGTACAAAAAAGTCCGCGGCAGGGCCGAGTACCAGAGGAGCCTCGATCTGCTCGCGCATGTCAAACGACGGGCCCCCGAAATCGTCACGAAGAGCGGCCTGATGCTGGGCCTGGGTGAGACCAGGGAAGAGTTGCTGGAGGTCCTGGCCGATTTGCGCGATGTCCGCTGCGATAATCTGACTCTGGGGCAATACCTGGCGCCGACGCTGAAGCACATTCCTGTCAAGCGCTACGTGCCGCCTGCGGAATTCGACGAGCTGGCGGTACTGGCCCGCTCGATGGGATTCAAACATGTGGCAAGCGGGCCGTTCGTACGCTCCAGTTACCATGCCGATGAAATGGTGAAGGACCATGCAAGCGCCCGTGATACTCCCTGAGTTGGGAGCAGCACCCGTGGTCCTGAGCTCCTGGTACGCCGACTCCGGCGAGGAGATCTTCGAGGGCGATCGCCTGGTGGAGGTGCTCGTCAGCGGCGCCACCTTTGACGTGTCCGCACCGGCAACGGGCCGGCTGGTCGAGAAAACCGCCTGGCCCAACGACCCCCTGCATCCGGGACAGGTGCTTGGCGTTCTGGAAGTGAACGAGAGTGCGGTTCGTCCCGATCAAGGGCAGTAGTAGTCTGCAATTGCGGACGGGCTCCTGGATCGCGCGAGGATTTCATGGCCCGAGCGCTCTTCATCTCGCTGGATGGATTGGATGGGACAGGCAAATCGACTCAATGCCGGCTGCTGGCGGACTGGTTGCGGACGCGCGGCCACCAGGTCACAGAGTGCGCCGATCCCGGCGGCACGGCCATTGGCGACGTGATCCGCGACCTGCTGCTGGACCGGCGCCGCGAAATGGCCCTGCCGTGCGAAACTCTCCTCTTCATGGCCAGCCGGGCGCAGTTGACTGCCGAGATCATTGCCCCGGCGCTGGCATCCGGCCGGATCGTCGTCTCGGACCGCTATCTGCTGGCGAACGTTGTCTACCAGGGCCATGCGGGTGGACTCGACCCCGCTCTGCTATGGCAGGTCGGCCGGATCGCCACGGGTGGACTGGAACCAGACCTCACGCTCATTTTGGATTTGCCCATCGAGATGGCCCATGGCCGGCGGCTTGGCCCGGCGGATCGCGTGGAGAGTCGCGAGTCTTCGTATCACGAGCGCGTGCGCACTGGGTTCCTGGCCGAAGCCCAGCGTCGGCCCGACAGAATCAAGGTAATCGACGCCAACCAGTCCATCGCCCTAGTGCAAGATCGTGTTCAGGAGGAGGTGGCCCGTGTCCTGGCAGCGGGTGCGGGGGCATGAGCCCCTTGTCGAGATGTTCGAGCGCATCGTCGCGCGCGGCCGGCTCGGCCATGCCTATCTTTTCTCCGGACCACCGGGCGTCGGCAAGCGCCTCTTTGCCGAGGAGCTGGCCAAGGCCCTTCTCTGCGAGGCTCCGGCAAGGCCGCGCCTGGAAGCCTGCGATCAGTGTGCCGCATGCGCCCAGGTCGCGGCCGGCACTCATCCCGATTTTTATGTCGCCGGGCGACCGGAGGATGGTCTGGAGCTGCCGATCGAAGTTGTCCGCGAGCTATGCCATTCCTTCAGTCTGAAGTCGGCGCGCGGCCGAGGCAAGGTCGCAATCCTCGACGATGCCGACGATCTCAATGACGCCGCGGCTAACTGCTTTCTCAAAACACTCGAAGAGCCGCCGCCGCGCTCGGTTCTTCTGCTGATCGGCACTAGTCCCGACCGGCAACTGACAACGATCGTATCCCGTTGCCAGGTCGTGCACTTCGCGCCGCTTCCCGAATCCCTGGTCGCGGAGATCCTACGCGAGCAGGGACTCGAAGACCCGTCGCTCATTGATCGGCTGGCCCGGCTGAGCGGGGGCAGCCTGGGGCAGGCCCTCGCCCTGGCGGACCCGGCCCTATGGAGCTTTCGCGAAAGCCTGCTCGACCTCCTCAGCAAAACGCCCTGCGATAGCGTTGGGCTGGCGCAAACCCTGGTCCGCTTCGTCGAGGAAGCAGGCAAGGAATCATCTGCCCAGCGGCGCCGGGCCGCGCTGGTTGTGGGCTTCCTGGTCGAATTCCTGAACACGGCCCTGGAGCTGAGCGTGGGCAGCACGCCCAAACTGGCGGAACCGACGGACATGCGTATGTTGGAGGAATTGGTTGGACGCAAGGACCCGGAACAAATCCTGGCCTTACTCGACCGCTGCCTGGAAGGCGATATGCAGATTGACCGGCGCGCTCAGCTTGTTCTGGTGCTCGAGGCGCTGATGGATGCTACCGGTCGCGCGATCCAGTAGGTTTATTTGCGGTGCAATTGCTATTGCCCCGCCAAGGGCGACTTGCTATACGCACTCCCTCCAGAACTCATTTAGCATTTGGGAAACTCTCGTTGCGCACGCACGGTCCGTCGCGCTGACAGGCCCTCCTTCGAGCGGAGTCTGCGCCGAGCGGGCCAAGAAAGGGCAGGCTTTTGCCGTGAAGCGCTGGGCGGTCCTGACATTGTTGCTGAGTGGGTGCAGTACCGCGCCGCTGGCGGATGTACTGGACCACCTCAAGCCAGGCAGGCTGGAACCGGGGCAGACGGCGCCTTACGGAGGCGTTTGTAATCCCCATCCGGGAGGGCCCGCGCCGACTGTAGCCGGCCCAATTCCGCCTCCGGTTTTTCCCACAGCACCGGCACCGACAGCGCCGCCAACGGGGGCCCCACTCGCACCTGGAGCCGCGCCGTCCTTGCCGGCGCCGGTCATGCCGATGCTCTTGTCGGGCCCGACAACTGGCACGTCTGCCGGTCCGAACAAACTCCCTGCCATCAGCACCGGGAATCCGCCCTGAGCAACTCATTCCTTTCCGTATAGCGCAGCAATGCTGGCGGCTTGCTCGTGATGCGCCAGCCAGGCCGCCACTTCGCGGGTCTCGCCGGCGAGCTGCTCAACTTGCCGGCGTTCCAGATGCAGCGCATCGGCCACGTCCGCGGGGATGGCGAGATACCCCCCCCCTAGGTCGCTGCGCACGCGCTGCTCCAGGCGCCTGTGAAATTCATTGCGGATTGCGGACCAGCGCACAGGTAAGAAAAGAATGACGAGGACGTGGAGAATCACTAATACGACCAATAGAACGATTGCCGGCAAGAGCACGTCAAACAATTCGATCTTGATGTCGGTCATGAAATGACGCCAGAGCAGACGCAGGCAGGCGGCGACGAAAACGGCGGCAGGAAGCCAATCCGCCAGAAGCGTAAGGCCGCCCTGCGCCCAACGGCGCACTCCAGCCGGGTGAGTCCATTGGCGTTCGACACTTTGCAAGACTTCGACCAGCGCCTGCGCATAGCGTTGCCGCCAATTCATCTTGGAGGTGGCTTCCACCGGCTGGGTGAGCAGGTCGAGCGGAAAGCCTTCTCGATCTGCTTCTACGAGAAGACGGTTGGGGAGCGCACGCGCGCGGGCATCCAGGTGACGATCGCCGGCCGCCGCGCTGCAGTTCCGTGAGAAGGCAGCCAGGTCCCATGCAGCCGGCATTTGCACGGATTGTGCGGAGCGGGGCAGAAACGGGAGCCGATCGCGAAGTGTCGAGCCGAAATACTTCGCGCGCGTGAGCAAGTGCAGGTAACCCGCCATGATCCCGTGGAAGCGGCGCTGGCCTTCCATTGCAAAGTGTTGTTCGATTTCGCGCTGATAGGGCTCCAACGTGTTCAGGAGAGCTTCCACCGTGGAGGCAGCTTCCTCCGCCAGGATTCCTTCCCAGCTGGTTCGGGTCTTGTCCGCCGCCGCGGACAACTCCGGCGGGCACGCAGCGTCAAGCGCTTGGTGCAGCTGCTGCAGCAATTGGCTGACGCCGCGAGCCTTGATGGCCTCGATCTCCAGACGCGTCAAACCCACTTCCAACCAGCGGACAAGCTCGGAAAACTGTTCTCCCTCCGGCAGGGAGGGCGGTTGCAGGCCGTCGCCATCGGCTCGATCGACCCACGCCTGAGCGGTGGTGCGGAAGAGAAGAGGATTGTCGAATCCTTCGTTCTTGAGATCGCGAAGAAGATCTTCATCCGGCCGCACGCCGCCGGTGCCATGCAAGCAGCGGTCCCATTTATTGAGCACAAACGCAAAGGCGTGCCGGCGGCGCTGCTCTAGGAAAAGTTCCCAGCCCAACTTGTCGTGATATTTTTCCTGGGAGCCTACGTACAGCACGATGTCGGCCACCGGCAGGAGATTGTGCAGTTTCTCGCGGTTGGCGAGGTCGTTGCTGTCCAGGTCGGGCGTGTCCACCAGAATCTTTTGTTCGAGCGACGGCCGATTGTGCGCTGCCAGCCGGCAATGTTGCATGACCGGGTCCAGGCGCTCGGGGCGGACCGACGCGTGATAGTAGACGACGGGATCGCGCGTCGTCGGCCGGACGAACGAGGCCTGAGCGATTGCTCCGCCGGCCATTGCATTGAGGAGCGTGGACTTGCCGACACCGGTGCCGCCCATGAGCATGATGACGAGCAGGGGCCGGTCCACGTCAAGGGCCTCGGCTTGTCTGTCCAAGTCGGCGGCGAGTCCCTCCAGTGCGGCCCGCGCCATCGTACCCAGCGGGTATCGATGGGCCGTATCCAGCCAGGCACGCAGGCTGCGCTGCAAATGCCTTAGCGCAGGGGCCAACGTGCGAAGCAACGGCTCACCAGAAGTTGTCGGCACACTACTCATCAGATTGAAGCTGGTCCATATCGCCGGCTTGGCTCTCTGGATCGGTATGTCAGCGGCGCTCGCTGGGGCCGAGCGCCTTGGCCACAGCGGTATCCAGCTGGCGGACCGCTAGCGGGATACGGCGCAGGGCTGCTTGCAAGCGCTCGAACGTCGACCCTCCCGTGGCAGGCCATTGCGCCAGCCATTCCGCCAGTGGCCCGGAGATGTACTGGGCTTCGAGCAATTGCTGCCGGGTGCGAATCTGCTCGCGTTGATTATCGACATACTGCTTGCCGAGCAGCTCGATGACCTGCTGCTTGATGGCAGCCAAGAGCGGCACCAGCACGAAATCCTGCACGCCGAAGTGGCCGATGGTGAAGGCGCCGACGATAGCTGCAACATCCAGCGCAAAGTTGCCGCTGCGCAGGGTGGCCAGCATGATGGGACTCTTTTCCAGCTCTTCGTAAATCGAACGCGCCGTGCGCTCCACCTCGTCGGCAAGGCTGAGCCGGAAGCTGCGGAAACCCTGCTCGAAGCGGACTCGGGCCAGGCTGGCAAGATCGCTGTTGAAGCCTTTCTCGATATGGTCCCATACGCCGTGCGCGTCAGCCCGGCGCACCGCTTCCTTGTGGAGCATGTCGAGCCAGCCCTTGAGGGCCTGTTCCAGCACGGGATACTCGGGAAGCGATGCAGCCTCGGACCGGCTCAACGCCTTGCCCAGCCAACCTTTAATAAGCCGATAGGGAGTGCGCACGACCCAAAGGGCGGTGCTGACCACCTTGCCCGCGCCGGGCAACTCCAAGAGATCGAGCAGCCGCACCAGGGCCTCGTCGAAGCTCGCGAATTTCTCGCTGCTCAGGTATTCCCGCCGATAGCGGTTATCGAACTCGACCTGGCCGGCCTGCACAAGGCTCCGCCAGTCCTCCAGAGCAGCCACATCCTGCCGGGCGGCGGCTAGGAACTGCTCGCAATGGGTCGTCAGGTAGCGGGCTGCTCCAGTCACAACCCTTCGCCGGGCGGCCAGGGCAGGGTCGCCCAATACGCCCACCTGATTGAGGAGCGTAATCCGCGTGCGCGCTGCCAGGCGCACCGGGTCCGCCAGCTGCTCAGGGGTCAAGAAGGGAATGGCGAGACAGGCCACGGCATCTTGTGCCAATTTGCCGAGAACTTCACGCTGGAAATGTGCGATGATGGCTGGCGCATCCGCCTCCTTCATTTTCATCAGGCAAACAATCACCGGCTTGCGCGTCTGGAGAAGAAGCTGTAGAAACTGCGTGGGAACCTCATCGTTGTAGCGCTCGTCCGATGCGACATAAATGAGGATGTCAGCCAGTCCAGCAACTTCAAGCAGGCGGGGGACATAACCCGTGGCCGCCCACGTCGTCATATCCGGGCAATCCCAGACGACGAAGTTTTTGATCAGGTTGGCAGCGATCGGCTCCTCGGGGACCTTGCGTAGCTGGTAGACATCCTCGTCCAGGTTCGCAGGGCTGGCCTCTTCCAGTTTGCGGAGCGGCTTCAGGAAGCCGGCATGGCCTGACCAGTCCGGCGAACCATTGGCGTTGCTGTAAGCAATGGGGTGACGCGTAAAACCCGCCTGGGGGTTTGCCTCGGCCATGACCGCCCCGGTGAGCAAGTTGATCACCGTGCTCTTGCCCGCGCCGGCTCCGCCCACGACCGCGACATGCAAGGGCGTGGCAGGCTGATTTTCGAGAAAAGGGACGATGCAATTGCGCACCAGGGACCCGGCGAGGCGCAGTTGCCCCGCGTGGACGACTTGCCCTGGCCGGTTGCGACAATGCTCCTCCAGCCAGCCCAGGTCTTCCACAAGCTGACTAGTCAGCGTGCCCGTGCCGAGTTCGTTCATCAATGGTCCCGTAATCGGCTATCTCCACTTGAGCGCGGAATTGCCGGGCCCTGGCGCCCCGTTACTAAATGACCGTCCGCGATTCGGAAGTAGGTCAGGTTTCCAACCTGACCGGACAGATTGGGAAATCTGTCCTACGCCGCTGCCGAATCAAGCACTGCGATATAGTTCGCGAGCCGCGCCTTGATATTACATGAGCCGACAGCCCGGCATTCCTGCTCGACGCTGAATTCTACAGAAAGTGAGCTAGGACCGAAACACGGACTGGCAGCGTGGGGCCGGCGCGCGGTCGAGGCGGAAGGAATCGAGCGGCACGGTAAGAGACTGCCCCAGCAGCAATTCCTTCATGACCAACGCGGTGGCCGGTGAAAGTTGGATGCCGGCGCGAAAATGCCCGGCCGCAACATAGAGATTGCTGAATCCGGGCACCGGGCCAAGGAAAGGCAATCCATCCGGACTGCCGGGACGCAGTCCTGCCCAGCAGCGCTCGAGCCCGGCTGCCGACAGGGCCGGCACGAGTCGGCAAGCCAGTGCCAACAGCTCGGCAATGGCAGCCGCCGTGGTGCATTTTTCGAAGCCGGCATCTTCTTCCGTGGATCCGACCAGCACTCGCCCATCGGGCCGAGGCACCAGATACTGAGAGCCCCAGAGCAAGATGCGGCGAAAGAGCGGCGCGCGTGTACTGAGCAGGGCAATTTGGCCGCGCACGGGATGGATCCCACTCTTCCAACCAAGCGGCTCCAGCACTGGGCCGGTCCAGGCGCCCGTCGCCACAATAAAACGACCGGCGTGAACCTGCCCTCGATCACTTTCCAAAGCAGTAATCAGCCCACCCTGGTGATTGAATCGACAGGCCGGCGTACCAGGGCGGAGCTGGACTCCCAAAGATTGGCAAGCTGCCAGCAGGGCTTTGAGGTGCCGCGGATTCCGCAACTGGCACATGTCCGGCAAATAACATGCCTTGCCAAGGCCAGGGGCAAGAGCGGGCTCCATCTCGCGAAGCTTCTTCTCGTTGAGCTGCTCGAAGACAATGCCTTCCTCGCGCCATTCATTGGCCGCTACCTGGTCCGCTTGCACCAGGAATTCCAGACCGCCCGACTGCACAAAACCGTTATCGACTCCCGTCCGTTCGCGCAATTCAGCAGACAGAGTGGGAAATAGCGCTGCGCTGTGGGCACGCAGTTGATCGATCGGCAGCCGGGCAGAGCGCGGATTGCCGGGCGGAAGGATGCCCGCCCCCGCCCAGGAAGCTTCCTGTCCGAAATCGCTCTTGTCGACGATTTCGACGCGCAACTTTTCGCGAGCAAGGTAATAGGCCGTCGTGAGGCCGATGACACCGCCGCCAATGATCAGAACATCCGGATGGTTCGCCATACCGATTGTTATATGCGGCGTGGGGTCAATACTGATACACATAGGTCGTAGCCGCATTCGCCAGAATGCGGGGGAAACCGTGCGAGATAGCCCGCATTCTGGCGAATGCGGCTACGGGGCAATGTCTCATTCTTGACCGCGCTCAGTATAGCGAGACCGGGGAGATCATCGTTTGCTTGTCACCGTCTGCTTGCCAACGCGGTCCCTGCGGCAGACATCAATATCCCTTTCCCTTATCCACGACGCACAAAAGCGGCTCGCCCACCGCGAAGCGCCGGACATTCTCGCGCCACAAGCGCCAGCGCCGGTCGTTGGCGCCCGCTGATTCACCGCCCACGTGCGGGCTCACCAGCACGTTCGGCATTTTCCAGAGCGGGTGTTCCTCCGGCAACGGCTCGGGGTCGGTCACGTCCATGCCGGCGCCGGCAATCTGTTTCTTTTCAATTGCAGCAATCAGCGCGGGCGTCTGCACGAGGCCCCCGCGAGCGATGTTGATAAAGTAAGCCGACTTCTTCATCGCCTGGAATTGCGCTTCGCCGAACATTCCCCGCGTTTCCGCAGTCAACGGACAGGCCAGTACGACAACATCTGCCTGGGGCAGCAGCTCCACGATCTTTGCCGGCTTGTCGAGGCTGAAGACGAAGGGAGGCCGTTCCATGTCCTTGGGGTCAATGGCCATGACCCGCATGCCGAAGGCATGTGCCCGCCGGCTGATCTGCGTGCCAACCCCGCCGAGGCCGACAACCAGCATGGTCTTGCCCTGCAGCTCTTGGCGTTCGTGCGACGGCTTGGCCGCCGTCGCAGCACCGGCCGCACGCGCCCTGTCGCGCACGCCGCGGGTCAGGGCCAGCAGCAGCGCAAATGCCTGATCGGCAACATTGGGGCCATGAATGCGCTGCAAGTTGGTCAAAACAATCTGACTGTCCACCAGCTCCGGGACCAGCGCCTTTTCCACGCCGGCGCTGCCAAACTGGATCCAGCGCAGTTTCTTGCCGGACTTAACGATGTCGGACGTGCAGTAGCCGATCACCGCGTCGGCATCCTCGGCCACCTTGGCGGCTTCCTCGGCGCTCCTGACCGGAATGAACTCGATCTCCGGCGCCACGTGTTTGAGCTCGGCCAAGCGGGCCGGCATCAGGTTGGGCACAACAATGCGACGCGGTTTCGTCCAGCCCGGAGTATCTTTCGTCGGCGAGGGCCCGGGAAATATACCAAACTCCTCGGAGAGGTCCCACGGAGTGACCTTTCCGGTCAGCTCCGCATAGACGTATTTGGTATTTTCCCCAGTGGGGATGACGCCCGTCCACTCCTTGTACCAGGGCATGTCGATGCCGGCGATGATGTCCTCCTCGCTCTTGTCAGCCTGGATGCCCTGCTGGACCTGTTGGCGGAGTTCGACGAAATAGCGCTTCTGTTTCTCCAGTAAATCCTTGCCAGCGATGGGACCATGACCGGGCAGAACCATCTTCACATCGAGCTGCTGGGCGCGCTCCATGACGCGTATCCAGGAAGCCGAATCCGAATGGCCCATGAAGTTGAAGGCGCCGTTCACGCAGGCGTCGCCGGTGCAGAGGAGCTTGTGCCGGGGCAGATAAGCGAAGGCGTCGCCCGAGGTATGCGCATGGCCGAGAAAGAGGAACTCGACGCGCTGCTTGCCGTCGTCGAACACCAGTTTTTCGTCGAAGACGACGTTGGGGACCTTGAGTTTGCTCTCCGCAACATCCTTCCGTCCGGTCGGCCCGCGCCCCGCCTGCTTGAATTCCTGCACGCCGTTCTCGCGGAGCAGCCGGTAACAATTGGTCTGGGCAACGATGCTGGCTCCCGCATTGCCGAAGACCGCGTTGCCGTAAGAATGGTCGCCGTGATGGTGCGTATCCAGAACGTAACGGATCGGCTTGTCGGTGGTCTTCTTGATCGCCTCGATGACATCGGCTGCTTCCTTGGGGAAGTTGGCATCGATCACCACGACATAGTCCTCGAAGACGATCCAGATGTTGTTGCAGCCGCCGAACTGGACATTCTTGTCGGTCGCGCTGATGGCCGAGTAGCGAAAGAAGACGCCGGGCGCGACCTCTCTCACGTCGTTGAATTTCATCTCAGGCGGCGCGTCGGCGGGTCGCACGGGCGCGCACGCCAGCCAGCACCCCAGGACGACGAACAGGATTCGTACACTGGTTCGCATGATCGATACTCCCAGGGCGGAAACCGAACATCCAAATGTTCGCGATTGTTGGTCACACTCTACGCCCGTGCGGACGGCGGAGCAATGGGCTGTTTGTTAATTAATTGTCGAGCTCGGCGTGTTCGTCAGCCGATTTCCAACGCCAACTGAGGACCGTCTAATAAGACACGAAAGGAATTCAAGACATCGCGGCCGAGGAGGATCCAGGATTCTTCTGCATGTGCGGCGACCTTGAAGGGCTGGGCCGGCAAGTCATGAAGACCAAGCAAGATCGGGTACACAGGCAGCGTGAAGGTGGCGCCTCCGAAGCCGCCAAGCTTCAGCGTCCCTACTTGGGGCAGTCCCAATAATCCGACCAAAGATTCGGGTAAGACAGTGCGATCAGCGGCCGTGTCCAATTGGGCGGGTAAGTCGCGCAGCTCCGCACCGGTCGCGAGATTGCGCACTACGACATTGACGAAGGGTGCCGGCGGGTCTAGTTGGGCGAGGAAAGCATAGCGAATCATGGTGAATCCGACGCCGAGAAATCGCGCACGACACCCGAGCGATAGACCGGCTCTGGTACATCCGTGACGAGGCCGACATGGATATCGACATTGCCGACCTTGGCCAGCACCCTGGCGATTAACGCCATTTCGTCACGATCCATGTCGATGACACGCTCCTCATGAATAGCGACAAACTTGCCGCGCTCAGTCAGCAGCATTTCCGGCAGCAGTCGGCGAAAGGCGCGGTATTCGCGCTCCCACTTAGTTCGCGGCGGCGGCCAGCGAAAATCGGGCGGGGACAACGCCGCGGGGTCAAGTGCGCTGCTCATGCTTAATCCTGAGACCAGACGATCGATTAAACGACGTATCATACCAAAAACAAGCGAAAGAGGGCATGCGAGGCATGTTGCATTCGGTTACGATTTGGGCTCCACGAACTGCCCCAACGGATCGAGTGCCCTCGTGATCTTTGTCGGGCAGGGTGGGGCCTCCCTTCACCAGTCTTGCGACCTAAACCAATGTGAAGGCTTTTTTGTCGCTAAGCTGTCAATTCGAGGTCACAGGGGGAAGTCCAGTACAACCTCGTTGGGCGCACGAATGACGTTCGCTAGAATGAAGCTTCTTGTACCCGCTTGCAAAAGCGAACCTGGGGTGAAGCCCGTTTGTCTGTCGGGCTATGTTCGACGTTGTCATGATGGACGCACACAGCCTGGAATTGCTGGAGCTCGAAAAAGTCCGGGAACTGTTGGCCGGCTACGCTGCCTGTGCGCTCGGCAAGGAACTTGCTCGCGCCGTGGAACCGAGCGCCGATCCGGTGAAGATCCGCGCGAACCTGGCACTCGTGACCGAAATGGGCGAAGCCATCGGGCAAGGTCAAGCGCCTCCCTTTGGCGGCCTTCATGATGTGCGCATGCTGGTCCGTCGTGCGGCTATCGGGGCGGTCTTGTCGGCGGAACAACTGCTGGAGGTCGCCGAGACGCTGACGTGCACTGGCAACATGTTTCGTTACCGGATGCGTCTGGACGGGCGTTTTCAGCGGCTGGCCGACGTGTTGACGCCGATCGAGGACCTGGGACCCGTGGCCAAGAGCATTACCGGCTGCATCGATAGCCGGGCACATGTTCTGGACATGGCGAGCCGGGAACTCGCCCAAGTGCGGCAGCAGTTGGCGGAGGTGGATGAGCGTGTGCAGAACCAAATCAAACGCTTGCTGCGCGATCCCGAACTCCGCAAAATCCTGCGTTATCCCAACGCGACCGTAAGCGGCGACCATTACGTCTTACCGGTGGCCGTCAATCATCGCCACAAGCTGCAAGGCGTCGTGCATCGCACGAGCAGCACGGGAGAAACGGTCTTCATCGAACCGGCCGGCGTCGCCAGCCTGAGCGCGGAGCGGGCCGTCTTGAAAGGAGCCGAGGAGCGCGAAATCCAGCGGATCCTGCGCCGGCTCACCGGAGAGGTCGGCCGGGTGTCTCGGCCGCTGACTCATGCCATCGAGGTGATGGCGCAACTGGATTTCGTCTCCGCCAAGGCGCGTTTTGCCCGAGATTACGATATGGTTGAGCCGGAAATCAACACGGAAGGCCGGCTCTGGCTCCGGCAAGCGCGGCATCCCCTCCTGGAATTCTTATTCCGAGCTCAACGAGGTACTGGGCCCGCCGGGCCGGTTGGTGCAGACTCTTCCAATTCTCCCGGGAGCCAGCAATCCGAAGCGCCAGCCGGGCCCTCGTGCCCGACCGAGGCGGAACCGCGCTCCGTGGTGCCCATTGATGTTTGCATGGGCCATGCTTTCAACATGCTGGTCATCACGGGTCCGAACACCGGAGGCAAAACTGTAACGCTCAAGACAACCGGCCTGTTGTGTCTCATGGCCCAGTCCGGAATGCCCATTCCGGCGGGGCAGGGCAGCATGGTCCCGGTTTTTCATCAGGTCCTGGCTGACATTGGCGATGAACAAAGCATCGAACAATCGCTGAGCACGTTCAGCTCACACATGTCGCGCATCGCTTCGATCCTGCGCCTGGCCGACAAGGAAAGCCTGGTGTTGCTGGACGAATTGGGCGCGGGCACAGACCCGGCCGAGGGAGCGGCCCTGGGACGAGCTATTCTCGATGAACTGGATCGAACGAACTGCCTTGCCATGGTGACAACACACCTGGGCGATCTGAAGACCTACGCTTTCACCAACGAGCACGCCGAGAACGCCGCCGTGGAATTTGACGTCGAGACGCTGCGACCCACCTATCGGCTGCAAATCGGCCAGTTCGGCATGAGCAACGCTCTCAAGATCGCACGCCGGCTGAAGCTGCCGCGCGAGCTGCTGCGGCGGGCGCAGCGCTATCTCCGGCGCAGGCAGCGGCGCGCCCCGGAGATGGCCAAGCTGCAACTGCTTCGCGAGGAAGCGGAGAAAGCTCGCGCCGAAGCGCTGTCCGCGCAGCACGAAGCCGAGCAGCAACGGGAAGCCTACTGCCAGAAGTTAGTCTCCCTGGAGCGCGAAGCAGAGGACGCCACGGCATTGCGCGAGGCTCGCGCCAAGCTGCAAGCCAACGACCCCGTGCACGTGGAACGCTTCGATAAGGCCGGGCGCATTGTGCGCGTCGACTTCAAGCGAAACGTCGCGCTGGTCAGCGTGGGGCTAGGTCAATGGGAGATCCCACTCGACGAAGTTTTCCCACTCGCAAAATAGAGGAAACAAAAGCGGCGGAAAAGCGCCGCAATCCAAATGCAACTTCTTTGGACTGCGGCGCTTTTCCGCCGCTTTTGGTTTCCCCTTCCTCAACAATTCACTCCGCCAACCCTTCAAAATCTGCGGAGCTCGAACTTAGAGAAGAAGAATCCCTCACGCCTTTTTCTGATCAGACATTGCGTCCAACCTGCGTAGCTGGCGCGCGTTGCGGAGACTCAACAAGAATGCCCCAAGCGCCAGCAAAAAGCCGATGCCGGTGATCACATCCTTGATCGGCGCACCTGTCTCGCGCTTGGCCAGGGCGCGCGGTTCTCCGCCGGCATCTTCTTGCACAGGGGCGACTGCCCCCACGTCGTTCGACGGCTGGGCCGTAGGTGCAAGGTCCGCCGCCGAGATGGCAAGCTCTTTGCGATGCCCCGCTCCCGCAGATATCACGACTTGAAGGGATTCAGGTCTTGCAAATGGAAAGACAAAGATACCCTGCTCGTCGGTTTGGCCTTCCGTCAAGAGTTGGTGACCGGCTCGGAATACTTCCACCTTGGCATGCTTGGCGGCATCCCCGCTCGAAAACCAGGATTCGATCTGCACTTTTTGGCCTGGCAGAACGAACGCCTGCGCGTCGAGGCGATGGGCCTGGGCAGCGCCTGCGCTCAACAAGGCTGCCAGCAAAGCGCAGGGCAGGGCAGGGGCGCTCACTGCACCGCATCGACCGCGCATGAGACCTCCTCCGCTTTGGTACTACCGAGCATCTCCGGCTTCACTCGCGCCAGAAAGCCAATGGTGAAGCCGAGGACCACTCCCTCTACCACAGCGATGGGCAGATGAGCGATGAAGATCCACTCGGCGAGTGCCCGCCAATCCTCGACGCCGCCCCATGCCAGGACCAGGCTGTTGAGCAGGACCGTGGCCAGCACGGTGATCTCACCGACCAGTAAACCGAGCGGAAACTCAGGAGCGTTTTCCAGCCGCCGCTCAATCCAGGCTGCCAGGCCTGCAACTACCAGCGCGCCGAGCACGATCAGCGGTGGCCATGTCCAGGCCCCGGCGCGCTGGCCGGCGCTGGCCGTCGAGTCAGCGCTCGCCTCGCCCCAAAGCAATGCTATCACGTACACCAGGCTCAGTATCCAGGTCAGGGCGCTGATGGTAACGAGGCCGCCGCGAAACCATAGTTGCGTGGCCCATGGAACCAGCCGCAAAAAGCCAAAGAGTTGCCAGGCCAACAGTGCAGGCAACACCATCACGCAACTATTGATCCCTAGCGAGGTGAAGCCGCCATGACCGATGAGTGCCGCCTGAAGGAACAGGCCCACGGGGATGGCGAGGGCCGCCCGCCGGCCCAGCACGACGCCCATCAGGCCGTTGAGGATCAAGTGCACGCTCGTCGGCGGCACACGCACGTGCACCAGCGAAGCGACGAAGAATGCGGATGTGAGCACGGCGACGCGCGGGATCTCTTCATCGCGGATCTTCCAGGCTCCAAAACAAGCAAGGAGGGCCGCAACCACGAAGCCGCCAAGCAGCCAACTTGGAGCCAACACGCCATCAGAAATGTGCACGGCCAACAAAGGATGAATTAGCATGCCCGTCATGAAGCTGTCGATTTGGATCCCAGAAGTTACCTCGGCGTCACCGGCTCATCGACAAACACCCAGAGCGTGCTGCGTTGCCGCAGGGGATATTCCTTGCCGTCGTGTTGTTTCACGCCGCCGTCCCGGCGGGCCGTGAGACACCACCAACCTGCGTCGGTCAGCGTGCAAGTCAACACGCCGTTCGGGTCGGTCTTGGCGGTGCGCGTGATGTGCTCTTCGGGCGGCAGCATGGCTGGAGGCGTGGCATGGTAATGCTCGATCTCGACGATTGCGCCGGCGAACGGCTTCCCCCCGCGCGCAACGGCATCCTTTCGCAATCGTTGGCTTTCTTCCGGCGGCTGCGTTTCGACCTGGGCCTGAAACGCCATGCCGGGTTGCAGCCCGTAAGGACGGGTGAGCGGCAGGACTTCAAAGGGCAAGCCGGCTGCCGCATCCCAGCCTTTTTCAGCCTGGACGTGCAGGAGACTTCTCACGGTGTCCTGCAGGAACTCCTGGTCTTCAGGCATCCAGATCGGAGGTGTTCGCAAGACGAAAACGTAATCGCCGCGCTGAAGGGCAGTGAACCGAAAGCGGTACGCTGTTGCTTTCTTCCCGTCAGCTCCTGCGATCTCGAACTTCTCCAGTTCCTTGCTCAGATCGATCTTCTTCCCATCAGGAGCGACGGCAAAGACGGCTTCCGGGGCTGGAGCGTCGAATAGCTCGTGCTCGAACGGGTGCCCCCACTGATAGACGAGAAGGACCGACTCGCCTTTCTTGATGGACCCCGTCTGGGGTAAGAGCATGTTGTAATGCGCTCGCGCGCTGCTAACGGCAAGTGCGAGAGAGACGACTACCAACACGAACTGAGGGAGCCGCTTCATCGATTTCTTCTGGGAAAAAACGTGTGGCAAATCACCATCCGCCGTGGTCGAAAGATCATACGATTCTTCAAATTATCATACCAAGTTCACCGAGGGACGAGTACGGACTGAAGCGCCAGGCCGTTGCATTCAGTTCACGTCGCATCGGCGCGTGGCCGGTGACTTGGATTCTTGCATGATTCGGATACCGTTGTGCTGCTTGCTGACCGTCGATTTCACGGTCAACTCGCTATGCTTTCCCTTTGCCGAACACCTCGCGAAACCCGGCGAGGTGCTCTGTCAGGAGCTGCTTGAGTTTCGCCGGCTGTAGATGTTCAACCTGGCGGAAGATGAGACGAGTGACGTCGCTATCGGCTCGATTGCCGCTGATGGCCGGTGAAATGCCAAAGGGCTCGATTTGGGCCAGGTTGAACTGGCCTTTTTTCCCCAGGAACCTGCAGTCCAGACCGTAGCTCTCCTTCGTCCGCCACTGTGCCCACGACCGACCCACGCCCGGCACGCGCAGAGTCACCCCGGCCCGGCTGCTCCATTCGATTTCCAATCCGGGTTCCACTTCGCGCACCACGGCCAGAAGCCGGGGTAACAAGGCCCGGTCCCACTGCAGTTTCTTGCCGGCTGGAAAGCCTTTTTCGCCGAGATGCCAGCGCTCGCCGTTCAGTTTCCACGGCATCACGTCTTCCGGCTTCGTTTGCATCCGCTTCAAGTTCTGATGAAAAGACGCGACTGCCTCTTCGAGGAATCCGCGGAACGCAGGCGTGTCGATTTCACTGAGCCGATGCGCCAGCACGCTGACCGCCTGCCAGGGCCCTTTCAGGTTGTCCACCTGCACGCGCTGTTCATTGCCATACACCTCCAACCCGGGTGTCTCGTTCAACGGGCGGATACCAAGCCTTTGCACGAGATCGGCCTGCTTGAAGGCGTTGCGACTCACGCGAAAGACCAGCCGCACCAGCCATTCCATGCCGGTCATGACGTGGAGAAACCAGCCCTGGCTCTTGCTCGGAGCCGCGATCTCCACAACGCTACGGTGGTTCCAGTTGGTGTCGCTGAACTGGCCGGCCTCGTGAACGCGCTCGTCAATCCAATTGACGATCTCTCCCTCCCACCGGCATGCGGTTCCCTTGGTGGTCACGCGCTCGCTCGTGTGCCAGCGCCGGCCGTCCGCCTCCCAGGGCATCTGGGCATCTTTCCCGACCTTTTCCAGGTCGAGGTCGCCCTCGCGCATCTGCAGCGCTTTGACGGGATCATACTTGGGACGTTCGGCGTAGGATCCGGAGGCGAGCACGTCCGCAAGGATCCTGCCCGTGTGCGACGCCGGCACGCGCGCGACCGCCTCGGGTGTGCCTTCCGCCACCAAATAGCCCCCGGCGTCGCCGGCCTCGGGGCCCAGGTCGATCACCCAGTCGGCCGTCTTGATCACATCCAGGTTGTGCTCGACCACGATCACGGTATTGCCAAGGTCCACCAGGCGATTGAGGACTTCGAGCAATTTGTTGATGTCGTCGAAGTGCAGGCCGGTGGTTGGCTCGTCCAGAAGATAAAGGGTGCGGCCGGTATTGGGCCGGGACAACTCCGCGGCGAGCTTGACTCGCTGGGCCTCGCCGCCGGAGAGCGTGGGTGCAGGCTGTCCCAAGGAGAGGTATTCGAGCCCGACATCGGCCAGCGTTTCCAGGATGCGGCGGATCTTGGGAATGTTGGCAAACAGCTCCAGGGCTTCACTGACGCGCATTTGCAGCACGTCGGCGATGCTCCGGCCCTTGTAGTGCACGGCCAATGTTTCGGGATTGTATCGGCTGCCATGACAAACATCGCACTCGACCCAAACGTCGGGCAGAAAGTGCATTTCTATCTTCTTCTGGCCGTTGCCCTCGCACGCCTCGCAACGGCCCCCTGGCTTGTTGAAACTGAAGCGGCGCGGATGGTAGCCACGTACCTTGGACTCAGGCAGCTGCGCGAAGAGCTGGCGGATCAGGTCGAAGACGCCCGTGTACGTGGCTGGGTTCGAACTGGGCGAATTACCGATCGGATCCTGATCGACGTTGATGACTTTGTCGATCTGATCAAGCCCGAGAATTTCGTCGTGGGCCGCGCCGACAGTCCGTGCCCGATGCAGCTTGCGCGCCAGAGTGTTATAGAGGATCTCATGAACGAGCGAACTTTTGCCGGAGCCGCTCACTCCCGTGACGGCGATGAAGGCTCCGAGCGGGAACCGCACATCGATGTTCTTCAGATTGTTCTGCCGAGCACCCTTGACGGTGAGGAAGAAGGGGTAAGGAAACTGGTAGGAGGACAGGTCGGAACTGTCGCGGGCAGTTACGACAGTTTTTGCGTCCTCCTTTACTCTCTTTCCCTTCTTCATGTTCCTTTCTCCTTGATGCGCCGGTTGCTCGGAATGACGATATTCCGCCTTCCGGAAAGATACTGCCCGGTAAGCGAGGTTTTGACGCGCATCACTTGCTTGGGAGTACCCTGCGCGGTGATCTCGCCGCCCCGATCTCCTGCGCCGGGGCCAAAATCGAGCAGATAGTCGGCGGCCGCTATCACCTCGCGATCGTGTTCCACCAGGATCAGAGTGTTGCCCAGGTCGCGGAGGTGCATGAGCGCCTGCAACAGGCGGCGATTATCGCGCGGGTGCAGACCAATCGTCGGTTCGTCCAGCACGTAAAGGACGCCGGTCAGACCGCTGCCGATCTGGCTGGCCAACCGGATGCGCTGCGACTCACCTCCCGAAAGCGTGGGCGTCGGCCTGCTCAATGTCAGGTAATCGAGTCCAACGTCGACGAGGAACTGCAGCCGGTTGGTGATTTCGCGCAGCACCTCCCCGGCCACCTGCTGCTGTGCCTTGGCCAGCTTGAGATTCTTGAAGAGTGCGAGCGTCTCGCTCAGGGGCAGGTTGCAGAGTGCTCCCAGCGTTAAACCTTCGAACCGGCAGGCCGCGGCATCGTCGCGCAAACGGGACCCGCAACAGGTGGAGCAGGGGACCTCACTGACCAGGTGATCGAGCTTGTGCCTGTAGACAAAGCTAACCCGCGACGCCTCGTCGATTGCTGGGAACATTCCCTTGTACTGAAAGCGGACGGTCGCTGCCGGTTTGCGTGCTTTCTGCTTTGCCACCGGCTCGGTCGGCGCCAACTCGATCCAGGCCTCTCCGGTGCCCTGAAGCAAGGCCTGCTGCTGGGCCGGCTCGAGCTGTTCGTAGGGCGTGTCGAGCGACAGACCGAGGTGTCGAGCAAGGGCTTCGGCGAAACGGCAAAATGGATTCTCCCCGGTCAAATCCGGCCAGGCGGCGAGGGCCCCTTCGCGCAGGGAACGCCGCGGATCGCGAATCAGCAAGGTCGTGCTCGCGCCCTTCTGAACGCCGAGCCCCTCGCAAGTCGGGCACCAGCCGAGCGGGCTGTTGAAGGAAAAATGATGCGGGTTAAGCGGCTCGAAGCTTCGACCGCAGCGGTCGCAGGCAAAGTGCAAGCTATAACGGTCGACGTTCCATTCTGTCTCGGGCCGATTCTCGTTTACCAGGGCGACGTGAAGAACGCCCCGGCCCAGCTCCAGCGCCGCCTCCACTGCGTCGGCAATGCGGCTGCGCTGACTCGCGCGCGCGACGAGACGATCGACCACTACCTCCACCAAATGTTTGCGGCGATGATCGATGGCCGGCGGTTCTTCCACGTTGTACGCTTTGCCGTCGACGCGCATGCGCACAAACCCCGACCGGCGGATCTCTTCCCACATCGCTTCGTATTTTTCCTGGCCGCGCCGTTCCAGCGGGGCCATCAAGTAGAGCTTGGTCCCCTCAGGCAGGCCGACGATCTTCTCGATGATCTCGTCCGCCGTCTGCGTGCCGATGGGGATGCCGCACGCCGGACAGTGGGGCTGGCCCAGGCGGGCGTAGAGAATTCGCAGATAGTCGTAAACTTCAGTCACAGTGCCGACGGTCGATCGTGGGCTTTTACTGGTGGTCTTTTGCTCGATGCTGATGGCAGGCGAAAGCCCGCTCACGTGCTCGACCTTTGGCTTTTGCATCTGGCCGAGAAACTGGCGAGCATAGGCCGACAGCGATTCAATGTAACGGCGCTGGCCCTCGGCGTAGATCGTGTCCAGAGCCAACGAACTTTTCCCCGACCCGCTCGGGCCGGAGAATACCGTCATGTGATCGCGGGGCAACGACACGGAGATGTTTTTCAAGTTGTGCTGCTGCGCTCCCTGGACCGTTATGGTCGTTAGGGCCGGGTAGTGGGGGAGGGGCGCGCTGATTTCTCGCTTCGCATCCTTGGCCTTTGGTCCGGCTCCCTTGCGCTGAGCCAGCGGCCGAGCTGCAGGCCGCAGCACCTTTTGCAAAGCCTGTCCGGTGTAGGAACTCGGGCAAGCCGCAATGTCTTCCGGCGTACCGGTGCACACGACTTCGCCGCCCTCAGCGCCTCCCTCCGGCCCGAGATCGATGGCCCAATCGGCGGTCTTGATCACGTCGAGGTTGTGTTCAATGACCACGACGGTATTGCCGGCGTCCGCAAAGCCATGCAGCACGTGCAGCAGCTTTTCGATGTCGTCGAAGTGCAGGCCGGTCGTCGGCTCATCGAGGATGTACAACGTCTGGCCGGTGCTGCGGCGACATAGTTCGCGCGCCAGCTTCGTCCGCTGCGCCTCGCCGCCGGAAAGGGTAGGGGAGGACTGACCCAGCTTGATGTAATCGAGACCGACGTCGTGCAACGTCTGCAGCATCGCCCGGATCTTGGGTACATTCGTGAAGTGGTCGAGCGCCTCCTGCACATCCATTTCCAGAGCATCGTGAATGTTCTTGCCCTTGAAGCGGATCTGCAAGGTTTCGCGATTGAAGCGCCGGCCGTCGCACACCGGGCAGGTTACCCAGACGTCGGCCAGGAAATCCATCTCCAAGCGGTTCGAGCCATTCCCTTCACACGCCTCGCAGCGGCCGCCGGGCTTGTTGAAACTGAAGCGTCCGGGAGAGTAGCCCCGGATCTTCGCTTCCGGCAACTGTGCGAACAGGGCACGGATCTCGTCGAAGACCTTGATGTACGTTGCGGGATTCGAGCGTGGCGTGCGGCCAATCGGCGCCTGGTCGATGTCGATGACTTTGTCGATCTGTTCGCTGCCAAGGATGCGATCGTGAGCCCCAATCAGGCGGCGATTGCTTTGCTCCCTAGCGTCGGCTTCTTCTTCCGATTGCTTGACCCGAAAGCCATAGCGGTCGAGCAGGCCTTCCAGAAGGATGTCGTTGATCAGCGAACTCTTGCCGGAGCCGCTGACGCCCGTGATGCAGACGAAGAGCCCCAGAGGAATCTCGACGTCGATATTTTTCAGATTATTGTGCCTGGCGCCCTGGATCTGCAGGCTTTTCGTCGAGCGCGGGCGGCGCTTGCCTGGGATGGCAATCTGTTTCGAGCCCGCCAGGTACTGCCCTGTAAGGCTTGCAGGATTGGCAACCACCTCCGCGAACTTCCCCGCCGCGACCACGTGGCCGCCGCGCACACCCGGGCCCGGGCCGAAGTCGACAATGTGATCGGCGGCGCGCATGGTATCTTCATCGTGCTCGACGACGACCACGGTGTTGCCCATGTCCCGGAGCCGTTCGAGGCTGCGCAGCAAGCGTTCGTTGTCGCGCGGGTGCAGGCCGATGCTCGGCTCATCGAGGATGTACAGTACGCCCACCAACCCGGAACCGATTTGTCCCGCCAGGCGGATGCGCTGCGCTTCGCCGCCCGAGAGCGTTGGCGCTGCCCGTTCCAGCGTCAAGTAGTGCAGACCGACGTTGAGCAAGAAGCCGAGCCGGGCCCGAATTTCTTTCAACACTTCGCCGGCGATCGTTCGCTGTATCGGCTCGAGGCTTTTTTCCAGCGGCCCCTTCTCGGGATCGAGCCACTGCGCCAAATCGCCCACGGGCAGCGCGCAGACCTCGACCAACGTCTTGCCGCCCACGCGCACGGCCCGTGCCTGGGGATTGAGCCGTTGTCCCTCACAGGCAGGGCAGCGGACCACGCGCATGTACTTCTCGAGCTGAAGGCGGCGCGGCCCGGCAGCGGTCTTCTTGAAGCTGCTCAGCAATTGCGGAATGATTCCTTCCCACGTGCCGCCGTGTTTCCAGACGCCGCCGCCGCGCTGCTTCCATTCATACGTGATGTGCCGGCTGCCCGAGCCATGGAGCAGAAACTGGCGCTGCTCCTCGGGCAGCTCACGCCAGGGTGTTTTCAAATCGATGCCCAGGGTTTGTGCGATTCCCTCAAAGATGTGTTTACGCCACCGTCCCATGCCGCGCATCCGGCCAACGATCGGGATCGCGCCGTCGTAAAAACTCAGGGCGGGGTCGGGGATGAGAAGCTCCGGATGGAAAGAATATCGATAGCCGAGGCCGTCGCACTCGGGGCACATTCCCTGGGGATTGTTGAAGCTGAATAACTGCGGGCTGGGCGGCTCGTAGCTGCGGTTGCAGTAGGTGCAGGCGTAATGTGCGGAGAGGAGTATGTCTTCATGGCTCGCTTCCTCGGCAGCGCTCTCGCTCGGCTGCTGACCAGTCTTTCCTTCCTTCCTCTCGGGATCGCGGCGGCCTGGCAGCGACTTCTTCTCCTCGGTTTCCACGGCGACAATGAGCGCTCCGTCTGCCAGGGCCAGCGCTTGCTCCACGGCTTCGGCCAACCTGGGCCGGATTTTGGGATCGTTCTTCAGCCGGTCGATGACGACGGCAATGTCGTGCTTGATTCGACGGTCGAGCTTGAGGTCCTCCGTCAAGCGGACGACTTGCCCGTCGACGCGGGCTCGCACAAAGCCGCGCTTGAGCATGTCCTCGAAGAGGTCCTTGTACTCACCTTTCTGTCCGCGGATGACGGGGGCGAGCACCAGAAAGCGGCTCCCTTCCGGCAGTGCCAAAATCCGTGCAATGATTTGCTCGCGTGTCTGGGCGGTGATCGGCCGGCCGCATTGGGTGCAATGTCCCTGGCCGATGCGCGCGTAGAGGACGCGCAGGTAATCGTAGATCTCGGTGATCGTGCCGACCGTCGAGCGTGGGTTCCGCCCCGCTGCCTTCTGCTGGATGCTGATAGCCGGGGACAAACCGGCCAGGTAATCCACATCAGGCTTCTGCAACTGTCCGAGAAACTGCCGGGCGTAACTCGACAGGGATTCCACGTACCGCCGCTGACCCTCGGCATAGAGCGTATCGAAAGCCAATGAGCTTTTGCCGGAACCGCTCACCCCCGTGAAGACAATGAGCCGGTTCCGCGGCAGGTCGAGGTCGATGTTGCGGAGATTATGTTCCCTGGCGCCGCGGATGACGATGGTGCTGTTATCCATGGCAGAGGGCCGCTACTCCGAGCTCCGAAACGAAGGGACGACCCATTAGTATACGGATGTTTGCTAGGGGTGGACAAGGGTGGGGCAGGGCGTCCCGCAGAGGGCGCCCAGAAGATTGGTGAGAGCCGGTCCGCAGCTGGCGAATCCCGGGTGAGGACGGGAATTACTATGATTTTATGGGCGAGATAGCTGCCCAGCAGATCTCGGTGGAATGAGTCCAAGAACGGACAAATCCTGAGCCCGACGTAGGTCTGTCCAGCAGTGTGAGGAGTTCCCCGAAGCCCTGTGGTCGGACGCCTGAACGATTTACTTTCTTGCTGAGTCCTTGTCTGCCCCGCTGTCCACCACGATCTCGACCATCGTCGCGGACATGTCTTGGCCGAGCGTCGCCTTGCTAGCGCCTGGGGTTCTCTGGCCCGCGCGGGCCAGGGCTACGGAATCGATCTCGATGGTCAGCTTTGCGGTGGCGTCGCGGGCCAGCTCGTCGTTCTTCTTGGCCTTGCCTTTGCCGTCGGCGACATTCGGTCCCGCCACCTTCACCAATCTGCCTGTCAGCTGGCCAATGGGTGTCCAATGAGTTTTCTCGACGCTTTTTGCTTTGTCTTTGTCCGTGGTATTGCTCTCCTTGACGCGCTTGCGACGCCCCAGATAGATCGTTACAATTTGGCCGTTCTTCAGGTCGCTGAAGTCCGCGTTGTAGCCGGGCAGCTTCGGGTCGCCTTTTAGCTCCTTCAATTGAGCTGCCGTCGGATTGATCGGCTTACCTTTCTCATCGAACTGCCGCGGAGCGTTCTTGACCCGAACGACCACCTCGTCTGCCACCTGTATTTCCAAATTGCTCTTCGTCGCCGTCGCCCGCACTCTGGGCGGATCGCCACAGGCGACCGGTTGAACGGCCGACCCGAGAACGCCGAGTGAAACGGCAGATGCTACAACGCAACGAGAAAAGCTGCGACGAAACATGACCCATCCCTCCGGGTACAGAAGGTCCCATCAATTTAACCACAAGGGCGCGCGAAAGTTCCTGGGACGAGTCCTCATTCTGCAGGCACAGGGTTTTGGTGTCATGTCTACCAATTGCACGTTGCTTGAGTAGTCACCAAAGGAAGCAACCCTGATCTATTCATTTTAATCCGCTGAGACTGCAAACTCGTTAACACCTGTTAATTAGATGGCCGATGCGCCCGGTCCACGCCCGCCCAGGTTCTGCTTTTGACAAGGTCCTGCGGTTTTGGCATCATAAACGTCACATTCCTCAAGAGTTGCGTGTGGAACCACCGGCTGGCCTTTTGGGAACTTTCAGACCTGTTACCGCGTCCAAAAGCAGAAGGTAAACGTGAACCCCGATGATCATCGGCTTATCGCTGAATGTTTGCAGGGGCGAACGGCAGCCTTTGGAGAACTGGTTCGCCGATACCAGGATCGACTTTATAACACTGTTTACCGGCTGGTCGATAACTCGGAAGACGCCCAGGATGTTATCCAGGACGCCTTCCTCAATGCATACCAGTCTTTGAACAGCTTCAAGGGCGATTCGCAGTTCTTCACTTGGCTGTATCGCATCGCCGTCAATACCGCTATCAGTTTCAAGCGGAAACGGCGCGTGGTGCTCGCTATCAGGTCGAACCGGCCGGGAACCGGAGATTCGGAGCCACTGGACTCGTCCGAATTCAGTCGCCCGGAGCATGCCTTGGAGAAAGCGGAGCAGGAGCGTCGCATCCAGGGGGCTTTGCAGCGCCTGTCTGTCGAGCATCGTACTGTGCTGATCCTCAAAGACATGGAGGGCCAGAAGTACGAGACCATGGCGGAGGTTTTACAAGTGCCGATTGGTACCGTCCGCAGCCGACTGCACCGTGCACGGCTGGAATTACGAGAACTACTGCAACAGGACGAAGAATAGGCCGCGGGTTCGACCAGAGAACCTGACCCCGACGGAGCAGAGAACGCGGGCTATCGACGCCGTATCGAGGAAAAACCATGCTTCCCGATCGCCTCTCCAGAATGCTGACGGCTTACGTCGATGGTGAGCTGAACGACGACCAGCGCAAAGTGGTATTGCGCCTCGTGCGCCGATCGTCCGAGGCTCGCGACCTGCTCCGCCGTCTGCAGAGCGATGCCGATTGTCTGCGCCAGCTGCCTCGCCCCGTCCTGGGTTGTGACGTCTCGGCCCAGGTGCTGCGAATCCTCGACGGCCAGAAGACTAACCCTACCGCTTCCAAATCTGTTGCCCCGAAAGCGCGCGTGCCTGTTGTGCTTGGTTTGGCAGCTGCAGCTGCGGTCTTGTTTGTCCTCGGCGCAGGTGTCTATTTCGTCGCCATGGGCCTGAAGGAGCCGCCTTCTCAGCTCGCGGTGCAAACAGGCGACTTGATCGCGAGTACGGACACACCAGAGCTGGACGATCCTGAATTGCCACCCACTCTGGAGACGAAGCGCGGCGGCCTGTCGGAGCAGGCCGGTTTGGGCGCGTCCGTTCAACCGGAGCTGTTGCAGCATTCCAAGTCTCCTCGAGTAATCGCGGAGGAAAAACCCGCACCCCTGCCCGAATTGCTCGGCGCCCCCCAGAAAGACGAAAATAGCGGCGTAAGCAAAGAAAACAGTCTCGGGTTCCCGGCGAGACCGCCGGTCGACTTCAGAAGTCCTGCCGTGCATCTCACGCTCAATAGGTTGGTCAGGGATCTCGATTTGGAAAAGAGACGCCAAGAAATTGAAGACGAGCTGCGCAAGGGGGAGGCTCGGCGCCTTGACCTGACTTGCAAGGAGACAGCCGTCGGCATGGAGCGGCTGCAAGCCGCCTTCAAAGCACAAGGAATTCGCTTGATCGTTGATCCAGGCGCACAGGCCCATATAAACCTGCGTCTGAAGACCGATTACGCGCTCTACGTGGATAGCTTGAGTCCAAGAGAGCTTCTGGCCATCCTTGGCGATTTGCGGAACGAGGATCGCAAGGCCGAAAGCAAACGGCGTGACTCCGGCCAATTCGAGCGCCTCGTTCTGAATGTCATGACTCCTGAAGACCATCAGCGCCTGATCAAACTGCTGGGCCAGGATCCGACGGAGTTAAAGCCGAAGCCAAAGGCGCCGACCGAAATCGACATCCATAAGCCGCTCTCCGAAGGGACCGCTGATCGGGTCATCGATACGCTGAAAGGGCAGGGGAGCCCGCCGCGACCTCCGCCCGGCCAGGCGGGACCCAAGCAGCCTTCGCAATCGGCAATCGCTGTCGATTACAACACAGGCCATTCGAGATCCACCTCGACGGATGTCAAGCTGTTCCTGGAGAACTGGAAAGAGCGCCGCACAGGGACCGTGCAGATGCTGCTGATCCTTCGGAGCATCAAGAACTGAGCTGCAGCCGCGAGCGCTTGCCCAGTCCCTATCCTTTTCTCGCCGGTCGCAGGCCGGCACGCACAATCCAAACAGAAGGACCCTCGTCTATACTGATGGGGAGATATTGCCTTTTGAGGAAAGGGGAAACCGATGCCTCGCTCTTTGCCTGTGCTGGCGCTGCTTCTAACGTGGGCGAGTTCCGCCAACGCTAACGGCCTCTTGATCCCGGAGGATAAAAGCCTTCCTCCTCTTGCCATGGTCAATCATCGCGTGTCCATCGCGATGGAGGACCAGGTGGCCGTCACCAAGATCGAACAGACCTTCCGCAACCACACCAACCGGCAGCTTGAGGCAACGTACATCTTTCCCGTTCCCAAAGGCGCCAGCGTCAACAAGTTCACGATGTGGGTGAACGGTAAAGAGGTGAAAGGCGAGCTGGTCGAGGCCGCCAAGGCCCGGCAGGTCTACGAGGATATCGTCCGCCGCACACTGGACCCCGGCCTGCTCGAGTACATGGGCAACAACCTGCTGCGCATGCGCGTATTTCCGATCTTGCCCAAGGTCGATCAAAAGATAGCCCTGAGCTACACGTCCGTGGCGGCCCAGGATGCGGGCGTCGTCGAATACGTGTACCCGTTGAAAACAGACGGCAAGGCCACCAGCACACTCGAAGACTTCTCCATTCAGGCGACCATCAAGTCCCAGCACTCGATCCAGAATGTCTACAGTCCCACGCATGCCATCACCTTGAATCGGGCCAACGACCACGAGGTGACGCTCACGTTCGAACGCAATCAAGGGCTGCTCGACAAGGATTTCCAGTTTTTCTATGCAACGGGCGACAAGGACATCGGCTGCACGACGTTGATCCATCGACCCACTAGCCGTGAAAAAGGCTACGTCCTCTTGCTGATTTCCCCACGTATGGAGCTGCCGAAGGATCAGACGATTGCTCGCGACATGGTCCTGGTGCTCGACACGTCGGGAAGCATGCGTGGCCCAAAGATCGATCAGGCCAAGCGCGCCTTGAAATACTGCCTGAGCAATCTGGGCCCCAAGGACCGCTTTGCGCTCATGAACTTCGCCACGACAATCAACAAGTACAAGGATGCACTCGTGGAGGGCGACACGGAGCTGGTCGAACAGGCGCGGAAGTGGGTGGATAATCTAGAGGCCACGGGCGGCACCGCGATCAACGATGCGCTGGCCGCCGCCCTGGAAATGCGCTCGAGCGACGCGAGCCGAACATTTACGATCGTCTTTTTTACCGACGGTCAGCCGACGATTGGTGAGACGAATCCCGAGCGCATCCTCAGAAACGTGACCGGCCGGAACACCGCCAACACGCGCATCTTTACCTTTGGCGTCGGCGACGATGTGAACGCGACACTGCTCGATCAGCTTGCCGAGGAGACGCGGGCCGTGAGCACCTACGTGCGGCCTGCCGAGGATATCGAAGCCAAGGTGAGCAGCCTCTACGGCAAGATCAGCCATCCGGTGCTCGCCAACGTGAAGCTGTCGACCGGCAACGACGTGCGTCTGGACGAAGTCTATCCGGCGCAGCTGCCGGACTTGTTTCGGGGCGGCCAGGTTGTAGTGCTCGGCCGCTACTCCGGCCACGGTCATGCCGCCGTGACGTTGTCGGGCACCGTTGGCATGGAGCATAAGGAAGTGGTCTACGAGGTTAACTTCGCCGACAAAACAGCGGAGGACAAAGGTTTCGTGGAACAACTGTGGGCGCGGCGCAAGGTGGGTTATCTCCTGGATCAAATCCGGGCCAACGGCGAGAAAAAAGAGCTGGTCGAAGAAACGGTAGCCTTGGCCAAGAAATATGGGATTGCCACTCCCTATACGAGCTACTTGATTGTGCCGGATGCTCCGATCCCGGTTGCCGGCCGCTTTGGGGCGAGCCCCATTAGGGGGCAACTGATCGGAGGGAATGTGCGTCCAACCACTGCATTTGGCGGCGGCATCGGTGGAATCGGAGGCGGCATTGCGGGTCTCCCCGGACCAGCCGGGTCGACACCAAGCGTTCTCTCGATTGCGAAAGCAGCGCAAGGCCAGCCGGGCGATCTGGCCGCAAATCGCGACAAGCTGGAGAGCGAGCGCCTCAATCATTTGAAAAGCGACATGGCCAAGTCGCGGCCTGCGTCAGGCGCCTCAACTGGAAGAGAAGATCGTTTTGTGGATGCCTTGAATGAAGCCGGCGAGAAGAAGGCGGCCTATGCTCAGGCCAAAATTGCGTTTGCCCAACGCCGTCAGGAGGCGGTGCAAACCGGCAAACTCGGCGTCGATCTCTCCATCGATGCGAACAACCTGCGCAACCAGACTCGGCTGACGCAGACAGCGCAGCAAAATGTCGCGGGCCGGAATTGCATCGAATATGGCGGTCTCTGGATCGATGAAGACTTCGATGCCAAGATGCCGGCCGTGATTGTCAAGGCCATGAGCCCGGCCTATTTCCGCCTGCTGGAACGCCAGCCGCAGCTCAAGGAAGTCTTCAAGCTCGGCAACCAGCTCGTGTGGGTCACTCCCAACCACAGCGCCCTGGTGATCGACACGAACGACGGCAAAGAGAAACTCAGCGACGCTGAAATCGACCGCTTGTTTGTCCTGAAACAATAAGGTCTGGGACACGAACCTGATTTCTTTGTACCCTCGTGGGCGCGCGTCTCCCACGAGGGTTTTTTGTTTGGCCGCAGAGCAGGGGGACGCGCGGTTTTCTGGCAAGCGCCGGTCGCTTGCCTAAAAAGCAACAGAGGATGAACGCGGGGCTGGCACCTTGACACCCTGCTTGCGGCATGATACGCAGGTATCACGACAAATGAATCGACTTTCCATTTACCGCGGAGGCCCGCACCCATGGATAATTTGCAAAGCAACCACATCACGCGGCGCCGTTTTCTTCAGGCTGGTGCCGTGACGAGCTTGGGATTGGCAGGATTGCCCAACATGTTACAGGCAGATGAAAAGAAGGACGATCCCTTCGGGGGTTTCATCCTGGGCGTGCAGAGTTATTCATTTCGCGAATTCGACACGGAACCCGCCTTGAAGCGCACGCAGGATCTCGGCCTTCATTACGTCGAGTTCTATCAAAAACACGCGCCTCTCAAAAGCACGCCGGCACAGATCGAAGCCTTGCTCAAGCTCTGCGGCAACTACGCCATCAAGCCGGTCGCCTACGGTGTCCAGCGTTTCGGCAAAAATCACGACGAAAACAAGAAGGTCTTTGAGTTTGGCAAGGCGTTAGGTCTGCGCACCTTCAGTGCGGACCCGGACCCGGACAGCTTCGATAGCCTCGACAAGCTGGTGGACGAATACAAGATTTCGATTGGGATTCACCCGCACGGCCCGTCGGGTGGAGGCAGGCTTCATCGCTGGTACTCGGCCGAAGTGATCATGGATGCCGTGAAGGATCATAACCCTTTGATCGGTTCCTGTCTGGACACCGGCCACCTGATCCGCTCCGAGCAGCTCGGCAAAAAGCTCGACCCCGCGGCCCAGATCCGCGTGATGGGAGCGCGCAATTTCGGCATCCACCTGAAGGATCACGATAACAAGAGGAAGACGGACGTCGTCTACGGCAAGGGCGTGCTGGATGTACCTGCCGTGCTCAAGGCCTTGAAGGACGTCAAATTCGCGGGCTACATCAGCATTGAGTACGAAGCGCACCCGGAAGATCCTTCGTCCGATATGAAAGCCTGCGTGGATGTCTTCAAGGATGCCGTCAAAAATCTGAGCTAGTGGGCCGCCCAAGCTGAATTGACAGGTTACCGTAGGAAGGGATTCGACAAACGGTCCTTCCTGCCATATTACCTCCGCGCGAACGGCAGCAAGTGTTCTCCCCTCGCCCCGGTACTCCGGGGAGAGGGGAGATTATTACCTGCCGCTGGCCTCGGCCGCGCGCGATGTGGGGCGCTGGCAGGACGACCCCGCGCCTTCGGGCAGCACTCTGGATAAGGTAACGTATAATTGTTCAGGCTGACGCGGGCAGGGCGGGCTGATGCTTTTCCGTTCCTCGAGAGTGCACCAGACATGGGCCCGGAAGAAATCGCGGAGTTGCGGCGCAAGCTTTACAACGCATCAGTTGTTTCGCTGCGCCGCGGGCACTCGGATTTACTCATCATTCGCGTTCGGCCCGATTTTCCGCGCCCGCCTCACAAGCCCGGCCAGTACTCGACGCTCGGATTAGGTTACTGGGAGCCACGCTACCCAGGTTGCCAGGAGGAAAACCTCGAACCTGGAGAAGAGATCAAGATCATTCGCCGCGCCTACTCCATCAGTTGCTCCGTGCTGGACGATGCGGGACAACTGGAGAAAATCGAGCAGACCGACTGGCTGGAATTCTACATCGTCCTGGTACGCGAGTCCGACAAGAAGAATCCCCCGGCTCTAACGCCCCGCCTCTTCCTACTGAAGGAGGGGGACCGCCTGGCCATGATCGAAAAGATCACCGGCAACTACACCCTGGACCCAGTTCAACCTGGCGATACGGTGCTTTTCCTCGCCACCGGGACGGGGGAAGCGCCGCACAATTACATGCTCTGGGAATTGCTAAGGCGTGGCCACACCGGACGCATCCTCTCCGCCTGCTGCGTCCGATATCGTCGGGACCTCGGCTACCTCCGCATCCACGAAGAGTTGATGCGCCGCTACCCGCGCTACACGTACCTCAGTCTGACGACGCGCGAAGCTGCGACCGCCAACAACAAGGTCTACATCCAGGACTTGATCCTCAGCGGACAGATGGAAGAACGCTTGGGCCAGAAACTCGATCCAGAGCACACGCACGTCTATTTGTGCGGCAACCCGAAAATGATCGGCGTGCCGACTAAGGACCGCGCGACCGGAGCACGCATTTACCCTCAGCCGCTGGGCGTGATCGAGATTCTTGAGCGTCGCGGCTTCCACGTGGATCAGCCCCAGATTAAGATGAAAGGTAACATGCATTTCGAGGAGTACTGGTGAGAGACAATGATGTGCTGCCAGTCCTGCGCCCCTCGCGCGTTATGCAGAAGGTTCAACTCGAGAATTCCGTATTCCCCCCACAAATTGACAACGACATGAAGACCTTCAAACTATTCACGTCGCACCAGCTGAAATGCCCATCGTTTGTCCTCCTGGCCTTTCTGGCACTCGGTTGCTTGGCCTGGCCGGCGGTGCATGCGTCCGCGTCCGGCCCTCGGGGCGTGGCCTTCCCGCTCGCGTTCTTCACGCAAGGTGGTGATGCAGATTCCGGCAAGCCAAGCGAGAAGTCGCCCGTACGTAAGCCGCCGAGACGCACCAGCAGGCCGTTCGATTGGACCTTTGGGCTGGGCGAAACCACAGCTTATTTCATCGGAGGCGGCATCGTTTTAGCGATCATCATTCTGGTCGTCTATAAAAACCAGCAGGGCAAGGAGAAGGGCGCGCCGATCGTTGCCTCCGACGTTATCGGCGGCTACCGGTTGCAGAATCTCATGATGACCGGGCAAACAAGTCAGGTCTGGGAAGTCGTGGAGACCGCAAGCAACCGGCACTTCGCCATGAAGCTCCTCCTTCCGGAAAAGCTGCAAGACCCCGAACACCAGCGCATGCTCATTCACGAAGCAGAGGTGGGAACCATGCTCGCGCACCCGAACATCATCAAGATCGTCAAGCTTGTGAAGGACAAGCACAACCCGCATTTCATCATGGAATTCTTTCCCGCGGGCAATTTGAAGCTGCGCGTCATGCACAAGAAATGGGACTTCATCAGGGAAAAGGCCCACGACATTTTCAAGCAAGCAGCGACGGCACTGGCGTATATGCACGCCAGCGGTTGGGTGCACCGCGACGTGAAGCCCGACAACATCATGGTCAATAGCGCCGGGGAAGTCCGCCTCATCGACTTCGCCCTGGCGCAACCGATCTCCAAGGGCGGCATGTTCCGCCGCCGTAAAGGCAGGTCAGCAGGAACGCGCAGCTACATGTCTCCCGAGCAAATTCGCGGGCAGAGCCTGGACGCCCGAGCCGACATTTACAGCTTCGGAGCGAGCATGTACGAGGTGATCACGGGCCGGCCTCCGTTTCGCGCTGCGAGCCCGACCGATTTGTTGAACAAGCACATCCTCGAGAAGCCCATCTCGCCGCAAACATATAATCCCGATGTCACCGACGAATGTGCCGCTCTGGTATTGCGCATGCTGGCCAAGAAGAAGCAGGATCGGCCCAAGGACTTCCACGAGGTTTTGATGCAGCTTCGTGGCATCCGGGTTTTCAAAGCGGACAAAGGGCCGGTCGCGCAAAAGAGTACGCCGGCTTGATGCACCTCGCAAGTGTCAAGGCAAGGCAGATTTTCTCTCAGGGCCATGCGCTCTGGAAGTTTCGGCCCCACTTGTTTATCCTGTTCCCGGCAGGGGATGCCCTTCTTCGCTGATCGAACCCGTTCTGCGGACGCGCGCCTCGCAGCAGAGAAGGAAACCCAGCCAAGGGCGGGGACTCGTTCAAGGATCTGTCGACAAACGGATGTGGTGATGGCCTCTCAGCGGCTACCGTTCGAAAAAGAAATCTATGAGATGGAAGAAGCTCTCGCCAGGTTGGAGGCAGAGGCCAACGGCAGGCTGGCGAGCAGCGACGAGGTCCGCCGTATCCGCCGAGAACTCATCAGCCTGAAAAGGGAAAAGTACCGTAATCTCACGCCCTGGGAAACGGTACAGGTATCGCGGCATCCGGAGCGGCCACAAACCGTCGATTACATCGACCTCATCCTGGACGAATTCGTAGAGCTTCACGGCGACCGGGCCATCGGAGATGACCGAGCACTGCGCACCGGGTTGGCGCGCCTGGGCGACTACCGCATCATGCTGGTCGGCCACCAGAAGGGACACTCGTTCAAGGAACGAAGCGAATGTCTCTATGGCTGCGCCCACCCCGAGGGCTACCGCAAGGCGCTGCAGCGCATGCGCATGGCCGCCAAGTTTCAGGTCCCCGTCGTATGCTTGATCGACACGCCGGGCGCGTACCCAGGCATCGGCGCCGAGGAGCGCGGCCAGGCATCCTTGATCGCTACAAACCTCCTGGAGATGTCCCGGCTGCCAACCCCCATCATTTGCGTGGTCATCGGCGAAGGCGGGTCGGGCGGGGCCCTGGGCATCGGCATTGGCGACCGGGTGAGCATGCTGGAGCATGCCTATTATTCCGTCATCAGCCCGGAAGGCTGTGCGGGCATTCTTTGGAAGGTTGCCACCGACGAGACGAAGCCACTGGCCGCCGACGCACTGAAGCTTACCGCAAAAGACCTGGCCCGATTGGGCGTTATCGATGACGTCATTCCCGAGCCGCTCGGCGGCGCGCACCGTGACCATCACGAGATGGCGAACACCCTCAAAACTTACCTGCTGCGTTACCTCCGGGAGTTGCGCAGCCTGAGCCTTAATGAGCTGCTGGAGCAGCGCTATCAAAAATTCCGGAGGATGGGAATCTTCGACGAGGGAGCCGCCGTGAACGGACTGCCGGCCAAGTAAATGCATTTCGCCGAGTCATCAGCATCGTTAACAGCAGAGTAAGCACAAACGCTTACGCCACGGGCACTTCCACCGTACCCGCAATTAAACATAACGGATATTATCGGACGTTGCCCAAAGTTGCTAGCTCTGGACTGCTGCTTCGCCAGCGTCTGATAATAAATCTTATGTGCGGTTGTGCGGACGCGCGCATACCCCGCCAGTGCTTGACTGCGAGAGAGCATTTGAGAAACTGAATGGTGGATGTGGTCCGCGCTTGCTCATGAGGAACAGCCATGCCAATGGTGCAAATGTGGGTTGAGGCTCCAGACGTGAAATTCCCACCCCCTAACCTGCCGGAAACGGATGGTGAACCCTTGGAATCGCCTTGGCATCTTGCAGCTATCGCTTTACTCATCGATCTCGTGCACTGCTGGTTCCACGGCCGAACGGATTACTTCGTCGGCGGCAATCTTTTTGTTTACTACAGTTGGGATGAGTCAAAAAAACAGGACTACAAGGGCCCGGATTTCATGTTCGTGAAGGGCGTCGACGGTGCGCGCGAGCGGAAGTATTGGGCTTCCTGGGACGAAGGCGGAAAGTATCCCGACGTCCTCATGGAACTGCTTTCCCCCACAACAGCTCTGGCGGACAGGACGACGAAAAAGACGATCTATGAGCAAACGTTTCGCACGCCGGAGTATTTCATTTATGACCCTGCCACTCGCATACTTGAGGGCTGGCGTCTGAACGGTACGCTTGCGTATGTGGCAATCAATCCGAACGACAAGGGCTGGCTGTGGAGTGAACAACTGGGACTTTGGCTGGGGCTTTGGGAAGGTGAGCACATGGGCCTAAAGAATACCTGGCCGCGCTTTTACGACCCCGATGGTCAACTTGTATTATTGCGGCGAGAGTCCGAAGAACAGCGTGCAGAACAACAACGCCGGCGCGCGGATGCTGCTTCCGCTGAATTGGCAATCTTAAAGGCGTTCCTTGCCGAAAAAGGAATCACTCCCCCGCCTTCCGGCGATTCGCCACGGTAACTCCCCTGTCGCCTTGCCCCCCTGCTATCATGGCCACATGGCCTCGTCACCTATTCTGACGCACCATCGCCTGCGTGCCGGCATGGTCGGCCTCGGTATGATTTTCGAGGATACCTACAGGCCGCTATTCGAAAACCTGTGCGCTGACGGTCTCTATCGCAGCGACTTCGGTTTCGTCGATGTGGAGCTTGCCGCGGTTGCCAGTCGGACTGGCGCCCGGGCAGATCGCTATCGCCGTCAGGCTGCTGGTCGAATACCCAACATCGAGAGCTTTGCGGGTGCGGATGCTGTCGCTCGTCTGCTCGCTCATGGCGTCGACACCGTCTGCATCGCCACCCCGGACAACCGTCACTTCGAAGTCGCACGCACGGCACTGGATGCCGGCAAGCATGTGCTGATCGAAAAGCCTTCCGTTCTGCGCTTACAGGAGCTGGACGAGCTGGATGCCCTTGCCCGCCAGCGCGGCGTACTCGCGAAGGTCGTCTACCACAAACTGGCAGATCCGGACCACAAGAAGCTCCGCACTCACGTTGCCGACGGCGTCCTGAAGCACGTGAACAATGGCTACTGCTCGCTGCTGGAGCCCAAGCAGATCAGCGGCAGCCAGTTCGCCGAGTGGATCGCGGGCCGCAATCCGGGCACCTACGTGGCGGTGCACTACATCAAGCTCATCGATTTCACTTTTGGACCCGATTGGCGTTTGACTCGCATCAGCGCCACAGGCCAACGGGGCCTGGTCGGCCCGGCCGCCGGCCCTACCTGGGACTCGGTGCAGCTCCAGATCATCTACACATACGCGGACGGCCGGGAGGCGGCGTTCGACATCCACACGAGCTGGGTGACGCCCGATAACTTCCCGGGATATGTCGAGCAGGAAGTTCAATTCCGCTTCGACAATGGCATCTGGAACGCTCATCAACGAAAACGCGGCGTAGAGGTCACGGTGGAGGGGCGCACACCGACGGAAGTGAAGATCACTCCCAACCACCACTACAGCAGCGCCTTCCTCGAGCCGTGGGGAGAACGCAGCCAGCGCGGTTACGGCATCGAAGTGCTACAGCGGTTCTTCGAAGAAGTAGCTTTCGTCGAATTTGGCGGACCAGCGGGCGAACGGCCGACAAGGCTGGCAGATGTTCGCAGGCTGGGCTACAACGACCTCTCCGCCGACCGTAATACGGTGGCGGTCGTCCAGGCGCTCGAAGCCATTTTGGAACAGCATGCACAGGGAGTTCCTGGTAGCATGGTCGAAATAAACTGTGCGCGGGGAGGACTCGTCCTCTCGGTGCCGGGAAGAGCTAAGACTACCGTCCTTTATCCCGAACGCGTCTGACAGAACTACGAACCGCAAGAGCAATTGCTACTCAGAGATGACCAGATGGCCAAGAGCCCGGATGTGAATCCCCCTGCCCCGTTGCAGCTCCCGCAAGAGCCTTCCTCGAACGCTTCTCGGGAGATGCTAACCCGCTACGAACCGCGCTCCTTGCGCACCTACACCCCGACCCAGGCCGTCTTCTGCCGCAGCGCGGGCGTCTATCACTGGACGCCCGAGGGCCGTCGGCTCTACGACTTCTCCTCGGGAGTGCTCGTCGCCAACCTGGGACACAACCCGGTGTCCTGGATGAGACGATTCGTCGAGTACATGGACTGGAAGGACGCCCCCTGGAACAGTCGAAACGCTGCCGCAGACGGTGCAGCCGGCTACTTCTCCGCCCTGCCGCTGACGACCTACAATGCGGTCACCAACGTCGAAATGGAAGCGAGTCGCCGGCTGGTGGCGGTGCTGCAAGACCGAGCGGGCGGCCGGCGTCTCGAGCAGGTCCTCTGGGCTGCTTCCGGATCGGAGGCAATTCAAAAAGCCCTCTGGTGTGCTCTCGCCGTGGACCAAGATCGAGACATGATCCTGGCCACGCGCCACGGCTTTCACGGGAAGAAGGGCTTGGCCGGCGCGGTTACCGGCAGCGAGACCGATCATGACCGCGACCCGCGCGTACGCTTCATCAGTTTCCCCATGGAGGAGTGCTGCGACGTCAGCATGCGCAGCCGACCTTTCGATCCTGCGCCTTATCAACGGGAATTGAATGCCCTGCACCGGCAATTCGGCCGGCGGCTCGGCACGCTGATCACCGAGCCTTACCTGGGCAGCGCCGGTTCGTACCACCCGCCGCGCGCTTACCTGCAATTACTGCAAGCCTTCTGCCGCGAGCAAGGGCTCGTCTTCATTCTTGATGAAGTGCAATCCAACTTCGGCCGCACGGGCCGTCTTTTTGCGTATGAAACGTACGGCCTGGAACCGGACATCGTCGTGCTTGGCAAAAGTCTTGGCAATGGCGTCCCCGTTGCCGCGGTCGTCGGGCGAGCAGATGTGCTTGGCAGTCTTGATTATGGCGAAGGATCAGACACCTGGAGCGCGAACCCCCTCTGCTGTGCGGCCGTCTCGGCCACGTTGGATGAATTTGCAGCTCAGGACCGGCTGTCCCCTTGCCGCAAGGCGTCCGCAGTGATCGAAGAGGGGCTGCTACGCCTGAAGGAATTGCCGTTTGTCTACCAGGTGCGCGGCGAAGACGGGGGTATGGTGTGGGGCGTGGAGATGCGCGACCATGCCGGCCGCAGCGCGGCAGAATGGGCCAATGCGGCGGTCTTGGCGTGCTATCAAGGCGAAGGTATGAACGGCATGCACCTGCTTGGCCCGCTGGCTAAGAAGGTATTGCGTATCGCCCCTCCCCTGATCATCTCAGAGCGAGAAGCTCAGGAGTCGCTCGCACTCATGTTTCGCTCACTGGGTTCGCTTGCGAAGACGATCGCTTAGGCAAGCGGCAGGATACGTTCTCCCCTCGCCCCGGTACTCCGGGGAGAGGGGTTGGGGGTGAGGGGACTTGGCCGTGGATCGTTCGTCCCCCTCACCCCCAACCCCTCTCCCCCGAGTATGGTGGAGAGGGGCTTCTCGGACAGACACTTAGATCGGCCTGGACGCCGAACTGGTCTTCACGGCAACGCCATTTCATAGGATGATAGATAATGCCGGCGCGAAGATAATTGCACGTGACCAGGCTTTTCGGCCGAGGCCTTCAAGACACCCGTGAAAATACAGTTCTCGGGGTGAACCTCCCTCCGTGCTCTGAGCGTAGCAGCTAACATGGGTCACTCCGCCCGCCACGGTCCCGCTTGGCTTTCTAGGTGGAATCAGCGTGCAAGATAGTATCACGAATTTTATCATTGTCTTCACAAGCATTTTCTACGAGGCTTTGCCATACATTGTGGCGGGAGCCGTCATTGCCGGCATCGTCGAGGAGCTGATCCCCCAGCGAGTTCTTCTTAAGTTCATTCCGCGCAACCGGTTCCTGGCCATTGCCGTTGGCGGACTTCTGGGCCTCCCTTCGCCCATGTGCGACTGCGCGATCCTCGTCGTCGTGCGCCGGCTGCTCCGCAAAGGCGTGCCGCTCAGCTCCTGTGTTTGTTTGCTTCTGGCCGGGCCCATCGTCAACGTCCTCGTGATGCTGAGCACCTGGGATGCGTTTCGCAACGCGGACGTAGATGCCGCCGGCCGGCCCACGTATCAATTTGGCGGTTTTCAGATGATGGCGTTGCGGATTGGCCTTGGCTACCTTGTGGCTATCGGCACGAGCCTCGTTGTCGAGTGGCAATACCGAAAGCACGGCGCCGCCAAGCTCTTGACGCCCATCGCCGTTCCACCCGAGAAATCGGAATTGGAAAAGCAGAACGAGGCAAACGGCACGCCGCCGCGCTCGTTCATGGAGCGTGTTGACAGCATCACCGAAATCGCCCTTCACGACTTCGTGGACGTGACTGTGTTTCTGATCTTCGGTGCCTTGCTTGCAGCCTTGGCCCGGCAGATCATCCCGGGTGAGGAGTTGAAAATCTTCTGCCTGGCCCATCCGACAGCCGCGATCGGCATCATGATGGCGCTGGCTGTCTTACTCTGCATCTGCAGCCAGGCGGATGCCTTTATCGCCGCCAGCTTCATTTACTTGCCACCGGCCTCGAAGCTCGCGTTTCTTCTTCTAGGCCCGATGTTGGATCTGAAACTGTACATGATGTACACCCGCGTTTTCCGGTATCGTTTAATCTGGACGATTATGGGATCGGTTATTATTCAGGTTCTCGTTTACTCCCTTATCGTGCACTTTATCTGGCAGGGCTATGTCTACTCCCAGACCTCCCTGTCGCCATAGGAGCCTGCTGAAAAAGGGGTCTGACCCCTTCCCCGAAGTGTCATAGATCCGCACGAAAGCAGGAGATTAGTGAAGCTTCGTAGGGGGTCAGACCCCTTTTTCAGCAGGCTCCATAGGCCCCAGGGCAGCAAGACTACGGTACTCGATCACGAATGAATTGACGCGTTACGATAGCGGAGCAGGAGTCTTAATCATGGCGCACACGCACGAACAAGACCGGACTACCTTTTACATGGCACAGCTGTCGACGATCGGCATCTGCGGCATGGTCGGCGTCGTGAGCATTCTCCTTTACAAGCAGAATATCTTGAATTTCATGTTGGCGACGAATCGCCAGCTCAACGTATTTCTTGCAGGGATCGTGCTCCTGGTGATTGTCGCTCTGCGGGCGATCGTCCTTTTCGCTTCGGCCGGCCGGTCCAGCGCCACCCATCAGCACGATCATGACCACTGTCATGGCCACGATTGCGACCACGAGCACGCGCATGATCATGACCACGACCATGACCATGAGCACGCGCATGCCGGCGACTCCAATGTCGAGGTCGCCCATGACCACGCCCACGACCACGATCATGGCCACGATCATGACCATGGCTGGAATCCGTGGCGCTATATCATCCTCTTGCTCCCGATCGTCCTGTATTTTCTCGATCTTCCCAATGCCGGATTTAGCGCCGCCTACTCCAAGATCGCGGGAATCAGCGCGGGAGACTTGACTGAGGACACAAGCCGGAAATACGCGTCGAACACGGGACTGCAGATTACCAAAGTAGGCGCGACCGGTGCCATTAAGGTAGTCAAGGTAATCGGCGACAGCCCGGCCCAGAAGGCCGGCATCAAGGCAAATGATCTGATCTCGCAGGTAACGCTTTTCAATGGCCCTACTGGCACCGATGTCTTTTCCCTGAAAGGCAAATCCCTGGACGAAGCAGCGAAGCATTTGGGCGGCAAGCCGGGGACGACGATCTCGTTGAGCATCCTGCACGAAGGCGAGGAAAAACCGCAAGAAGTGAAGCTCACGCATGCGATGGATGTGATGACCCTGGAGTTCAAAGCCCTGGAGACGGCAGCTTACTCCGTCACGGGGCGCGAAGCCTTCACGGGCAAGATTGTCCAGATTAGGGGGCAGTTTCGGCCGGGGCCGGACGACCATTCGTTCTCCCTCGTTCGATACAAGATCACTTGCTGCGCCGCCGACGCGATCCCGCTCAACGTGGTCATCAGGCTCGATCCAAAAAACAAGGAAGGACTGCGTGACGTGAAGGCGCTGCAATGGGTAGATGTGACCGGGCAGGTTCAATTTCTGGCGCGTCGCGATCGTCCCGACGAATACGTCACCCTTTTGACGGTAGCTTCTCCCGCCGACATTCAGGAAACGACAGCCGATGCGAATCCCTACCTCCAGTGATCCGATCATGAGTCCTGCGCGCGGCCGCCCTATTCCGCCTTGCTGTTGCCGCATAGGATAGAGCATAATATTGGCGTGCACGAAGAAGCGTCCAACTTGATTTGCCGCAACGCGGCCCGTCGATAGGAGTGTCACCGATGGCTAGCAGGCCACATCGCTGGTTGATCGTTGTGGGCATGGCCCTGTTTTTGGGTGCCGAGACCTGCCGAGCGTCATTTGCTTGTCCCTTCTGCAGCATGCAGGGCCAGACCCTCATCGGTGATGTCAACCAGGCCAGCATGGTCCTTTACGGGGTCTTTACCAATGCGAAGCTGGACCCCAACGGCGATGGTACCCAGGGTACAACCGACCTGGTGATCGAGAAGGTAATCAAGAAGAACGATATCCTGGGAGACAGGAAGGTCCTCACCCTGCCCCGTTATGTACCGGTCGACAGTAAGAGCAAGCAGAAGTTCCTGGTCTTCTGCGACGTGTTCAAAGGCAAGATCGACCCGTACCGCGGCGTGCCCGTGCCGGCCGACAGCGACATGGTCAAGTATCTTACGGGCGCCCTGGCTAACAAGGACAAAGATATCGGCAAGCGGCTGCGTTTCTACTTCGACTACCTTGACGACAGCGACAACGAAGTCTCGACGGACGCTTATAAGGAATTCGCCAACGCCGACTACAAGGATTACCGGGAGATGGCCAAGCAGCTCCCGGCTGAGAAGATCGCGAAGTGGCTGCAAGATTCCAGCACTCCAGCCTTCCGCTTGGGCCTGTACGCCTCGATGCTCGGCCACTGCGGGACGGGGAAACACGCCCTGATGCTGCGCAAACTGCTCGATGACCCCGAGAAGCGCGTCAGCACGGGTCTTGATGGCATGCTTGCCGGCTATGCTATGCTCGATCCGAAGAATGGCTGGGAGTACATCCACGCCATCTTGAAGGACCCTTCCAAAGAATTCATGCTTCGCTATGCGGCTCTGCGGGCAGTACGCTTCTTCTGGGATTCGAGACCAGACCTCTTTGACAAGAAAAGCCTGGTCGACGGCGTCTGCCAGCTCCTGGAGCAGAGCGACATGGCGGACCTGGCCATTGAAGACCTGCGCAAGTGGAATCGCTGGGAAGTAGACGAACGAGTGCTGGCACTGCAAAACAAGAAATCACACGACGCCACGATCATCCGTCGTTCGATTCTGAAATACGCCCTGGCCTGCCCGGATCCCAAGGCGGCAGTTGTCGTTCAAGACTGGCGTAAGCGCGACCCGGAGATGGTGAAAGACGCGGAGGAGATGCTGAAACTGGAAACCGGCAGCAAGACTCCCTGATAGGAATCCGCAAGGAAAGAAAAGCGGCGGAAAACGCCGCACTCCAAAAGTGACTTCCTTGGAGTGCGGTGCTTTTCCGCCGCTTTTGTTTTCATTTTGCCTTGTCCTTGAGCACGAGATTGATCAAGCCTCCGGCGTTGATCATCCACAGATCGCGCCCACCTTTGCCACCGCGCCGATCCGACGAAAAATACAGCTTGCGGTCATCGCGGCTCAAGGATGGCGACATGTCGCCGGTGGGAGCTTCGTCAGCCGGGCTATTGAGGTTCGTCAGCTCTTCGGGATCGGACCAGCGACTCCAGCTTCCCATTTTTTTCGTTCGCTTGCTGCGAAACAATCCCCAGCGGTCGTTGGCCAGGGGGCCTTGAAGGAACATCGTGCGCCCGTCGCTTGCCAGGGTGGCGTGGTGGAAGCCGGGAGCCAGCTCCTCAATCAGCTTGGGCTCGGCGAATGCCCCTTTGCCATCGGGGCGCGGAGCGACAAAGATCCGCCACCCATCCCCGGTCTTGCGGCTGAAGTACATTTCTTTCCCGTCTGGCGTGACCCAGGGATGAAGCTCGTCGGCCTCGGTGCACACGGAGTGCACCGGTGTAGGCACCGTGAACTCGTTCACTTTGGAAAGTCCAATGGAATGAACGATGTCGAAGTTCTTCGCTCGCGGAGAGTCGCCATCCGGCGATCTGACAACGATCTTTGTCGCAAGGTAGAGGTCATGACCGTCGAGCGTCAAGCAGGGGCTGCGATTCTCGGCATCGCCGTCCAGTCCTTCCAATGCCTGGCCTGGCTCCCACTCTCCCCTGGCATCGGGAGTGGCCTGGAGAATGTTGAATCGGCCGGAAGCGTTGGAAGCGTAATAGAGCCGATGAATCCGGCCATTGCGCGACACGTACAAGTATGGATCGTCTTCATCCTTGGCCGTATTCAACTTCTTGAGATTCGTGGGTGAAAGTCGCGAAATGGGCCGGCCGACTGCCTCCTGGAGAAGAAACCCGATCAGTGCGACGACAAAGGAGGCGATAGCAACAGCGTGCTTCATGGTACGTGGCCCCTTATGGCTGCCATCTACACATCTATATGGCCGTGCGTGAATCGGCTGCTGCGGTTTGTGGGGCACGTTTGTAACGTGCCCAAACGCCGGCCGGCACGTTGAAAACGTGCCCCACAAATGCTGCCGAATTACGCACCGTCATATAGAATCGTCATCTATTCGACGACACAAAACCAAAGAAGTTTGACGAAACAACGTGCGCGAGCCAGGGCACAGAGACGGCGCTCGACCCCTATTTACAAAATCTTGCCGAATCCTCACTCGGCCTTGAGCTGTTCGATGCGATAAAGCTTCGTAAGAGTGCGGATGAACAGGCTGCCATGCGCAATCGCCGGGGTGGCCATGCACATTTCTTCCAGACTGTTCTTGCCAAGCAGCTCGTACTTCGGCCCAGCCTTGATGACAAAAGTGTCGCCATCTTCGCTCAGGCAAAAGACCTTGCCCCCGTACGCCCAGGGTGAGGTGGTAAAGGCCGTCGCTCCCGGTCCCATCCTTTCCTTGGCGTAGACCTCCTTGCCGGTGCGCAGATCGTAGCAGCTGAAGAGACCCCGATCATAGAGCACGTAGAGGTAATCGCCATAGGCAATAGGCGAGGGGTTGTACGGGCCGGCCTGCTTCCGGCACCACACGATCCATTCATTGCTGTTCTCGTTCTCTTTAAGCGAGATGTCTCCAGCAGCACCTGGCCGAATAGCAAAGATGGGCCGTCGCTTATCGCCCACGTAGCCGGAACAGATGTAGAGCAGCCCGCCCTTCGCGAGCGGTGTGGGGATGGTGATCGACGACATGCCTCCCAGTTCCCACAGAAGCTTACCATTGAGATCGTAGGAACGGACTTTCTTGCGACCGCAGGTAATGATCTCCGTCCGTTTGTCATTTTCCCAGATGAATGGCGTGGCCCAGTTGCTTTTCTCATCGCGTTCGACTCGCCACACGTCTTTGCCCGTGAACTTATCGAGCGCCACGAGAAAAGAATGCTTATCGTTGTCGTTGACGATGTAGAGGCGGTCTTTGTAAACGATAGGCGATGAGGCAGTGCCCCAGCCGTAGGCCGTGGGGTTGCTGTCCCAATGCTGCGACCACTGCGGCTTGCCGTCCAGGTCATAGCAGAACAAACCCAGATTGCCGAAGTAGGCGTAGACACGTTCCCCGTCGGTCACGGGTGTTTCGGAGGCGTAAGTGTTCTTGATATGGTGGGTGCTCGAAGGAACGCCCTTGTGAGCCAAACTCTCCCAGAGAATCTTGCCGGTTCGGGCATCAATACAGTAGACCATCCAGCGATGAACGTCCGGAGGCGGCTTCATTTGTTCGCCGCCAAAGTAGAGACCCTTCTTCGGTAGCTTGCCCTGCCCCTCTTGAATGACGGACGTCAGGAAGATCTTGTCGCCCCAAATGATGGGCGAGGACCAGCCGGTCCCTGGAATTTCCGTCTTCCAGGCCACGTTCTTGGTCGTGCTCCAGGTAACGGGCAGATTGGGATCCTCCGCGACCCCCGCAGCCTGACCGCCGCGGAACACGGGCCAATTGGCATCCGCGACCGCCGGGGAGGCAGGCAGGGAAAGGGACAAGACACCGAGGAACAGGATGCTGTGCATGAGTTCTACCTTAAATTTGCACGGAACAGGCGCCGCCGCGAGATCTCACTTTTTACCACATAGCGGCGGGCGATTGAAGTCCGTAGGGTGCGTCAAGCGTACTCGCGCCGACGCACCATTCCCTGAAGCGGTGTAATCGCATGGTTTTCGATCCAAGGCGAGAATAAGAGGAGGGTCTTCAAGCAGTGGAAGATTCGTCAAGAAAAGTCACTAGCGGGAGCCGTGGTCGTTGCATGGCCAGGTGCGTCGGCGCGAGTACGCTTGACGCACGCTACGGGCTCGAAGACTCTCGTCTTGAAAAAAACAAAAGCGAGTTATGCCCGCTGTACGTCTTTTTGTCGCAAGAACCAAGTCGTGGCAAGCAGCAGCAGGGCGATTTGCACGCCCCGGGCCACACACGCGAGCGGTACGCTGTCGATGCTGTCGACGTAGCCAGGGAGATAGGGCGGCAGCTTGTCTGCACCCAGGTGAATGGCCCGGTAAGCCCAGTACACGGGCGATGTCATGAACGCCAGCCAGTAGAGCGGTCCTGAGCTGAATTGCATGATACAACCGCCCAGAATGATCTGCGGGATCAAGACATAAGGAAGCAGTGCATTGGCTCGGTCCGGCGTGGACACGCATGCGGAGAGAAGAAGTCCCAGTGCAACGCCAGTCAGCGCGAGCAGGACGAGCACGCCGTATTGCGGTAGGTAATTGAGGCGGTAATCCGGATAGGGCATCGAGTCGCCGTGAGCCCAATGGAGTACCCACATCACTCCATAGACCATTGCCATCAGCAGGAGCGTTTGCAGTGCCGAGAGTATGCCCAGCACGAGGAACTTGCTGCCGAGATAGGGCAAAATCCCCAGGTTGACAGCTCGCTCCCGAGCGTAGATCGCCTCTTCCTTGACGATCTCCTTGGCGGCGTTGTTGCAGCCGAACCATAAGATTGTCACAGCGAGGATGAACAACAACATGTAGGTGTAACGCGGGTTGACGATTGCTTTGCCCGGGATGACCGGCCCTTGTATCTCCAGCAGCTTGGGCAAGACTTCAGTTTCATCCAGTCTCCGGAGCCCCTGGAGCATTTCAAAAGCACTCACCGTCAGCGTGCGCCCCCTCACCTGGAATCGGATTTGTTCGAGTGCCGCACGCCGTGAGGCAAGGAGCTCGCTGTTGCCGCGCTGGTCGCTCAGTATCGACTCCACTGCTTCAAGTGCCTTGCGTTCGGATTCTTCCAGCTCGCGCGGCACCGGCATCGTTGCATCGTACGGTTTTTGGACGAATCCCAACAGGATGACCACTGCTACCAGTGGGGCCTGGAAAAACAGCAGCCTCAAGCTGCGGCGATCGCTCCACATCAATTGGACGTAGCGAGACGTGAGCACACGGAACTGATGCCAAAGCGGCGGTCGAAACGGTCGGTCGGCGGACCCGTGATCGGGCGTCGGCCCCTTGAGCAGCGATTCGGGAAGCAATGGCCGCGCGGCCACAAGGGACATACCGGGTTCGCGCGCATCCGGCTCGACCTTCGCTCCATTGTCGGGGGTAGGAGCCAATCGTTTTTCCACGAACTCGGCGTGCAAGGCGCTGGCCGCGAACTCCTTCTCCCAAGCTTCCGGCTCCTTGTCCGCCAAGCGATCATAAATCTCGCTGATACGCTCGACACGGAAGAAGGTGGGCGCCTCCGCCGGTGGACCGAAAAAAACCAGTTTGCCGTGCGCCAGAATCAAGACGTGGTCGCACCGGTTCACGTGATCGACGTTGTGGGTGATGCAAACGACCGACTTGCCTTCATCCGCCAGCTGGCGGAAAAGACTCATCATGCGCGCTTCCGTGCCGGCGTCGAGACCGCTGGTCGCCTCATCGATGTAGAGCAGGCACGGATGAGCCAATAATTCCGCCCCGAGGCTGACGCGCTTGATCTGGCCGCCGCTGAGGTTCGCTATCAGGGTGCGCCGATGAGGTTCCAGTTCCATCATGCGCATCACCTCGTGGATGCGCGCTTCCAGCTCGGGAGGCTCCGTATCTGTGGGCAGTCGCAAGCGAGCCGTATAGTAGAGGGCCTGGTGGACCGTGAGCTGGGCGTGGACGATATCTTTCTGGGGCACATATCCCAGCAACTGACGAAAACTGTCGAAATGACGGTAAAAGTCCTCACCGTTGGCCAGCACCTTGCCTGCCGTCGCCGGCCGACGGCCATTGAGACAATCCATCAGCGTGCTTTTACCAGAGCCGCTGGGACCAAGCAGACTGATGAACTCACCGGGCTCGACTGCCAGGTTGATGTTATCGAGCAGCTTTCGCGTTTGGCCGTAGCCGATCTTGACTGCTTTTCCCAGCTGTCGGGCTTCAAGGCGCAAGCTTTGACTGCTGTCCAGGGAATAGAAGTCGCCGCCGGCCAAGGAGAACAAGTAAGGACCGACGCCGATGCGCTCGCGTTCCTGAATCAGGACAGTTTCGGTGATGCGGCTGCCGCCCACAAACACGCCATTGACGCTGCTCAAGTCGCGTAAATACAGCCCCTGGGGCAATCGCTCCAGCACGGCGTGGTAGCGCGACACCGTCGGGTGCGGCAGGCAGAGATCGCAGTCGGCCGCCCGCCCAATGACCAGCCGTTGCTTGGTACCGAAGAGAGCGTCCAGGGAGACCGCGCGGCTGAGGGGCGGTCTGGATACGGCCGCGGGCCGGCTCATGAATATCGTCTTATTGCCGTCGCCGGCACCGCGTGGGAAAGGCGCCGCATCCTGGAGCACCTGGCCGCATTGCTGACAAAACTGGTTTGTGACTGCGTTGGGAGAACGACAAGAAGAGCAGGTCTTCATCATAATGCTGCAAGGAGTGATGCACCGTGCGCGGTACTCACGTTCTATCTCTTCGGAGGATAGAGTGCGATCGCCGTGATTTTCTCGTTTTGGACTTCATATCCGATGCCCAGGTCGTCGTACCGGTAGATTTTACTATTAACTCATAGCCTGGACCACTTTCCAACCATGAGCCTGACAACGCCGGCCTAAAACATTTCCCCCGCCTCGAAGCACGCTGACCCTCCCGCAGGCAGAGAAAATGCACCGACACCAATTATCCCGTTCTTGCAAAACCTGCCCACATCGGTACAAACAGACTAGATCAAGAAGTGGAATTAGCTCTCTTTCGTTCTCGACACCATTGTCTTTTTCCGAGAGAGTTTTGACACGAAGACGCACCTGCTGATCGGTTTGGCGATGGCCCTCATTTGCGGGATCGCTCATGCAAGAGACGATGTTGCGAAGGATTCTGAAAAACTGGCGGGGACATGGCTGACAACCTCCGCCGTGAACGAAGGCGAGAAGATGACAGAAGAACAGGCCAGCCGCATTGTGCTCGTTTAGCAAGACGCTGGCCGTCGGCGCTGGCGGACAAACGGCGCTTCTGGTGTTGCTGGACGTACCTAGTGCCGAGTAGTGACATCAACCCCCTTGCGGTATAGCCGGGAGCGGTGGCGGAGGGTGAGCAAGGCTCGCGGGGTCAATCGGAGTGATTCCGGGATAGCGGCTGAAGTCGGACCCGTTTAGCGTCAGGATGTGCGTTATCCCGTGGGCCTGCATTAGAGCAACAAGCCGAGCATCGTGTACCTGCTTCCCTTGCACGGCCTGCGTCATCACCAACGACCGCCACAATCGGTAAGCACTTGACGGCTCGGACAGGACGGCGAACACGGCCTCGATGATTGTCAGTCGTCGGTTCGTTTCCGCAATGCTCAGCCCGTATCCACCCTTCGCCGTAGCCGGGCGAGTGCAGACGTTCCAGAACTCGGCTGCGTTCTGCGGGGCGATAACGATTCGGTCCCCCCGATCATGCAGAGCCCTTACCGCTTGGTCGATGGTGGCGTGAAGCGGGTCGATGGGTTCCAGTAAGCGAAGGAGAATGCCGGAGTCGGCGAGCACGTCCATTAGTCGTGGTCGTCGTAGATGTCGGCTCGGGAGAAGTCAGCCGGAAGGACCGGCAACGGCGGCCCGGCGGCGAGGTCGCCGAGGAGCCGTTCAAACTCGGCTTGCGTGGGCCTCGGGTCGGAAATGTACCTCGGTTGCTCCTCGGACTCCCTACCGGTGGCGGTGGTCGTCCCACTCACGACTGCTCTTTCCGCAAGCCGCTGAAGGTACGATTCGAGTGTCTGCCCCACTTGGTTCGCTTGGTGACGGAGCTTCTGCTCGGTATCGGGGGTAAGTTGAACGGAAACGGTACTCATGATCCCCGTGAGGCCTGGAGTGCGTGGTTCCACGCATTCAGGATACCACCCCAGGGAAGCTAGCGTCAAACCGAACCCTCGCGATACCGGCAAGCTGACGTTCCCCTCGCACCTCGGTCTCGTGCCCCGGTGCGCCTGCTCCCTTACTGCGTGCTGCCTAACCACTTTCACCTGGCGCTGTTGCCCCAGCGTGATGGCGAGTTGAGCGATTTTCGATGTTGCCTTTGCTTTTCGAAGGCAATTCCCAGCGCGGGTGTTTATTCCTATCGATGAATCGAAATTGGGCGCCCAAATCTACCAGGCTGCCATTCCATATCCGCCTTGCTGGATCTACAATTAAGGGGCTGCGACTCCGGGAGTGACGGCCTTCGCGAGCGCCTGGTAATCCGCGGCGGCACCAAGCCGAGGAACTGTCGCGTGGCCGCTGCGTCTTTCCCTGGAAAAGCCCGCGGCCATCGTCCGCTCACCCGAGGAGGCCCAGCATGGTTCTGTCCAGCGCCACGGAGACGACGGACGTTCCCACGGCGCATTTGGCTGCCGAAAGGGGCAAATTCGGCGTACTTTCGGCGTACTCTCGGCGTACCTTACCCCGCGTGCGCGAGATGCAACGGCCTCACAGGCTGGCCTTACTTGCCCGCACGAGACACACCCGCATTTTTTCCTCAGGGGCGATCGTTCTCGTGTCGCCGCATTCTCCCCTGCGGATTGTCCTTACGGCATTGTCCTCCCGGCGGCCTTGTATCTTGGCGACGCTAACTGTCTAATTGCTATATGCTTGTGGTGACCGCTTCAGGCCGTACCAAATAGACAGTTTTTGCATGACGGGACATCTAAGGGCTGCGAAAACGTGATCAATCAGTCCATGGACCTGTTCTTGAAAGCGTGCGGTGCCAACGGCCCTCTCCGTCTTAGCGTCGAGTACCAGAACCGGCCGGAGCCGGTGCAGTGCGTCCTCAACCAGCCCTATGCCCTGGTCGGCCGCGATGCACGCGCGGACGTCGTGCTGAGCGAAGGGCAGGCCAGCCGGCACCACGCCTATCTGCAACAAATCGCGGGTCGCATCTTCTGTGTCGATCTCGACAGCCGAACCGGAACGCACTGGGAGCGAGGGGCCAAACGTACCGGCTGGTTGGACAACGGCCAGGCCATCCGGATTGGGTCCAATTGGGTCCGTTACCTGAGCGGGCTCCGACCGGGCGAGTCAGTCCCGGGAGAAGCAGCCGGCCAGAGCCCCGCACAACCCCAGGCACAAAATGGCTTACCAGAAGTAATGCTGGAATTCATCAATCGTGCCGACAGACCCCAGATTTGGCGCATGGTGCCGCTCTTGGCGCTGGTCGGGAAAGCTTCGGAGTGTCGCGTGCGTCTGGTCGGCCAAAGCGTTGCCAACTATCACTGCGGTATCGTGCGCACCCCTCTGGGAGTCTGGGTTGTGGATCTGCTCGGGCCGGGCGGCGTTCTGGTGCAGGACACGCGCGTGCGCTGCGCCAGGCTCGAAGACGGCGACCGGCTGCAGGTTGGTCGGTTCTTGATGCGCATCCATTATGAAAGCGCTCTCCCTGCCCTCCCAGCCAGTAGCGACCAGCAGCCGCATCTGTTGCCAGCCGAGCAGACTGCCGATAGCGCTGGGCTCTTCCAGGCCGAAGACCTCTCGGCGGATTTAGATCCTGGCGAAGAGCCTCTCCCCTCCCCTGCCCTGCTTCGAACATCTTCGTTCCCCAAAGCATTCCCACGCGAGTCGTCTCTCGCCGCTGGTCATGATCTGGTGATGGTTCCCTCGGCGCAAGGGGGAGCGGACGGAGACGTGCCGCAAAACATGATTGTGCCGATCGTTCAACAATTCGGCCTGATGCAACAGCAGATGTTCGATCAGTTTCAGCAGTCGATGATGATGATGTTTCAAATGTTTACGACCGTACACCGCGATCAGATTGGAGTCATCCGGGAGGAGATGGATCGCCTGCAAGAATTGACTACCGAAGTGCAGAGCTTACAGACGGAACTGGCCAGGATGTCAACGGCCAAGCAAGCGCAGACACCTGGCTTTCATCCACCCGCCAGGCCTGCCCAAGTAACCACAGGCCCCGCACCGAAACCGATGGCCCAGCCCGCCTCGGCAATGCGCCCGCAGCCAGTGGCCGATCAAGTGCGCCAGCCGGCAGCCGGCTTTCACCCCCCTTCCCCAGCGCCGGTGGCCACGAACGGCGCCGAATCCAAGTCACCTGAAATGCCTTTGGGACAATCGCAAGCGGATGTGCACGCCTGGTTGTCGCGCCGCATCGTTGAAATCCAACATGAGCGACAAACCCGGTGGCAAAGGGTTGTGAGCTTTCTGACAGGGAAAGAAAACGGACACTGAGTGCCGTTGCGATTCCGGAGGCCTGGGATGGATTCCCGTCTAGGAACAGTCATGCAAGCTCGACCCTCACTTTCTACCGATGCAGCCGAGATTGCTCACATTTACAATCAAGGAATTGAGGATCGGGTAGCTACATTCGAGACCCAGCTCCGCTCGGCGGCCGATGTCGCAGCTTGGTTCGACAACTTCCACCCTCTCATCGTCATCGAGAAGGAACGAGAGGTCATCGCCATCGCGGCCACCTTTACCTACCGGCCGCGCGAGTGTTACAAAGGGATCGCGGAAGTTTCCGTGTACGTTGCTCGAGGTGCACGCGGGCGCGGCGCTGGGCGGCTGGCCCTCGAATCGCTTATGACCGTGGCAGCCAAGGCCGGGTTCTGGAAGCTCGTTTCGCGAGTATTTCCGGAGAACACCGCCAGTCGTGCCCTTCTCCGATCCCTTGGGTTTCGGGAGGTAGGCGTCTATGAGAAGCACGGTCAGCTAGAAGGCGCATGGCGAGATGTGGTGATCGTCGAACGGCTGCTTTTGGAGCATCCGACTGGGTGATTGGCCCGCCCAAGCTCAGGGTGAGATTGGCCCCACACCCAGCCCAAGCTTATAATTGTGACTTGTCGGTCTTCCTGAATCTCACGGTGGTCACAGCGATGCGTTTCACGAAGATGCAGGGCGTTGGCAACGACTACGTTTACGTCGATTGCTTTCGCAATCCGGTTCCCCACGATCCCGTCGGGCTGAGCCGCACGATCAGCGACCGCCACTTCGGCGTCGGTTCCGACGGACTCATTCTGATCTGTCCTTCCGACAAGGCCGACGGCCGCATGCGCATGTTCAACGCCGACGGCAGCGAGTCCGAAATGTGCGGCAACGGCATTCGCTGCGTTGCCAAGTATTTGTACGACCATGGGCTGGTTCGCAAATCGACGCTTACCATTGAAACGCCGCGCGGCATACATGCGCTCGAGCTGGAGATCCAGAGCGGCGCGGTGCGCCATGTTCGCGTGGACATGGGGGAGCCGATCCTAACCGCGGAGCAGATCCCCACGAAGCTACCTGGCACACCTCCAGTCCTCGCACCGCTTTCGGTCGGGGGGCAGACGCTGCAGGTGACCTGCGTGTCGATGGGCAACCCGCATTGCGTCATCTTCGTCGATGCACCGACCGATGAGCTGGTTCTCGGCATTGGGCCACGGATCGAGAACCACCCTGTGTTCCCGCGTCGGACCAATGTCGAGTTTGCGCGCATCAACAGCCCTGAGGACGTGACCACGCGCGTTTGGGAACGAGGTTCGGGTGAAACGCTGGCCTGCGGGACCGGCGCCTGTGCCGTGGCCGTTGCCGGCGTCCTTACCGAGAAGACCCAGCGGCGCATCGTCGCCCACCTGCCCGGCGGCGACCTCCGCTTGTACTGGTCCGAGAAGGACAATCACGTGTACATGACGGGCCCGGCCGTGGAGGTTTTTCAAGGAGAGTGGCCGGATTAAGGCAAGCGGCAGCAAATGTTCTCCCTCTCTCCTGAAGCGGGGGCGAGGGGAGAATTAACTGCCCAGCGCATAAGTTCGAGTTTCGCAGAATTTGAAGGGTTGACGGAGTGAACTGTTGAGGAAGGGAAAACAAAAGCGGCGGTAAAGCGCCGCACTCCAAAAGGGACTTCTTTGGACTGCGGCGCTTTACCGCCGCTTTTGTTTCTTCTATTTTGCGAGGTCCCAACAGGTTTATGTCCGTCGTGTCGTCGTAATACTCGAGGCAAGGACGCCGTTATGAAACTACGCCAGCCGTGGTTGATCACAGCAATCGCTTTCGTCGGGGCCTGGATAATCCGTCTCTGGATCTGGACGGTGCGCTCGCGCTATTACACCATGGGTCCAGATGTTCGGCCCAACCAGCCCGGCCTGAAGCAACATTACATTTATGTCTTCTGGCATGAAAACCTACTATTGCCCGCCTACCACTTCGGCAGGCCCGATGTGTTTGTCCTCATCAGCCGGCATGCCGATGGGCAGCTCATTGCTGAGGTGTGCCGGCGGCTGGGTTTCGGTCTGGCTCGGGGATCGACTACTCGCGGCGGCGTCGAGGCGGTGCGTCAGATGCTTCGCCTTGGAAAAGACGCCCACCTAGCGGTCACGCCGGACGGCCCTCAGGGCCCTCGGCGCCACGTGCAGCCGGGGGTGGCTTACCTGGCTGCTCGCACGGGGCTGCCTATCGCCCCTGTGGGGATCGCCTATCGCCGCCCCTGGAGAATGGGAAGTTGGGACCGGTTCGCCATCCCTCGACCCTGGAGCGTGGGAGCGCATGTGGTGGCGCCTCCGATTTGGGTGCCCGCCGACGCTGACCTGGATGAACTGGAGCACTACCGCCGGCTGCTCGAGGACTCGTTGCACTGGGCCACGGAAATGGCCGAGCAGTGGGTCGCGGGCGACGAGCCGCGGCCGCCCGTCGCTGCCGTGGCCGCTTGACACTTTGCTACAGGCCGCGCCGTTAGCCAAAGCGCTCGATTCGAGGATTTTGGGATCGTGGCGAGAAACCTGGAAAGCTAGGGTATCGCCAGATCATTCCAAGCGGTCTGATGCCCGTTGCTCGAGTGCCTCTTTTGGCCTTGCATCTGGAGAAAGTGAACGCTATCGTGCCCGCTCATTTGTCACCTAACGAGCCGACTCAAGAACCCGTGGACGCCGTACCGGTGATGGACCGGTGGGTGCGCAGGGTGCTGGTGGGAATCGCCTTGATGCTGGTGGCCGTCTTCGCCACGGCCATCTGGCTGAATCCATACGATGCGAGCGGCGCGCCCCGGCGGATGGAAACGCATTTGCAGCTTGGCTTGCCGCCTTGCACGTTTCGACTGATGACCGGCGTGCCCTGCCCATCTTGCGGGATGACGACCAGTTTCGCGCTGCTCCTGCACGGAGATATCGCTAATTCGCTCCGCGCGAATGCCGTGGGCACCCTGCTGGCGGTATTCTGCCTGGCCCTGATTCCCTGGAGCCTGGCATGCGTAGTTTTCAAGCGCTTCTTCTTGATCGTCTCGCTGGACCGGGCGCTGACCTGGATTGTGGTTGTTTTCATCGTCCTGTTGTTGACGCGCTGGTTCGTCGTACTCGGCTGGGCGTGGTGCAGCGGAACGAAGCTGTGACCCACGGTTTCTGATCGGCAAAATTGCTCGCTATCGAGAGTCGCAAACCACTCATGGAGGAGAGAAGATGGGAAGCTACTTACGGTACAGGACTTTGGTCCTTCTTCTCATCGCAGCAGCGCTAGGGACCGGGTGCAATATCCTGGCGTTGCCTTTCTTCCTGCTGCCCGGCATGGATCCGAAATACGATGCCCCATGCAAGCTTGCCTCGGACGACAAAGACAAGGAAGTAAACGTCGTGATCCTGGCCTCAACTGAGCTGGAGACCCGGCCGGAATTCCTGAAAGTCGATCGGGAGCTTAGCTTGTTGCTCTGCTCACAACTCGAGGCCGGATTCAAGAAGAACAAGGAAAAAGTCAAGCTGGTCAAGATCAGTAAGATCGAAAAGTACAAGGACGATCATCCCAACTGGCACGCGATGGATGCCCAGGAGATCGGCAAGTATTTTCGCGCTGACTATGTCATCAACCTCGAGGTTAACTCGCTGACTCTTTATGAACCGGGCAGCGTGAACACGCTGTTCCGCGGCAGGGCAGATATCACCATCGATGTGGTCGACGTCCACAAGCCCTCTGAAGGGCCCATCTACAAGGATGAGTACACGGTCGAGTATCCCAAGACCAAAGGCCCTATCTCCGCCGATTCCAGCAACGTCAATCAATTCAGGCAGCTTTTCTTGAAACGCGTTGCCAAGGAATTGTCATGGCGGTTTACCTCCCACTTGGTTGAGGATGACCACGCCTGCGACGATTAGCGCGGCGTTTTTTAGCTTTGGCCGTCGACGCGCGCTGAGAGCACGCCAAGGGCGTGAATAAGAAAGGAAGCTGCTCGCCCCCAACGTCGTGCGCCCAACAAACTATACTAGGCCTCCGCCCGGGCTCACTACGTTCGACTATCGGCCAGTCTGTCTGCCACAACTGAATTTATACGCGCCCCAGGGTCGCCTTGATACGCACGGTCCACACGCTTTGCCTCGCCTCCCTCCTACCGACAAAATGCGCCCAGCTCGCCGATTTGCACAGCCAGCAGGAATTCACTAGTCTACGAGTAGGTATCGTGCCAATTGCCCATCATCTTCTCGATGGAGTGATTCTTCATGGCTGAACCGATCATCATTCGCCTCCGCGAAAATGGACCTCTCGTCATCCAGGGACCCGTTAAAATCGTCGATCACCTGGGTAACGAGTTCCCCTGGCCGGCAGGCAAAGAAACGATCGCTCTCTGCCGTTGCGGTCAATCCAAGAACAAGCCCTTCTGTGACGGCACGCACAAGACTTGCGGATTTCAGGCCGTCGAAATCGCAGTACCGAGGACGTGACAGCGTGCCCACGGCCCTGGCAGCCTGTCCCGACGATTGACAGCCCTGAAAGAGGCGCGCCGCGGGCGGATTTGCGCCCCCGGCGATTTTCCCGCCGCCTGCTGACGCAACTCCTACCTTGCTGGGCTATCAGGAGCCCCTATAATCAGCAATATTCAGTGCGTCGATATTGTGTCGGCAAGAGCGAGAATCCCAATGCGTGAGTGGTTTCGCAATTTCTACCTCGCCATTAAGACCGTCGGCGAGGGCCTGTACGTAACGCTCTGGTATTTCTTCCAGACCTACAAACGCAGGGCCTTCACGCAGCAGTTCGAGTATCCGGAGCTGCCGGTTCCGGTGAAGCCGCGCTATCGGGGATTTCACCGCTTCGATCTGTCCACTTGCATCGGCTGCGACAAGTGCGCCCGGGCCTGTCCCGTCGATTGCATCTACATCGAAAAGATCAAGAACCCTGTCGGCAAGGGTTTTCGTGTCAACGGTTTCAAGATCGACTACACCAAGTGCATGTTCTGCGCGTTGTGCGTGGACCCCTGTCCCGTCGATTGCATTTTTATGGGATCGACCTACGATCAGAGCTGTTACAGTCGCGATGGCTGCATCGTCGATTTCGCCAAACTGCCTCTGGAAATTGCATGGGGACAGGCATCGTTGAATCCAACGGCTGTGGCGGCTTCGAAGCTTGGCAGCGAGCCGGTGTGGACCAAACCGCCGGACCCTCCGCCCGCGGAAAAGCCCGTTGCCGCCAAAAAAGTATAAGGAAAGCAATGGCTGCTGAAAAACAAGCACTCGCAAAAAAATACTTCACGGTTGCCGAAGCAAATGCGGCACTTCCTTTGGTTCGGGCGATTGTTTCCGACATCACCGAGCTGGCTAACGATTTACGTAAACGCAAGGAGCGCCTATCGCAGGATCAACCGCCCCAGGGCGGCCGCATTGCGGAGGTATATCAGGAGGAATTGCAGGCCGAGTTCGATCGCGACCAGGATCGGCTGCTGGAATACAAACAAGAACTGGAGAACCTTGGCGTCGAGCTGAAGGACTGGTTCATGGGGCTGGTAGATTTTCCTTCCTGGATGGAAGATCACGAGGTCTACCTGTGCTGGAGGCTTGGCGAACCCGAGGTTGGCTACTGGCATGACCTGGACGTCGGCTTTGCCGGCCGCCAGACTATTCAGCGCCAGGCCACCAATAACTAGCAGGCTTCCCTGTCGGATCGACAGGCTGCCGCAGTGTGGTCTCCCTGGTTTCCAAACTCCGGTTTGGCAACGACGGGCAATGCTCGCGTCTGTGACGCGGCCGACGGTTTTTTGAAACGGTGTAAGCCGGATTGGCAAATGTCGGTTGGGTAAGTTGACGAAAGGCACCCATGACGGAATTCGTGGCTTATTTCACGCTCTTCATTGCCATCGGCCTCTTTTTCGTTTTCATCCACCTGGTGATGGGCCGCTTCCTGCGGCCGGTGAAACCTGACCCTGAGAAACTGACGATCTACGAGTGCGGCGAGCCGACCATCGGCAGTTCCTGGATCCAGTTCGACCTGCGCTTCTACGTGGTGGCTCTCCTCTTCGTGATTTTTGATGTTGAGGTAGTCTTCTTCTTTCCCTGGGCCGTCGTGTTCGGAAAAGCCAATCAATTGTCCAGGGCTGACCTCCAGCCGGATTCAGCACAGCGCCGGGCTCTGTCGGACGAATTAGTGCCCGCGCCAGCGCGTTTGGTTACCGCCGGGAGATCGCCCGAGGCAGCCCGGGAAATAAGCGCACCGGTTGCTCGGCAGCTCGCCTGGCTGGCGTTCTGGGATATCGCTGTTTTCTTCGCAATTTTGCTGGTTGGATTTGCGTATCTCTGGAAGCGGGGTGACCTGGATTGGGTACGCAGTACCTTGGCCGAACGGCAAGTCGCAACGAAGGTGGTTTCCCTGCCGACCAATGAGCAGGGCGAACTGGTCGGCGCGGGTCAGGGTTGAACGATTCCCAGTGACATGAATTCAGAGCAGTAGCAGGTGATTTATGGGTTGGCTTGAAGGCCGTTTCGAAGAGAGTGTCATCACGACCACGCTTGAACAGGCGATCAACTGGGCGCGGGAATCGAGCATGTGGCCGATGACGTTCGGCCTAGCCTGCTGCGCGATCGAGATGATGGCGACCGGGGCCTCGCGCTACGACATGGACCGATTCGGGGCCGGCGCCTTCCGAGCGACGCCGCGCCAGGCCGACCTGATGATCGTGGCAGGCACCGTCAATTTCAAGATGGCCAGCCGGGTGCGCCGGCTCTACAACCAGATGCCCGATCCGAAGTTTGTGATTGCCATGGGCGCCTGCACCTGCGGCGGCGGCCCTTATTACAAATATGGCTACAACGTCGTGAAGGGCGTCGACCTGGTCGTTCCGGTCGACGTGTACGTGCCCGGCTGCCCGCCGCGTCCCGAGGCGTTGCTGGAAGGGCTCATGCGCATCCAGGATAAGGTCAAAGGCATGAAGAGCTTTACCAAGGAGCAGCCAATCGAAATTCCTATTCCCTCGCGTACCGGCTATGTTCAGCTCCCGCCGGAGCTTGCCGACATGCAAAAAGCCAATGCGTTCGCAGTAAAGAACAAGGAAAAGGCGACGCCCGCAAAGGCGTAAATGGAAAGTGAAGTACAGGCTCTCCCCTTGAAGAAATACGAGTGCTAGATGACTGCTGCAGAAATCATCAACATCCTCGAGCAGAAATTCGGGGACCGGCTCAAAGCAAAGAAAGTGGAGGCCATCGACCCGTTTGTCGTGGTCGAGCCGGGTGACTTCCTGGCGGTTTGCCGTTTCTTGCGCGACGATCCCCGGCTGCGTTTCGAACTGCTCAATTGCATCAGCGGGGTCGATTACCTGGAGCCCGATCCCAAGAAAGCCCCCAAGGCCGGCTTCGAGCCCCACGTGGAAGTCGTCTATCACTTCTCCAGCTTCACCCATCGACACCGCTTCGTCGTAAAGATCATCCTGCCGCGCTGGAAGGACAACAAGCCGGGTGAATTGCCGGAGGTGCCGTCGGTCAGTTTCCTTTGGGCGACGGCCGACTGGCACGAGCGCGAAGTATACGACCTGTCTGGAATATGGTTTTCAGGGCATCCGGACCTGCGCCGCATCCTCACCTCCGAAGATTGGATAGGGCACCCCCTGCGCAAGGATTATGAATTCCCGCTCGAATATCACGGCATCAGGGGAAGGTAATAACTAACAGTAAAAAAGAAGACTCTCGCAGGGGCCTTCTTTTTCCCTCGAGGACGATATGGCGACGGCGACCGTTCAAAATCCCACAATTGTCGAGTTCGACGTTCGCACGGACGAGATGCTCGTCAATATGGGCCCACAGCACCCAAGCACCCACGGCGTGCTGCGCCTTGTGCTTCGCACTGACGGCGAAATCATTTCCGAGACGACACCGCATCTTGGCTATCTGCACCGCTGCGCGGAAAAGATCGGCGAAAACGTCACGCCAATCCAGTTCATTCCCTATACCGACCGCATGGACTACCTGGCGGGGATGAACATGAACTTGGGCTACTCCATGGCTGTCGAGAAGCTGTGCGCCATGAAGCTCCCGGAAAAAGCCCAGGTCATCCGCGTGACCATTGCCGAACTCAACCGCATCGCCAGCCACTTGGTCGGCATGGGCGCCTATGGCTTGGATCTGGGCACCTTCAGCCCGTTCCTTTACGCGTTTCGAGAGCGGGAGATGATCCTAGACCTCTTCGAGGAGGTTTGCGGCGCCCGGCTCACTTACAGTTACATCACGATCGGAGGCGTCCACGACGATCTGCCGGAAGGCTGGGTGGGACGCTGCAAGCGGTTTCTCGATTACCTCAAGCCGCGCGTGGAGGAGTACCACACCCTGCTGACGCGGAACTACATTTTCATCAAGCGCACCGCCAACATCGGCAACATGTCCAAGGAGATGGCGCTCAACTACGGCTGCACGGGGCCGATGCTGCGCGGCTCACTGAATCGCGACCTTGGCGATCCCGAGTGGGACCTGCGCAAGATCGAGCCTTATTGCGGTTATGAGCAGTACAACTTCAAGGCGATCATTCCACCCTTCCCGGAGAAGCCCGCCGACGCCGTTATTGGCGATGCCTGGCACCGGTTCTACGTGCGCATGCTGGAATTGGTCGAAAGCATCAAAATCGTCGAACAGGGATTGGAGCGCTATCCGAAAGCAGAGGGCGCGCATCGCATCGAGCCGCCCCGGCACCTCCAGGCGGGCGAAGCCTATCAGGAAACAGAGTGCCCTCGCGGTCAGATGGGCTTCTATGTCGTTGGCCGATTCGCCAAGGATCCCGTGCCGCTGCGCGTCCGGGCGCGCTCGTCAAGCTTTAGCAACTTGAGCGTGACGAACGAAATCTGCCGCGGCTGCCTCATCGCCGACGTGCCGGCCATCGTCGGCAGCATCGACGTCGTCATGGGCGAGATCGACCGGTAGTGCTCCGGGTTCGACCGTCATTCCACTGCCTCCCTCTGGTCTTCCGTTGACAGTCTACCCATCCCGTGCGAAACTGCACGGTTCAGGCTATCCGCAGCCGCTTAGGCGAGCGGCAGCGCTTGTTCTTCCCTCGCCCCGGTACTCCGGGGAGAGGGGTCGGGGGTGAGGGGCCTTGGCCGGGGATTGTTCGTCCCCCTCACCCCCGGCCCCTCTCCCCCGAAGCGGGGGAGAGGGGAGATTATTATCTGCCGCTCGCCTTACCACGGCGGCCCCGCCCTGGTCCCTCCTTCTCAAAGACACCCGGGAGGTCTCTACACGATGCGAATTCTACCTTGCCGATTGCCAGCAATCGTTGTTCCGCTCCTCGCGTGTGCCGGGTTGTCGCTCACTGGTTCGACGCCGGCCGCGGATCCCCTGCCACCAGGTGTCGTCGCCACCTTGCATGGCCATACCGAGGAGGTAAATGCCGTCGCCTTCAGCCCTGACGGCAAATATGTCCTTACAGGGAGTTTCGATAATTCTCTGAAACTATGGGACGCACAAACCGGGAAAGAAATCCGAACCTTCGCCGGCAGCGCCGGACATCAGAAGATTGTCCTCACGGTTGCCTTCAGTCCTGACGGTCGATCGCTGGCTTCCGGCGCTTCCGACAATACGGCCAAGCTCTGGGATGTTCCGCTCACGCGGCCGCTGCGTGAATTCGTCCACGCCGATGCGGTCAATGCCCTCGCCCTGAGCCCGGACGGTACCAAGCTTGCAGGCGCGGGGAAGGATGGCGCGATTACGCTATGGAATACGGCCGACGGCAAACAGCTCGCGCGTCTCACCGGTCACGTCGGGCCGGTCACTGGAGTCACCTTTAGCGCAAACGGACAACTTCTCGCCAGCAGCGGCACGGACAAAACGGTCCGGTTCTGGAGCTCCGCGAACGGCCAGCCGATTGCCGCCCTGGGCGCGCATGCCGCGGCGGTCAACGCGGTGCAGATCGCTCCCAACAATAGCGCAGCCTACAGCACGGGCGATGATGGGCTGCTGAAGTTTTGGAAACTCCCCTCCCCTGCCCCGCGCGCGCTGGCTCCCCACGGCGACGCGGTCACGGCGCTGGCACTTTCCCAGGACGGCGGCACGATTGTGACCGGCGGTGCCGATAAGACGGTGCACCTTTCGAATTTCGACAATGGACAAGCGCTTCGCCAACTGAGTGGACCGGCAGCGCCTGTGCAAGCGGTTGCCCTGGCACCCAACAAGGCGACCGTCGCCGCCGGCAGCGCCGACGGCAGTCTGTTCCTGTGGAATGCCGCCGACGGGAAACTGCTAAGTCAAAAAGTCGCGCACAAGGGGTCGGTGACGGGCGTAGCTTTCCTTCCACAAGGAAATCAACTCCTCACCGCGGGCAGCGACGGAACACTCAAGCTCTGGACGATCACCCCGGCCCCGAAACCGACGGAGGACAAGGCCGTTAAAACGATCGAGGCGCATGCGGGCGGCGTGAAGTCGCTCACGCTACATAGCAACGGCACCCAGGTTCTCACGGGCGGCGCGGACAAGACTGTCAAGCTCTGGGATCTGTCTACCGGCAAAATTATTCGCACGCTTGGTTCACTGCCCGACCCGGTGACGGCCGTCGCATTCAGCCGGGATTACAAGCAGGTCGGCGCTGCGGCAGGCAAGTTAGTGAAGGTTTGGAACGCCGCGGATGGAAAAGATGTCCTCACGCTCACTCACCCCGGTGAGGTCACCTCCGTCTCGTTCAGCCCAGATAACACCAAGATCGCGACGGGTTGCGCGGACCATCTCACCAGGGTATGGGACTTGACCACCGGCAAAGAGAGCGAATTCTTCAGCCAGGCAGGCCCCGTCACTGCGGTGGCTTTCCACAACAATAACACGATCGTCCTTTCTGCCAGCGCGGACAAAACAACGTCGCTTTTTTCTCTTTCGCTTGTCAAATCCATCACGGCCTCACAGGGGCCGATACACGGGTTAGCCCTGACACCGAACGGCTCGCACCTCGTGACCGCGGCCGACGACAAGAGCGTCAAGCTTTGGAATGTCGGCAACGGCGCCAATGAGCGTACATTCATTGGGGCGGAAGGCCCTGCCCACGCGCTTGCCCTCTCCAAAAACGGCGTCCTGCTCGCGGCCGGCGGCGCGGACAAAACGGTGCGCGTTTACACGTTTGCCGACGCCAAGCAACAAGGAATGTTCAAGACCGCGGCCGCCGTCCACGCGCTGGCGTTCAGCCCCAACAACCTGACCCTCGCGGCCGCCTGCGAAGACAAGTCCCTCGAAAGTTGGAACGTTCCCTTCAATCCCGGACAAATGGTGTCTCCGGAATTCGGCAAACCCGGTCAAGGATTTGCTCACTCGGCGTCCGCCAGGGACGTGGTGTTCGCTGCCGACAACACGACGCTCTACTCGGCGAGCGCGGACAAAACGATCAAGAGCTGGAAGCTCGCCTCGGAAGTTCCGATCAAGAATTTCGCTCATGTGAACCTTGTCGATTCGGTGGCGTTCAACCCGGCCGGCAGCCTGCTGGCCACCGGCAGCCACGACGGCACTGCACGCATTTGGGATGTCGTCAAGGGCCAGCAGATCAAGCAGATCGACGCGCACACCAAGCCCCCTCCCCCTGCCCCGGTCTATTGCGTCGCCTGGAGCCCCAATGGTAAACAGCTCGTGACCGCCAGTTACGATCGCACGCTAAAGCTTTGGGACGCGACCTCCGGTGCACTTGTCAAGGAATTCAAACGGTACACGGAAAAGACCTTTGAAAAGGGCCACCGCGATGGTGTCTTCTGCGCGGCGTTCAGCCCCGACGGCAAACTCATCGCCTCAGGAAGCAGCGACCGAACCATCAAGATCTGGAACGTGGCAGATGGCAGCGTGCTCCGCGAATGCGTCAATCCTGGCCTTGTTGAAGCCGGTGCCAAACCGACCACGTTCAAGAAACCTCCCTCCGCTCATCCGGGTTGGGTCTACAGCCTAGCCTTCACCCCGGACGGCAGCCGGTTGATCAGCGCCGGCGGCGCCCCGCGTCATCACGGCTACCTGGCAGTCTGGAATGTGGCTGACGGCAAACTGCTCAGTGGCGAAGAGTACGCGCTGGGCGAGTTCTTTTCGATTGCCCTCTCGCCGGATGGCAAGCTCGTGGCCGTGGGCTGTGGACCGCGCGGCCGGCAATACCAGGACGTTGATTGCTATATCATGAAGATGCCTGACGCTGACAAGCGCCAGGCAGCGCACGCGGGCAAATAGCTTCACCGTACTGGTACAACGGCAATGGCCATCCAGACGATTGTCTTCGACTTCGGCAATGTCGTCAGTTTCTTCGATCACCGCCTGACTACCAACCGGCTGGCCGCCCACGCCGGCATCCCGGCGGAAGCGCTCCATGCTTCCCTGTTCGGTACTTCTCTGGAAGAAGAGTACGAATCAGGCAAACTGACCACTGCCGAATTCCTGAGCCAAATTCGTGAAACTTGCAAGCTAAGCTGTGCGAATGAGGTCGTTGCGCAGGCATGGGCTGATGTCTTCCGTCTAAACGAAGCGATCTCTGATCTCTTACCCAGGTTGAAGCCGCGCTATCGCCTCTTGCTCGGCAGCAATACCAATGAACTGCACGCGCAGCAGTTCCGCTGGCAGTTCGCTGAAATCCTTGGACATTTCGATGCCTTGGTCTTGTCGCATGAGATTGGCGTGCGCAAGCCAAAATCAGGTTTCTTCAAGCATTGTCAATGCCTCGCGGGCAGCGCCGCGGCCGAGTCCCTGTTCATTGATGACCTGGCTGCGAATGTCGCTGGGGCGCGAGCGTGTGGCTGGCATGGCATCGTCTACACCGGCAGCGCCCAGTTGCACCACGAGCTGACGGCCCTGGGCGTGAATGGTTTGGAGCAAGGGTCCAACTTTGCTAGAAAATGAAGGGAGAGAATGCGACTTTGTGGACCCGCTAGACACTGTGCAAAGCGAGCGGTAGCAATTGTTCTCCCCTCGCCCCGGTACTCCGGGGAGAGGGGCCGGGGGTGAGGGGCCTTGGCCGGGGATCGTTCGTCCCCCTCACCCCCGACCCCTCTCCCCCGAAGCGGGGGCGAGGGGAGATTATTACCTGCCCCTCGCCCAAAGGACCGAATCATGGACTTGCTCGAGCAGGCTGATCCCGAGGTTTGGCAAGCGATTCAGGGCGAGCGCGAGCGCCAACAGCTTGGCCTGGAAATGATCGCCTCGGAGAATTACACCAGTGCAGCCGTCCTTGCCGCCCAGGGCTCCGTATTGACGAACAAATATGCCGAGGGCTACCCCGGTCGCCGCTACTACGGCGGCTGCGAGTTCGTCGACGTGGTCGAACGCCTGGCCATCGACCGCGTCTTGAACTTGTTCCACGCGGAAAAGGCCAACGTCCAGTCCCATTCAGGCGCCCAGGCGAACATGGCGGTATACTTCGCGTGCCTCGAGCCCGGCGACACCATCCTGGCGATGGATCTGGCGCACGGCGGGCACCTGACCCACGGCATGCGCCTGAACTTCTCCGGCAAGCTCTATCGTGTCGTTAGCTACGGCGTGCGCCGCGACACGGAACGCATCGATTTCGACCAGGTCGCAGCGTTGGCGCGCGAACACAAGCCGAAGCTGGTCGTTGCCGGCGCGAGCGCCTATCCCCGGGAAATCGATTTTGCACAGTTCGCGCAAATCTGCGGGGACGTCAAGGCACTATTAATGGTCGACATGGCCCACGTCGCCGGGTTGGTGGCGGCTGGGCTGCACAGTGATCCGGTATCCGTATCGGACTTCGTCACCTCGACAACTCACAAGACGCTGCGCGGACCGCGTGGCGGCTTCATCCTGTGCAAGAAAGACTGGATCCAGAAGATCAACCAATCGGTATTCCCCGGCCTGCAGGGCGGGCCGCTCATGCACGTGATTGCCGCCAAGGCGGTTGGCTTCGGCGAGGCATTGCAGCCCGCCTATCGCAGCTATGCCGCCCAGATCATTGCCAACGCCCGCGCTCTGGCCGGCGGGCTGGAGAAGGCTGGATTTCGCCTCGTTTCCGGCGGCACGGATAATCACTTGCTCCTGGTCGACGTAGCTTCTCGCGGCCCGGCAGGCAAGGTGGCCGAGCAGGCGCTGGACGCGGCTGGAATCACGGTAAACAAGAACATGATCCCCTTCGACACACGCGCGCCGCTCGATCCCTCCGGCATCCGCATCGGCACGCCCGCGCTGACCACGAGAGGCATGCGCGAGCCGGAAATGCGCACAATCGCGGCATGGATTGGCGAGGTGCTGGCCAGCCCCGAGGACAGCGCAGTGCAGAAGCGCGTGCACGGCAAGGTGATCGAGCTGTGCAAGCAGTTTCCAGCGCCGGCGAATGAACTGTGCGAATGAACCGGCTCATTATCGTTCGTCGTGCAGTAAGTCGCGCAGGATGTGGTAGGGTTCGGGGCGAGGCTGATCGGCAAGCCAGCGCACATCCAGGACCAGGCCTGGCAAGACTTCGCTTTTGAAGAGATTGTCGCTCGGCATGATTTCTTCGTAGCGCCCTTCGCACAGCGCCAGGAAAGTTGCCCGATGCTCATCGGGATCAAGGATCCAATACTCGCGGACTCCTGCCTGTTCATAGATGGCCCGTTTCTGGATGTAGTCTCGAGCAACGCTGTCCGGACTGACGATCTCAATGGCCAGCATAGGCGGGCCGTCGATAAAGCCGCGCTTGCGGCTGTGCATGTGTTCCTTGGGCACGAAACCAATGTCAGGTTCGGGGCCGCGTTTCTGGTTGATACGGTAAGCAACCCGCGACGTGTAGATTTTCCCGAGGTCTCGCGCCGCGACAAACCCACCCAGGATCACCGTCAGCCAGGTCAAAAGTTCGGCGGCTTCTGTGTTGTCGGGAGATGCCAAGTAGATTGCTCCGTCCAACAGATCAGCTTTCTCACCGTCGGAGACACACTCGAGGAATTCCTCGAAGGTGTAGTCTCCTTCGCGCACGGGAAAGCCGTTCATGATCTTGCCTCCACTATGCCGGCACTACCAGCGTCTTTCACAACATCCACGTTACCAATCTTCAAAAGACTGGACAAGCGCCCTCAAGCATGTCCCGGCCGTTCATGGGCAAGGTGTGCGAACTGACTTTGGTTGGCGAACGAATATCGCGTGAATATAGGCCGAAGCGGTTGAACTCGGCTACTGAATTGCAGCAAACAGAAAGTGAGGAGACGTAAGGATGTGAAAAAGAAGTCGAGCGTACCGGACACGATCGTTCGTGGAGTCACACCTGGAGGGAGGTGTCCGATACGCTCAGGAAAAGCAACTGATCTAGCGACGGCTCACCAGGGAGACCGGCTGGACTTCGAAGCTGCCTACGTCGAGCTTGCGGTCGAATACGGGCCGTCCGTCCGCGCCCTGGATATAGACCAACCACGATCCGGAAGCCAACGTCACGCGAAACTTGCCGGCGGCATCTGCCGTGACCGCTTGCTGGCGAGTTTGGCGATCGGAGCCGACAAACAATACCTGCGCGCCCGGCACAGGCAGCGTTTTCCCCAGCACAACCTGGCCACTGACATCCTCAACCGCTGCAGACGCGATCCGGTCGAATCGGACTTCAGGCGGCGTGGCAACCGGGCCTGTCTGGCGTGTGGGCGCCACACCATTGGGTGTCGCTTGCCGGTAAGAACTGCCTGAAGCAGGCGGCATTTCTTGAGGCGGAATGTAGCCATTGCCGCGAGTTCCACTCCGATTGGGAGTTTCGGTTACTCCCGGGGTCGTGGGACGTTGCTGCTCGGTGACGACCGGCGGCGGAGCCGTCGGCACGCCGAACAGCGCGGGCGTACCGCAGCAACCAGAAGGAGCTGGGACGTACGCTGCGGTAACTTGTGGGCAGGTCGGGCATGCCGGGGCACTGCACGATGTTACCGGATCCCAGTAAAAGGCTTGCTGGTAAGCGGTGACTGGAACCTGGCAGCTGCGTTGCACATACGACTGGACAGGAGTGCATTGTGAGCGCAGCTGGTAGCTCGTCGTCGGGCAGGCAATCTGCTGATAGCTGCAGCTGCATGGATCATAATAGCTGCTGTACCGAATCGTATTGACCGGCTCGTAGTAGTAGCTCGTTTGGTACGTGGTGACCGGCTCGTAATAGCTCTTCGTCTGGTAGACGGTGACCGGCTGATAGTACGAGCGCTGCACGTAGCACGTCTGACACGCAGGTTGTGGGCAGGGGCAAGGGTTGCAGCTCGTGCACGGCGGCGGCGCGTAATAGTAGCTCGATGTGGCTGGCGCCGAGCGATGCCAGCAGACCTGAAAGACGTTGCACCATGCCGCGTTTACGGGTGCGCCGCTCGCTCCCAAGAGCGCCAGGGCACAACCACATACGATCCCGCGTAAGGGTTTCATGACAAATCTCCTTCACTGAATCCGATAGGGAGGACAAACTCCTCACGCCTGCTCCAGCCGTTTGCCGAAGCTTTTAGCGCCAGGCGCACTCAAACACTACCACTCTCTTCTTCAACTTAATTCGACTGTGCCCGCTTACAAGGGAATCACGTCGGGTTTTCACCAAAAAACGTGATGGCAGGCGGTAAAGTTGACACGTCCGGAAAGGATGATGATTTTGCTAGCCACCGCAGAAGGCGCAGGCCAGAAAAAATGAGGGGGCAGAAGAAGGAAATCTTCAGTATGTCCTTCTTTTTTCTACAGCTTGCGCGCCTCCTGCGGTGCAGAGTGAGCCTGCTGAAAAAGGGGTCTGACCCCTCCCCGGTAGGGGGTCAGACCCCTTTTTCAGCAGGCTCAGAAGAGGAAGAGGTGGTCCGAATGCTCAGCCCGCAGCGGTCTTGAGGGCAGCGAGCGCACTGTCGTAATTGGGATGCGAGGTAACCTCGGGGACATATTCTACGTAAGCAAGCTTTCCGGCCTTATCGACGACAAAAACTGACCGGGACAGCAATGGCACGGGCAGCCCTTCGATCAGGACACCGTAATTCTGCCCAAACGATTGATTGTGCACGTCGGACAGGGTCTGCATCGTACTGATGTTCTCCACGGTGCAGAAGCGCTTCTGGGCAAACGGCATATCGAGACTGATCGTGTAAGATGCGACCTTGTCCTTGAGGCTGGCCAGCCCCTGTTCGAAGCGCTTCGTCTGCTCGCTGCAGACCGGCGTGTCCAGGGACGGGACGACGCTGAAAAGGCGTGCCTTGGCGGGGGTTTGAGCCAGGCCGACCACCTCGAGTGAATTTGTAGCGCAAGCGAAATCGGGCGCCTTGTCGCCAGCCTTGAGCTGGGGGCCTACCAGGGTAAGGGGCTTGCCTTTAAACGTAACCGCGTTGGGACGCTTTTGCATGATTGAGAACCTCCCTCGAGAGTACTCGGCTCGAAAACGACGGGGGTAAAATATGGAACGATGGAGAGAAAGTCAAACAAGGGAAGAAGTGCGGCATCTCAAATCGGGCGCGCCCTTAATTGGAGCTGAATTCGGGAGGAAATTTGCGCCCGGACGCCGCCGGCGACTCAAGTTTGGGGGGCTCGTTCGTCTCCAGATAGTGCAGCAGTTGCTCTAACCGCTGCTCTGTTTTCAGCTCGGCCAGCAGCGCTTGCTTGAAGTCGACGGCCAGCGGAAGTGCGAACCCAAGGATGTCGCCCAGACCTCCCACCGGCAGACTACTCTTCAGCAGTTTCTCGATCTGGTCGGACGCCGAGCCCAGAGCCGCGAACCACTGCGTTCCGAGCCTAGCAAGCTCTCTGCGTAGTTCTTTTGCTCTCTCGAGTGGGAGATCGTCTGGCTCGTCGAGGATCTCGACGCGCGCACTCCGGTAGAGCTTGTCCTGATCCAGCTCCTCGATAATGCGGGCCCGGTTCAGACCGCGCAGCAATATGTTGAATCGCCCATCCTCCAGCCGTTGGTCGGCCACGATCCTTCCCAAACAGGCGATCGGGTGGAGTGGCGGCCGAATTTCGTACTCCTCCTCCCAGCCGGGCTTGAGAAGCACGAGAGCGATAAGCCTGTCATCGTCGAGGGCATCAGTGGTCATCTGCCGGTAGCGGGGCTCGAAAATGTGCAGGGGCAGCATGACTTGTGGAAACAGCACGACGTTCGGCAGCGGAAAGAGCCGTGCTGTCCCTTTGAAATTGACCGGCGGCAGGAAATCATCGTTCATGGGATAGTGTGCATAGTATATGCATCAATCCTCGTCACTGGCAAATGCTGCCCGCTCGGGCCAGGTCTCGGGCGCCGGGACCAGGCATATCACGGGAATCAGCGCTTCCTCCGGCCTAAGGTAACGATCCGGGTTCGGATCGGCAAACAAGGCCGCGAAACAGCGTTCCATCTGCTGCCAGAAACCGACGATGTCGAGACCCAGGTAGGGGGAATCGAACCGATCCATGTACGCTCGGCTCGTGGCAAACAGCTTAGCTGCCCCGCGCAGGTTGCCGTTGCCGAAGTGGTACAGGGCAACCGCCGCCTGGATCAATCCCTGGTAAAAGGTTCGCTCGGACCCGGCGCAATCGAGCCACAAGCTCTCCCAAACCTCGTGCGCCTCGAAAAAATCGTGGTCGTTGAAGAACAGGATGCCGCCGAGGTAACGGGCGTCATATTCGGGCCTAGAGGTTTGCATCATTTCATTCTACTGCTCGAGAAGTCCAAGACCGAAAAGTACTGGCTGCCACAGCTTCCGCTGACCGTCCATGCTCCAGCGACTTGGATCGGGCCAGCAAGCAGTTATAATGGGATGTTGTACTAGCAAATACGCCGGCCATGCTGTGGGGAACAACATGCAGCTATTCTCCCAGATCCCAATGACGAGCCTGATCGAGTTTTGCCGCATACTGCGCCACAATCTGGCGGCAGGGCTTACATTACGCCATGTCTTTCGACAACAGGCGGAACGCGGGCCATACGCCGTTCGACCCGTGGCCAAACGGATATCTGAGCAATTGGAGCAAGGAGAAAGCCTGGAGTCGGCCCTGAAGGGCGAACGAAAGAAGTTTCCACCCATCTTCCTCTCGCTCGTCAGTGTTGGGGAGGAGAGCGGCAACCTTCCGGAAGTCCTCGCCGAACTGGAGAATTACTTCCTCCTTCAGCAGAAGCTCTGGCGTCAGTTCCTGTCGCAAATCGCCTGGCCTGTATTTGAGCTTATTGGAGCCATCTTCGTCATTGCCGGCATGATTTTCGTGCTGGCAATACTGAGTCAGGGAGGTAAGCCGTTCGACCCGCTTGGCCTGGGTTATACGGGTAGCAGCGGCGCGATCAAGTTCCTTATTCACGCATTTGGAAGTATAGCAATTCTCATCGCCCTCTACTTCGTGGTGACGCGCACTCTGAAGCAGCAAGTTTTTGTGGACGAATTGCTCCTGCGCTTGCCGGTGATAGGGCCATGCGTCCAGGCAATAGCCCTCATGCGCTTTTGTCTGGCCTTGCGTCTCACCATGGAAACGGGGATGCCCATAACCTCCACAATCCGGCTAAGCATGCGGGCCACGGGAAACGCGGCTTATGAGGCGCACGCGGACGCCATCGTGGAAGCACTTCGCGGGGGCGAGGATCTCACGGTGGCGTTGACGAAAGGAAAGGTCTTTCCTCAGAATTTCCTCGACATCATGGCGAACGCCGAAGAAGCCGGCCGCGTCCCAGAGGTCATGCGCCATCAAGGTGTGTACTACGAGGAAGAAGCAAGACGACGCATGACGACCCTCAGCCGTGCAGCTAGCTGGGGACTTTACGTCGGCATTAGCTGTTTCATCATCTTCCTGATCATTCGCATGTATAGCTCCATCTATGGAGGATTTGGAAGAGAAGGCCTCTACGACAGCTTGATGAAGTAGCGCGGCCGGGCCCTAGCTGCAAAGGTAGGGTCGCACGAAGCGCCAACTTTGGTGAAGCTTGCCTTCCTTCACGGGATTTTCTTCGACGTAACGAATAGCCCGCAAGATAGCCTTCTCAGAGTCTAGAAAAACCTTCCACGCTTTACGCGCCCAGCAGCTGGGCGTTCCCTTCTCCGGAGTTGCATGGTCGGCGAATGGATGCATCTGCTCGGCCAGCAGTTGGCGGGTAGCTGCTCCTTTGAAGGCATTGACAATCTGCTCGACCTTGCAGGTGTGGCGCGCGATCACAAGATGAACGTGCTCGGGCAGAACGGTGCAGGCCCAGACGGTGACACCACCGCGGGCCGCGGATTGGCCGAACCCTCTGGCAATAGCTCGGGCCTGAATTCCTGAAAATGAGACCGGCGCATATTTCAGAGCGCGCTTGGCGGCGAGTCGAACTGCTCGATCATGTGGCTTGCGCGCCACGGAGTGGCGCACATCAACCTTGGTGGCCGGCCCAAAGCGAAACAACTCCCAAGATGCCACGAAGTCGGACCAGGAACCACGCGGATCGTTGGGTAACCAGAACCCGTAGGCGCTGAAAATGACGTGGTAGCCCAGGATCATGGTTACGCGCTTTCCTGAAAAAGTGGGCAATTGTTTAGCCGCTTCTGTTTAGCCGCTGGCCTCAGGCCAGCGCGAGCGGTCTGAGGCCAGCGGCTAAACGTCACGGTTCATTCATTGCCAGTCGATTTTTTGGCCAATGCCCGCGGCCTGCGCCTTGGCGTACACGCTCGCCGCCACGGCCACATCCTCGATGGCAATCCCTAGGGATTTGAACAGCGTGACGTCTTGTGGATGTGCGCGCCCGGTGTAGCGCCCCACGATGATCTGGCCCAATTCGTGAATATCGGACCAATGAATGGAACCGTCTTCGAGAGCCTGAACGAAATCGCCCGCTTCCAGACGCGCCTGGTCTTTGCTGTCCACCGCAATCGACTCGCAACGGCGCACGGTGACGGCGTCAACCTCCGCCTTGCCGAGGAAATTCGAGCCGATGGCATTGATGTGCGTACCTTCCGCAATCCAGTGGCCATTAAGTACCGGCTCCCGGCTGTTGGTGGCGGTAATGATGATATCCTTGTCTTCGGCGGCCATCTCCGGCCTGGGCACCGGTTCCACCTCGGTCTGGCACAGCTCGCTCATCTCGGCAGCGAAGCGGCGCCGGCGTTCTTCATCGGGACTATAGACTTGCGCGCGCTGAATCTTGCGGACCTTGCAGACGGCCCAGAGCTGCGTGCGCGCCTGCTTGCCGCTGCCGAAAACGCCTACTTCGCTCGCGTCGGGCCGGCCCATGTACTCGGTGGCCACGCCGCTCGCAGCTCCGGTGCGCACCTGGCCCAGGTAATCGGCTTGGATCAGCGCCAGAAGGTTCCCCGTCTTGCCGTCGAAAAGGCCGACGTGGAAGTTGTGAGCCTTGCGGCTGGTGCAATACACCTTGTAGCCCATCACGCCTAACCGCTTCGCGGAGGCGGCCATGATGTGCTGCATGGCATGGTCGGTTTGGATACGAGCACGCGGGACATTTTGCGCCTCGTCCGCAGCCAGCTGGCGCAGCCCGTCCTCCACAGCCTCGAGCGCCATATCCATGGTCAGGATTTGGCGAACCTCGTCTTCGGTGAGAAGCAGTACCGACATCGTCCTTCGCCCTCAAGCCACGAGTTGTTCAAGCTGATCCAGGCCGCCGCTAAGTTGATCCCGGCTCGCGGCAAACGACAGGCGGACATAGCCCTCGGCCCCGAACGCGGATCCAGGTACCAGGTTCACGCGATAAGATTCCAGCGCAACCTGGCAGAAATTTGCGGAATCGGTCACTTTTTTGCCGGCCAAGGTTCGTCCGAAATGAGCCGACACGTTGAAAAACGCGTAAAACGCCCCTCCCGGCCGCGGACATACAATGCCGGGCATGGCCGACAGGCGCTTGCAAACCAGATCGCGGCGCGCTTCGAATTCCTGGCGCATTTTTTCAACACAGTCCTGATCGCCTTCCAGACCCGCCACGGCGGCATATTGGCTGATGCTGGAAGGGCTGCTCGTCTCCTGGCTTTGGATGGTGCCCATTGCCTTAATGACGGAAGTCGGTCCGAGGGCCCAACCGATACGCCAACCCGTCATGGCATAGCTCTTGCTTACACCGCTGATCGTGATCGTCCGCTCGGCAAGCCCGGGGCGCAAGGAAGCAAAACAGGTAGCCCGCGCGTCGCCATAGACAAGACGTTCGTAAATCTCGTCACTCAGGACAGCGACGTTGCTCTCCAGGACGACATCGGCAAGCGCTTCCAGTTCCTGGCGGGTATAGACGGTGCCGGTCGGATTGCTCGGCGAATTGATCATGACCAGCCGGGTCCGCGGTGTGAAGGCGGACCGCAGTTGCGCGGGGGACATCTTGAAATTGCTTTCGACCGAAGTCGGCACCAGGACGTAACTTGCTCCCGTCATTTCCACAAGGTCGCTGTAACTCACCCAGTACGGGGACGGGATCACGACTTCGTCGCCCGGGCCGCAAATCGCCAGCAAGGTGTTGTGGATCGAATGTTTGGCGCCATTGGACACAATGACCTGGTCGGGGCTGCAACGATAGCCGTACGTCTTTTGATACACGCGGGTAATCGCAGCGCGCAGCTCGGGAATGCCTGCTGCAGGCGTGTAATGCGTGTGGCCATCCAGCATCGCCTTGTAGCCGGCCCGGCAAATGTGTTCGGGGGTATTGAAGTCGGGCTCCCCCAGGCTGAAATCAAAGACGTGAATTCCCTCGGCCTTCATGGCTCGGGCCTTGGCTCCGGCAGCCAGTGTGGCAGAGGGTTGGATGGAAGCAGCCAGTTTGGAGATCGGGATCATGTCAGCCTTGTATTCTTAACCCGCGGCTTTTGCCCTCCCGGCAACAACGCTTGGCCGGCCAGTTGGAGCACCAAGACAACATTGTATTCTATCAATCTACCGGCTGGCTGGCGGTTCCCTGGCGATAACTCAGACCCAACCGAATTGTGGGCGCCTTGATCGACAAGGCCAGGCGGTTGAAGGTCGGTTGTTCCCTCGAGGTGGTGACAGTGAGGGTCGCTCATTTTGTCCAGCGCTATCCTCCCGCACTGGGAGGCTCGGAAGCTTATTTTGCCCGCTTGAGTCGTTTTCTTGCCGCTGCCGGAGACCGTGTGACGGTTCTCACGACAACCGCCGTGGACCTCGACGCCTTCTGGTCCAGCTGCGGGCGGACTCTGCCTCCCGGCACCACGGTGGAAGACGGAGTCGAGCTTCACCGCTATTCGCTGCTGCGCTGGCCGGGTAGACGCTATTTCCTGAAAGCACTTTCGTTTTATCCCAGCCGGTTCTGGCAGTGCTTGACGCTCCCATGCAACCCGATCGCCTGGGAGATGTGGCGTGATGCGGTAGGAGGCGCACAGAGCTATGATGTCGTCCACGCCACCGCGTTCCCTTACGGCTGGCCTCTGGCGTGTGGCTTGAGGTTAGCGCGTCGCTTGCAGATCCCTTTTCTGCTTACGCCCTTTCTGCATCTTGGCAACCCTGACGACGTGGACGATCGAACCCGGCGCGCCTACCTCTCCCCTGCCCTGCTCTCCCTGGTGCATGCCGCGGACCGCGTTTTCGTGCAGACGACGCTCGAACGGGCTGCCCTGCTCAATGAGAGGGTCCCGGAGAAGAAATTGGTGCTCGTGGGGATGGGCGTCGAAGCCGACGAGTGCACCGGCGGCGATCGCGAGGCGGTCCGCGCCGCGTGGGGCATCTCGAACGATGAGGTCGTCATTGGTCACCTGGCGAATAACAGCGAGGAGAAAGGCACCGTCGATTTACTCCAGGCGGCGGCGAAGGCGTGGCAAGGGGGCCGGCGCTTCCGCGTCGTGCTTGCCGGGCCCGAAATGCCGAATTTCAGGCGCTTCTGGCGAAGCTATCGGCCGGCAGGACAAGTGCAAAGGCTAGGCGTTCTCGACGACCGTGAGAAGCGTGATTTCTATGCGGGGCTGGATGTGTTTATCTTGCCGAGTCGCTCCGATTCGTTTGGCCTGGTGCTGCTCGAAGCCTGGGCCAACGGCACTCCCAACCTGGCCTACCGCGCCGGCGGGGTCGCGGAGGTGATTCGTCACGAAGAAGACGGCTTGTTGGTCGCCTGTGGCGACACCGACGCCTTGGCCGCGGCCCTGGGACGATTGGTGCAGGACGAGGACCTGCGGCGGCGACTCGGGGAAACCGGGCGCGCACGCACGAAAGTGGACTTTCGCTGGAGTGACAAGTTGAACCGCGTCCGCGAAGTTTATCAAGAAGTGACAGGGCGACCCAGTTCCTGAAACAACGACGGGATCGGCGTTCGAGAATCCTCGAGCGCCGATCCCGGTAACGCATTCGCTGGATCTTCGTTACTTGTCGACTGTGGCGACCGCCTTGAGCAAGATGTATTGCGACGCTATGCCCGATTCATTCGCAGATTTGACCTGCAGTAGAACGCCCTTCTCCAGGTCGGCCTTCTGCAGCATGGTGGCTGCAGCGACGGCTGACTTGACTGGGTGCTTGTCGATCTGGGCGATCACCATGCCGGGCTGGAGCTTGGCCTCGGCGGCAGCGCTTCCTGGCTGAACCTTGGTAATCAGGGCACCCTGGGCGTTGCCATCGAAGCCGTAGCGATTCGCCAACTCGGGCGACAGATCGGTGAGAGCGACACCGGTTTTCTTCGCGTTTACCTCATCCAGATCGGCCTGAGAAGGCTGCCGCGCTTCCTGTTGCCGGCTCACCAGTCCGTAACGATCGGGTTGCTCTTCGACGGTGACCTGTATCTCCTCGGTCTTGTCATCGCGGATCAGAGTCACCTCGGTCGGCTTCTGAATCGGCAGAGAGCCAACGATGTGTTGCAGTTCGCGCGAACTCGTGACAGGCTTGCCGGCCAGCGAGACGATGATGTCGCCGGCCTTGATGCCCGCCTTGGCCGCGGGCGTCCCCTTCTTCACCTCGATGACTTCTACACCGTTCTTCAATCCCATCCGAGCTGCTATCTCGGGATCGAGCGGTCGCATGGTCACGCCCAGGTAACCGCGATGAACCACGCCGTTGTGGATGAGCTGATCGACGATGCTCTTGGCCAGGTTGCTGGTGATGGCCAGGCCCACGCCTTGCCAGCCGCCGCTCTCGGTCTTGATGGCAGTATTGATGCCTATCACGCGCCCTTCCAGGTTCACCAGTGGGCCGCCACTGTTGCCCGGATTGATGGCGGCGTCGGTCTGCACGTAGTCTTCGTAAACGCTGCCTTCCCGGTTCAGGCCGGTCCTGCCCTTGGCGCTGACAATACCGGCCGTCACGGAACCGGTCAGGCCAAACGGAGCGCCGACCGCCAGAACGCGATCTCCGATCTCCATGGCGTCGCTATCGCCCAGCTCCAGATGAGGCAGCGGAGTGCTGGACTTGATGTGAACGATGGCCAGATCGTTCTTCCGGTCCGTTTTGAAATCGGTCGAGGAGATGGTTCGCCCGTCCTTGAGCTGGATCTGGACGCGGGCGGCGCCGGCGACCACATGGTAGTTCGTGAGAACGACGCCCTTCGGATCGATAATGAAGCCTGATCCAAAGCTATGGCGCGGCATAACTTCGTTCTCCTCGAACTGCTGGCCGTCGTCAAATCCCTCGAGGAAGTTGCGAAGCTCTTCCGGTATGCCAGGCATGGAGCCCGTATTCGGCCGGCGGCGCTGGGTCGATTGTTTGGCCTTCGAATTGGCGTTAGAAAAGGCTTCCACGCTGACGACCGCGGGAAGCACTCTTTTCACGACCTCGCCGTACGATGTCAGCTCCCTGGGGAAGACCAGCGGAATCGGGGCCTGACCTTGCAGGGCATGGTTCATGATGAAAGCGCCGCCCAGGCCGCCAACTGTCAAAAGTAGCAAGGCTACGGGCAATCGTGCCATGGCTAGAAAACCTCCTCTTTTGTCGCGCCGGCGCCGCCAGGTGCGCGCCAACCGGCCGCGTTGGTCAAATACTGATTGAATTGTGTTGGAATAACGCCCTTGAGGTTGGCCACCGCTTGATCCTTCTCCAGCCGCAGATGAAGATTATAGCGCCGATCGGCAAAAATAGGCTGCAAGCTACTGGCCGATCGAATCCCATCGCGGATGAGCGCTCCAAATTTGCCTCTATTTATCATACGCAACAATTCGAGAAAAGAGGTGACACTCCGATGGGTTTTTGGCAGGATGGCCAAGGAAAGCGCGCGGTTGACAAGGAGGCCATTCGGTGATAACGTCAAAAATGGCTCAGCTTAATTTCCTTTGATGCTTATGCCGCAAGAACTTACCACCAGCCGCGAGAATGAGATTCTCGAGGCGTGCCAGAAGGTGATCGAGTATCGCTTTCGCAAGCCCAAGCTGCTGCGTGCCGCCTTGACGCACGCATCCGGTGCAGACACGCGCCTTGCCTCGAACGAGCGCCTCGAGTTCCTGGGGGACTCTGTCCTTGGCCTCGTTGTCTGTGAACAACTTTTCGAGATCTTCCCCAATTACCAGGAAGGGGACCTGACCAAGATCAAGTCCGCGGTGGTAAGCCGGCGCACCTGCGCCCGGATTAGCCGCGAGCTGAACATGGGCGACTTCCTCTTCCTCGGGAAGGGGATGAACATGCATGCAGCCGTTCCTGCCAGCCTGCTGGCGGACGTGTTCGAGTCGCTGGTGGCGGCAATCTATCTGGACGGCGGGCTCGAGGCTGCCCGCGAATTCATCCTTCGTTACCTCCTGCCCGAGATCGAACGAGAGGCAGGCGGAGCCCAGGGAAGCAATTTCAAGTCGCTGCTGCAGCAGGTGGCCCAGCGTGAGTTCGGCGCCACGCCGCACTATGAGCTGCTCGACGAGCAAGGGCCCGACCACCACAAGTGCTTCAAGGTTGCGGCCGTCATCGGCAGTCATCCTTACTCATCAGCCTGGGGCCGCAACAAGAAGGAAGCCGAGCAGAAAGCAGCCATGAACGCTCTCGCCCAAATCAGCGGCGACCCAGTGCCGTTCGAAGCCGACTAGAGGATGCGGTCGTCGCCATGCCAATGCCTCCCTACCCCGTCTATTGCTACCGTCCAGGATGCGGTAAGCCGGCCGTCTACAAAATCGCGGCGCGCTGGAGCGACGGCGTCACCCAGGAATTGAAGACCTATGCCCTGAGCTGTGCCGATTGTCTGCCCGACTGGTTCCGCCGCAGCCGCGAAAAACAAGCCGCATGCCGCCTCGCTCCCGGGGAAATCCTCGAAGCGCCGGGCATTTACACGCTCGAACGCGGTCGACGGGATGCACAAATTACGCGCTTGCTAGATCTGGAAAGACAAGTTGACGAAGGAAGGTGAAGCCTGGGGAGGCCCTTTCGAAGGAGGAGCAAGAATTAAGAGGAAGATTACGATTAGGAAGAGGATGAAGAGCACGATTCAGTTGAAGAGTAGGATGTCCTGCGTGATTCTCGGGACTCCTACTCTTCCTCCTACTCCTGCTCTTCATCCTCTTCCTGATCGTAATCCTCATCTTCATTCCTTCTCTGCCGCTGGCTAGCCATCCGACGGCGACAGACGGACCGGTGTTTCCTACCGATATGTTCGTGAACTGCTTGCTCAGGAGTCCCGCGTGAAAAGGGTTGCGATCTTTTGGCCGGGGGATTACCGAAACCAGCCCAACGAATGGGCTCGACCGCAGATCAACCAGGCTACCGAGCAGTTGCAAAAAGCGCTCGTCAAACTTGGACGTAAGCCATATCTGATCAAAGGCTTCCTCACGCGCCCGGACGAAGCGATCAGCAAGCTTGGGCCGATCGACGACCCGATGATCGGCACCTTCGTCCACTGGACCTATGGCCCGCACACCTGCGACGGCGTCGTCGGCAAGGACAATCCACTTCTCCTGGCGAGCAATTTCTCCGGCACCTGGCCTGGCCTCGTGGCTTTGCTCAACACCGGCGCTTGCCTGGAAAGTCTCAATCGCCGCTTCTCGCGCATCTGGACCGCGACTCCCGATTGGACCAGGGACAGGGTCTTCATGGAGCGGCTGGACGAATGGTGTTCCACGGGCCAGATTCGCTACCCGGAAGATGAGCTGCACTTCTCCGCCGCCGTCAGTGCCCGGGCCCAGGCCCTGGCGGATGAGGTGGCTGCGGAGATTCGAAGGAGACGCATCCTGGCGCTCATGCTCGGCGACACGTCCATGGGCATGATCAACGGCTACTTCGGGCCGCGCTTGCTCGCACGCCACGGGTTTGCCGAGCACAAGGTCGATCAGGCCTGGCTACCCGTCCGACTGAAGTCGATCAAGCCGGAGCGCATCGCGGATGCGTTCCGCCTGGTCATCGACCGTGGTATCAAGTTCCACTGGCGGGAGCAGGGCGCCCTGGACTTTACGGAGGACGCCACCAGGACGCAGCTTGGCATGTACCTGGCCGTTCTCGACCTGTTGGATGAGTTCAAGGCCGACTGTCTCGGTTGGCAATATCAGCTGGGCCTCTTGCGCTCGCTGCCGCCCAGCGACTTCGCCGAGGGCCTCCTCAACTCGACGTGCCGGCCCGAGTCGAACGGCGACGTGGTGATCACGAGCACGGAAGCCGATCAGGGCAACCTCATCCCGATGGAATTGATGAAGCGATTGCTATCCAAAAAAGGAGACCACCCGGGGGTGATGTTTCACGACGTTCGCTGGGGCGGCACGCACCAGGGCCGCTGGCTGTGGGTGCTTCTGAACTCCGGCAGTTGCGGAGCGTATGCTTTCAACCACGATCCGCGAACGCTCAAAGGCGTGCACAGCTATCGCCAGCCGGCCGGCTACTTTCCAATCGCCGGCGGCACGTTCGCCGGCGAGAGCCTGCCCGGCGAAGTCACCTGGGCGCGATCTTACCTCAAGAACGACGAGCTTTGGATGGACGTGGGCAAGGGCGAAGTGGTCAAATTGCCGCCCAAGGTGCGCGACGCCTGGTGGGAAGGCACAACCCGGCAGTGGCCCTTCATGGCCGCGGATCTTGGTTGCTCGATGGAAACAGTCATGGCACATTACATGAGCAACCACGTGGCCGTTGCCTATGGCGATATCTTCGGCGAGATGGTGGCCCTTAGCCAGGCGCTGGGGTTCAAGGTGCGTGTGATGAGGACCGGCCAATAGTCATGCCTGCCGAGCACCTAGCTTCGATCCATGCTTTGTCCCCAGGGAAGCGTCTGCGCGCTGCCTGGACGGCACAACCGATTGCCGTGCCCGGAGTGTTCAATGCCCTTGTCGGCCGCATGGCGGAGCGACTCGGCTTCCGTGCAGTCTATCTATCCGGCGGCGCCCTGTCCGCTGCCACCGGAGTCCCGGACATTGGCTTGCTGAGCTTGACCGAATTCGTGGATGCGGCTCGCGCCATCGCTCTGGCCACAGCGCTGCCGCTTCTGTGCGATGCGGATACCGGCTTTGGCGAGGCACTCAACGTCGAGCGTACTGTGCGCCTGTTCGAGACGGCGGGCGTGGCCGGCATCCACCTGGAGGACCAGCAGCTCCCCAAGCGCTGCGGGCATCTCTCGGGCAAGCAACTCGTCGAACCGGAAGTGATGGCGGCCAAGCTACGGGCGGCGGCGGCCGCCCGCCGCGATCCGGACTTCGTGATCATCGCGCGTACCGATGCTCGTGGCGTCAATGGTTTCGAGGATGCGGTCCGCCGCGCGCACCTCTTTCTCCAGGCGGGCGCCGACGCGATTTTTCCGGAAGCGCTGGAAAGTGACGAGGAGTTCGCCGCCTTCGCCAAGGCTGTGCCGGCTCCCTTGCTGGCAAACATGACCGAATTTGGCCGCAGCCCCAATTTAGATTTTGCAACCTTGGCGGCGATGGGCTACCGTATGGTTTTGTATCCGCTCACCGCCTTCCGGGTGGCCCTGCGAGCCGCACAGTCCGCACTCGAGGGAATCCTCCAACAAGGCCATCAGCGCGATTGTTTGCCGCAGATGCTGACACGGGCGGAACTCTACGACCTGCTGGGCTACTCGGGATACGACGAGCGCGATAAAGCCTATTTCCGCTGAAAGGGAATGGTTTCCCTGGGCACCCGGATCTTTGCACGATGTCCGTAGATCTCACCATTCTTGGCATGGTTCAAAAAGGGGTCAGGCACCTTTGTGCGCAGCACCCCTCGGGCCGTTCCGGCAAAGGTGCCTGACCCCTTTTTGAACCATGCCCGATTCTTGACGGGCGAGCAATTATTCATGAGCACTGCTGAAATCTACTCACCGGGTCTCGAAGGTGTCGTGGCCGGCGAAACGGCGATATCCACCGTCGAGGGCGGCCTGCGCTATCGCGGCTATCCCGTGACCGAGTTGGCGCAGAAGGCCGGGTTCGACGAGGTCGCCTACCTGCTGCTTTACGACGATCTGCCGAACCCCAAGCAATTGGCCGAGTTCCAGCAACGGGTCGCGGCCGCCCGGCAAATCCCGGCTCCCTTGCAAGACCTCCAGAAAGCTTTGCCCCCGGCGACGGCGCCCATGGATGCCTTGCGCACTGCCGTGAGCGTCCTGGCCCATTTCGATCCGGATACAGCCGACAGCTCGCATGCAGCCAACGTGCGCAAGGCCGAGCGTCTTCTTGGCCAGATCCCGGTCGCCATCGCATTCCAGTATCGCTTCAGCAAGGCGCTGCCGGTCGTGAAGCCGCGTGCCGACCTCTCCAACGAGGCCAACTTCCTCTACATGATCCATGGGAAGGAGCCAAGCGCCGCGGAGACACGCGCACTCGATGTCTCGCTGATCCTGTATGCCGAGCACGAGTTCAATGCTTCAACCTTCACCGCGCGCGTCGCCTGCTCCACCGAATCGGATCTGCACTCGGGCATCGTTGCCGCCATCGGCGCGCTCAAGGGCCCGTTGCACGGCGGAGCCAATGAGAAGGTGATGGACATCCTGCGCGCGGCCGGTGGACCGGAGACGGCCGAGAAATGGATCCGCAATGCCCTGGCGCGCAAGGAACGCATCATGGGTTTCGGACACCGCGTCTACAAGACCGGCGACGTGCGGGCGCGCATCCTCAAGGAGTTCACCAAGAAGGCTGCAGAAGCGACCGGTCAGACAAAATGGGAGAAAACTGCGGAGATCATCGAACAAGTCGTGCAGAGCGAGAAGAACTTGCTGCCGAACCTCGATTGGCCGGCGGGCCGACTCTACCACGCCATGAATCTGGAAGTGCCGCTGTACACGCCTATCTTCGTCATGTCGCGGGTGGCCGGCTGGAGCGCCCATATCATCGAGCAACTGGACCACAACCGGCTGATTCGCCCCCGCGCCCGCTATACCGGACCGGATGTCCGCCCGGTCAAACCCTTGAACGAAAGACGCTAGGGTTCTTCACGGGGAGCAATCAGATCACTTCTTGTCGGCTACAACATAAATTCGCGTCGCCACCAGCTTCTTGTTCGGCAGCCGGCCAATTGTCACGATAACGTTTTGACCGTCGTGCAGGTCTGCCTTGGTCCCCTTGACCCCGGGCAGGTTCCGGTCGGGGTCGGATGGATCTCTTTTGAACGGTTTCGGCTTGCCCTTCTCGTCGAACTCCAGTTCCGCCGGCAGCCGGATCTTGGCGTCTATTGCAATCAGGACGTCGAGAGTTTGCTTGTTGCGGTCCTTGCCCACCTCGAAAGTAAAGGAGTTCTCATCTCGGCCTGTGATCTTGCCGGGGTAGCGGCCGACCTTGACGGTCTGCGAGATTTTGACAGGCTCCGACTTGTCATCCTTACCTTGGTCAGTTTTCTTACCATCCTTGTTGTCGTCGGCTTTTAAAACAGAGGACAAGCCCGGCATGAACCAAAAGCCAAGGCTCAGGAAAACAAGCAGCAAGTTAGTCCGAGTCATGGAAATACTCTTTCGGGGAAGATTAGACCCGTTTTTCAACACGCTCTTACCGCTTTTTCTTCTTGGCCTCGAATTCCTTCACATATTTCTCGGGGTTCTCGTTGAAGGCGTCGCGGCATCCCGAGCAGCAGACATAATAGGTGACGCCGTTATAGCTAACTGCAATCTTGCCGAGACCGCCGCTTACGGGGCATTCGACCTTCTTCTCGGTGGCGGCAAGGCTCTCGCCTTCCTTGGTGAACGCTACCTGATAGTCCTTGGTGAAAACAGTTCGGCCATCCGCCTTATGGGCGCTGCGACAGATGAAGCGAACGCCGTCGCCGGCCGAATTCATGGTCAGGCGTTGCGTCTCCTTGGTCTTGGGATCTACCCGCTCCAGGTTAAGGTAATCGTTCTTGAGCGCGCCTTCGTAAACGAGTCTGTTGTTGTCCTTGTTAACGGCAGTCAGTTGGAAACATTTCTTGTCGGGCAGGTAGCGCAGGTCGCCGCTCTTGAGGAATCTGCCATCCTGCACTTTCATGGTCAGCCAGGCGTCGTTCCCCTTGAAATGCCAGCCCCAGCTGACTGATTCTTCCCATGTTTCCCCAGGACCGGGACGAGGCTTCTCCGGAGCCCCGCTCCCCTTCCAATCGCCGATAAAATCGTTCAATGCCTGCAAGGCTGTTTTGGCCGAAGGCGTTTCGTCATCGTCGTCGGCCCGGACTGGGCCGGAAGGAAGGATCAGCGCCACCAGCCCGAGCAGGAAGCATGTACGTTTCATGAAGCGATTTTCCCTCTCTCTGAACCGGGCTCACGGGCACTCTAAAAGATACACTGCCGTATCGTAGTTGGCAGTTGCCAAGGTCTTTCCATCGGGGGCGAAGGCCATGTTCCGCACGGCGAATCCCGTCCAATGGCGCAGCTCCTTACCGGTTGCAGTCTCCCACAATTTGACGTCCTGATCCTCGCTGATCGTCGCAAACCGAAGGCCGTCGTTGCTTACGGCAAAACCAAGGATGCGCTGTTTATGGCCCTGGAACTTGCGGACAAGCGTTGGCTCGCGCTTGCTCAGATCCCAAATCTTGATTTCACCATCGACGCCGCCGGTGATCAGGCGCTTCTTATCCGGCGTGAAGATCAGGTCGCCGATGGCCTTCGTATGCGCCGGCAGGTCGCCGCCAATACGTTCGTCCTTGCTCACATTCCAGAGGCGGACAGCGCCGCCCTGGTCGCCCAGGGCCACCAACTCGCCGCCCGGGCTCAGCGCCAGGCAGTCCACGCGCCGCTCGTGAGCTTCGATGGTTCGGATCTTGTGTCCCGTCTCCAGGTCGTACACGCGGATCTCCGGCCGCGCATCGTTGACCCTGACCCAGAGCACGATGGCCTTGTTGTCCGGAGTCAACGTGAGCGCGGCTAGATCGAGCCCGGGAACGTCAAAGCCTTTTACGACCCGTCCGGTTTCGAGATCCCAAACTTTGATACTCAGCTCTCGGCCGCTGCCCGAGATGAGCCTTTTGTTGTCCGCGGTGAACGCCAGCACCGTGACGACGTCGCGATGGCCGCTCAACGTCAGAAGCTCCGCCCCCGTGCCGGCGTCCCACACCTTGATTGCATGGTCGAATCCTGCCGATGCCAGTAACTTGCCATTCGGACTGAAGGCAACTGTTTCCAGTGCCCGCAGGTGGCCAAATGCCCCTAGCGTAACTTCCCTGCTCAGCGTCTCCCAGATGCGGATCCTGCCGTCCACTCCGGCCGACACGATCAAGCGCCCGTTCGGGCTGAACGCGACCGAGCTGACCCACTCCTTGTGCCCGCGGAAACTCAGAGCTTCGTTCTGGGACTGCAAGTCCCAAAGTTTCACGACCTGCTCGCCGGCACCATCGCCGCCGCCGGCAAAGGCAACGAAGCGGCTATCCGGGCTGAATGCAATCGAGCTCAACGCGGCACTATGATGCGCGACCGTCGTCGGTGCGGCGCTCGTATCGGCCACCGTCCAGATCTTGACCACGCGGTCGGCGGCGGCACTAGCCAGCCGTTGACCGTCCGGGCTGAATGCCAGACTGCTGACGGCGCCGGCATGCCCGCGCCAGGTCGCCAATGTCTTGCCCGTGGCCACATCCCACAGACGAATCGTCAGGTCCGCGCTGCCCGAGGCCAGGTACTTGCCGTCCGGGGAGAAAGCAACCGCCATCACAACGGCCTTGTGGCCCGGAAGGTTCAACAGCTCTTTGCCCGAATCGGCATCCCAGATTTTGACCAGGTGATCGAGGCCTCCGGAAGCGATCTTGCTGCCATCCGGGTTGAAAGCGCCGCACGTGACCGTGGCCTGATGCCCCTCCAGCGTGCGCAGCTCCTTGCCGGATTCCGCATCCCACAACTTCAGGAGCTTATCGCCGCCGCAAGATAGAATGACCTTGCCGTCGGGTCGAACGGCGGCGGCCGTCACGGCTCCCTTGTGTCCCATCAGCGACTGCAGTTCCTTACCGGAATCGGCATCCCAGATCTTGACAGTTCCGTCCGCCCCAGCCGAGACGATCTTGCTCCCGTCCGGCGTGAACACGGCCGACCACACTGGGCCGTGGTGGCCAAGCAGTTCACGCAGCCGCTCCACGGTGTCCAGCTTCCAGACGCTCAACAACTGGTTGGCGCCGGCCGTGGCCACCTGGCCGCCGTCCGGGCTGAGCACCAGGCTAGTGATGCCTTCCGCGGGTCCCTGGAGCGAGCGCAGCAATTGACCGCTCGCCACGTCCCAGAGGCGCAAGCTTCGGTCTTCGCTGCCGGTGACCAGCTTCTTGCCATCCACACTGAAGGCCAGGCATCGAATGGACTTTTCGTGGCCACGAAAAACCTGCCGTTCATTTCCCTTGAGGTCATGAATCCTGGCAACATTGTCGTTGCCGCAGCTCGCAAACGACTTGCTGTCGGGGCTGAAGGCGAGTCGATAGGTTTTGCCGGCATGAGCCTGGATGTTCAGGATCGGCTGCATGGCGAGTCCGGTACTCTTGGTTTTCCAGACATGGATCAAGGCATCATCCCCGCCGGAGGCAAGCCACTGCCCGTCCGGACTGTATGAAAGACTTCGAACCGCTGCGTTGTGGGCAGGGAACATGAACTTCGAAGCGCCCGTGGCGACCTCCTGGACAAGAATGCGGTGGTCGAGGCCGCCCGAGGCCAGGCTTTTGCCATCGGGGCTGAAAGCAAGAGCGCTGATGCAATCCTGGTGGCCTTCGAAAGCGCGAATGTCCTTGCCAGTCTCGGCATCCCAGAGCCGGACCGCCCTGTCGGTGCCGGCAGAGGCAATCGTTTTTCCATCGGGACTGAAAGCAATGGCGCCAATCTGTGGCTTCTCCTGGATATCAACCTCAGTCGCCTTGTGGCCGCGATAGGTGAGGAGTTCTCGTCCCGTCTCGGCGTCCCAGACCTTGACCTCTGTGGGAACCTTGGAATCCTCTGCCGTCCTTCGCATATCGGCACTGATCGAAGCCAGCCGTTTCCCATCCGGACTTCCCGCCACGGCGAGGATGCTGCCGCTGTGGCGCAATTTGAGGCTGCCGAATACCCTGGCCACATGTTCCGGCAAGCTTGGCGGACGCACCGGTAGGTACCAGCGCGCCTCGCGGAAAGCCTGGTTCGCCTCGGCGAGCCGGCCCGCAGCCAGGTCGGCCTGCCCTCTCCTAGCGAGGAGACCGGCCTGTTGAAACAGTTCCGGTGCGAACTGCTTGGTGACGCCGGTCTTCTCAGCCTGCGCCTCTTCCGCCTGATACTTGGCTTGAAGTTCGCGGACGCGCTGCGCATCAGGCAATGGCGCTTGGCTGGCTGCAACGCCGGCACAAAGCAGGCTGGTCGCAGCGAGCAGCAGCGCGAAGACCATTCTCGAAGGCAAAAGGCCAGGCCGACTCATGGCTTGGAGGCCCATAGGGAGTTACTCCGTCGAGGTAAGGCGCCCCCGATGACATGAACTTGAGTATAGAGCCCGCATTCATCTTGGAGCAAGCGGTTTCGTCCGGCTCGCAACAAGTCCCGCGGAATCTGGTCGCCAGGCTGATTGGGATAAGAGCAGAAATGTTTGCCGTTTGCAGAGGGAGCTAAAGAAGCTGACTGCCTCAAATCATGAAGAATATGCGAAAAGAATGTCGGTTGGCCCCCAGGGTCCACCCGTCCATAGACCCTGAGGGGCCTCCACCGACAACCCAAACATAGGTTACAAATTCGCTTGGTGTGCAAGTCCGGCAAGAAAATTCTTGAAAAAGTTTCAAGTCTTTTATTCCCAATAGCTTAGAAATCAAGAAGAATCTGAAATCCGAGAATAACCTCTGAATCTTGGAGTAAACCTGGCAGCCGGGGCCTCTGGGCCGCCGAGAAGCTGCCCAATTGGCACTGTTTCGCATTCCTTTTCCCCGCGTTGCCGGTCCACAGCACCCGTATAATTACCAAGAGATCAAACATGATGAGCAATCCAGAGGGAGTTTGAGATATGTTGTTCTTCGACCCGATGTATTTCTTGTTTCTTGCACCTGGGATCCTGCTCGCGATGTGGGCGCAGTTTCGAGTGCACTCCGCCTACAGCCAAGCCAGCAGGATTCTGGCGCAGAGCGGCGTGTCAGGGGCCCAGGCGGCCGCCGCGCTGCTCGATTCGGCGGGCGTGTCGGTGAATACCACACTGGAGGATTCGCCGGGCGTGCGGGGAGTGCGCATCCAGGCCGTCCAGGGATTCATGACGGATCATTACGTTCCGGGCCAGCGCATTTTGCGACTCAGTCCCGACGTCTATAACGGGCGATCATTGGCCGCACTGGGGATCGCCGCCCATGAAGCGGGTCATGCTCTGCAAGATGCCCAGCGCTATCCCTTGCTAGTGCTGCGCAACGGTCTTGTGCCGCTGGCAAGCATCGGCAGCAACCTGTCCTGGATCATCATTATCGCAGGGTTCTTGCTACATATGGTAGGGCTAGTCTACCTTGGCATCTTCGCTTTTGCACTGGTGGTGCTGTTCCAGGTCGTCAACCTGCCCGTCGAGTTCGACGCGAGCCGGCGCGCTCGTCTCGCGTTGGTTCACACGGGACTTATTTCTGACGAAGAGGAGAGGACAGTTGCCAATGTGCTGAACGCCGCCGCCCTTACCTACGTGGCGGCCACCCTTACGAGCATCCTGACGCTTCTCTATTTCTTGTTCCGTTCCGGAATTCTCGGCGGACGCAGTCGCTGATGCGCCGGATTTCAGCAAAGGCCGAGCCTCCACGTGCTGGGGGCCCGGTCTTGTTCGTTGGGCTTCAGTCATCTTCGTGCAAGCGGCGGCACAGGCGGGAATAGCGTCGGGCCGTATCCTGCCGTCCGACTGCCAGGGCGAGGGCCTTGCGGCTACCCACCAGTACGACAAGGCGCTTGCCGCGCGTGATGCCGGTGTAGAGCAGGTTCCTTTGTAGCATCATGTAATGTTGCGTGTGCAGAGGAATGACCACGGCCGGGTACTCACTCCCTTGGGACTTGTGAATGGTGAGCGCATATCCCAGGGCCAGTTCATCCAACTCGGTGAAGTCATACGTGACCTGCCGGCCGTCGTAATCGACCGTCAGCTCCTGCTCCTCGGCGTCTACCCTGGCCACGCGGCCGATGTCGCCGTTGAACACTTCCTTCTGGTAGTCGTTGACCGTCTGCAACACCTTGTCGCCGGCGCGAAACGTCCAGCCGAAGCGTTCCACTTCGTGCGTTTCGCCCCGGGGATTGAGGACATTCTGCAGTACGGCGTTGAGATTGCGGGCGCCCAGCTCGGAGCGGTTCATGGGCGTGAGGATCTGAACATCGCGGAACGGATCGAGTCCGAAACTGGCCGGGATGCGCTCGCGCACGACGGTAAGAAGGCGGTCCAGGATTGCTGCTGGGGTATCCGCCTCCACAAAATAAAAATCTCCCTGCTTGGGCGGCGCCGATTGGGGCAGCACCCCCTGATTCACTTGATGCGCCGCCCGCACGATCCAGCTCTGCCCCGCCTGGCGAAAGATTTCTGTCAGGCGGACAACCGCCACGGCGCGCGCTGCGATGATGTCGGCCAGCACAGAGCCCGGCCCGACGGACGGCAGCTGGTCCACGTCGCCAACCAGCACCAGGCAGGCCCGCGGCGGCACGGCCCGCAGCAGCTGGTTCATCAGGGCGATGTCCACCATGGAAGCCTCGTCGACGACGAGCAGATCAAGGTCCAGGGCGTGGTCGCGATCGCGTTTGAACGCTCCCTGCCGCGGGTCGAATTCCAGGAGCCGATGGATGGTCTTCGCTTCCTTACCGGTCGTCTCGCTGAGGCGCTTTGCGGCCCGGCCCGTGGGCGCGCACAAACAACAGCGCAGGTCCCTGGCCTCGAAGATTTCCAAAATGCCGCGCACAATGGTGGTTTTGCCGACGCCCGGCCCGCCGGTCACGACCATCACCTTTTGCGTGGTCGCCTGCCGTATGGCGTCACGCTGCGTCGCGGCCAGCTCCAGGCCCATCTTCCGTTCGACCCAGCGTAACGCCGCCTCGATATCGATGGCGGGCAACGGGTGAGATCCCTCGCGCAATTGCAGCAGCGCCCGCGCGACGCCCTTCTCCGCCAGGAACAAGGGCTTCAGATAAAGCCACGGCTCCGCGCCTTCCGGCTCGCGGACCAGTTGTCCTGCCGCAAGCTCATCCTCCACGGCCGCGGCAATGATTTCTCGGTTGATTTGCGTGAGTTCCCCCGTGCGCTCGACGACGCCTGCCTCGGGAAAGCCAACGTGGCCTTCGTTACTCAGTTGCTGCAAGACGTAGCCAAGCGCCGCCCGCGCACGCAACGGCGACATGCGATCGATGCCCAGGCGGCCGGCCAGCTCGTCCGCCGTGCGAAAGCCGACGCCCCAGATATCGGTCGCCAATCGATAAGGGTTGGACTGGACGAGGGCGATGGCCTGGTCGCCATAGGTCTTGTAGATGCGCACGGCCCGGGCGGTGCCGACGCCGTGCGATTGCAGGAAGACCATGATGGACCGCACCGCCTTTTGCTCCTGCCAGCTCTCGCGGATGCGCTGAATGCGGCGCGGGCCGATCCCCTTGACTTCCTGAAGGAAGGCGGGGCTTTCATCGATGACGGTCAGCGTCCGCTTGCCGAAGACGGCGACGATGCGCTCGGCAAAATGGGGACCGATGCCCTTGATCAGCCCGGATGCAAGGTACTTCTCGATACCCTCGGGAGTGTTTGGCGGCGTAGCGCGCAGCTCCTCTGCCTTGAACTGCCGGCCGTGGTCGCGGTCCTGAACCCAGGCGCCCGTCGCGTGGAGGTATTCGCCCGCCTGTGCAACCGGCAGATGGCCGACAACGGTGACCAGGCCGCGCTGCCCGGCTGCCTGTACGCGAAGCACCGTAAAGCCGCTTTCAGGATTGTGAAACGTGACGCGCTCAATGACGCCGGATAGGGTCTCCGCCATAAGTTCTTATTTTATCGCGTTGCGTTCACTTCAGTGGCCTTGCGGGACGCTTGCAGTCAGCCGGCGGGCGTGATCAGGACTTGACCTCGCCACGGAGCCAAGAATGCAAAACTGTAGATCATGGATCACCGACCTGTACAATGTCGTGAGCCCGAACAGGTTTAGTGCCCGAACCGGCTAACGCGAACAAGCCATTTTTGTGAATCGAGCTGAACCAAGAGACCTGTCAGAACGATCCAAGGAGATAACCATGCAGAAGCTGGCTGGAGTATTGACGGTCACAATTTTGATGGCTTTGCTCGGCTGCAGTCAGTCGAGTACTCCGGGCAGCAGCGGCACGGGGCCGTCCAAGTCCGCGCAGTCCAGCGGCGCGGCAACGGCGCCGCCGGCCGGCGGCCCTGGGGCTATTACACCGGAGAATACGAAGATCGAATGGGTAGGCACCAAAAAGGATGGTAAGCACGACGGTGGCTTCAAGAGCTTTACAGGTGGCATCACGCCGGCCAAAGCCGACTTAACGTCGTGCGAACTCTCACTCGATATCGACATCAATTCTCTGTTCGCCGACAATCCCAAGCTTACCAGCCACCTCAAGTCTCCCGACTTCTTCGGGGTGAAGCAGTATCCCAAGGCCAAATTCCTCTCGACGAAAATTGAGGCCATGCCCTCGGAGCCGGAATCCTACATCATCAACGGCAAGCTGACCTTGCACGGCACGACGAAGGAGATCTCCATCCCGGCGAAAGTGACGAAAAAGGACAACGTGCTGACATTGGAGAGCCAATTCACCTTCGACCGTCTGGAGTACGGCATCAGCTACAAGCCGGACCAGGTCGATAAGATGGTGACCGTCAAAGTATCCGCAAATATTCCGCTTTTGTAGTTGCAGCTCACGGCCCTGCTCTTCATGGGGCCGGCGGCAGGTCGCCAGGCCCACGGCGTCACGCCCGACTGTCACTGGGGGTATACTGCACGCCGGTCGCCCAACAGGTGGCCTTTCCGACCTCAGTCCGTTTTCACAATGGTTTCAATGTCGCGTGCTCCATGAAGGATGCGAAGCACCTCGACGGCCGCTACGGAAATTCGGTAGAACAGAACGTACCGCTCAACGACAACGCTACGAAGGCCTGGAGCCAGCTCATTACGGGCGCGGCCCATCTCGGGAAACTGCCCGAGAAGATTACATCGGTCGTCGATGGCGGTGACAAGTTGCTCGGCGGCCTGCGGGTTATGCTCTTCAAGGTGCTCCAGTATTTCACCCAGGTCGATTTCGGCCTGGTCGGTGCGAACCACAGAGAGCATCAGTTGTCCCTGCGAGATTGCCGCTTCTTCCGGAGGCGAGCCAAGGTCTCTTTCGCGTTCAGGGGGGCGACTTTCCCCTGGTCGGCTTGCTCGATTCCAATGGCGATCTCGCGGCGGAGCTCGTCGAGCTTCGTCTGGTGAAGTTCCTCGCGCTCCACAAGGAGCCTGAGACCGTCGCGAATGACTTCGCTTGCGGTTTGATACTTGCCGCTCTCGACCTTCTGGTTGACGAACTGCTCCAGCTCCGGAGTCAGGGAAACATTCATTGAAGCCCGCCTCCTGGGGTGAAAAGACCCGACACCCAGAAGATAGCGGCGCTGATAAGAAATGTCAAATTCTGTTATCAGGGGTGAGTGCGTGTCCGCTCTGGCAAGCACCCCCGTCGCTTAATCGCAGTCCAACAGGGTGCGTGCCCACAGAGACCGGGCAGCATGTCATCCTGAATTCTTCATGCTTTTCTCTGCCTCACCTGCCTACGGCGATCTCTAGCAGTGAGGAGAAACGCTGAACAGGAGGGAACAGAGACAACGGGGAGAATAATCCCTCCGTTGTCTCCGTTTCCTCCTGTTCAAGTATTTTCCGGCGTGAGGTCAGCCTTCGCCACCCAGGTCGATCCAGGGGTTGTCCCAGCCCGGAATGGCGTTTTCCGTCAGATCGCCGGGACAGCAAGCCCTTGTTTGCTCCACTTCGCCCAGGTAAACATTGGAAATGTGGCCGGAGACTGCTCCGCCGTGGATCGAGCCCGAAGATACTTGTGCCAGGGCGTGTTTGCATTCTACTCGCATTGTCTGCTCCTTCTTCCATGAGAGCGACCGATGATTCCTTCAAGGACGCACTAAGACGCGCACGGCTCAACGCTGCAGCAGGTAGGCGCGCCAATGAGTGGGCAGCCCCTGGCGCCAGCGCAAAGCCTCCGGGCTGGTCAGGCGGTCCTCAACCAGCGCCTGGCGCCTCGATTGTACGTGCTGGCCGCCTGGCGAATGATGGGACCGCGCGCCGGTCCGGCCCATTTGGGCAAGAGTGGTCCCTGTAAGCAGCACGCTGATCAAGGTGGCTATAAACAGGACGTTACGTTTCATGGGCTGGCTCCTTGTCCGCGCTCCTGCGGCGGTAGAAGAGCGCAACGAATTAGAACGGGGGGCGTCGGGGCGCAAAGCAGTACGCGAAGCGCCGACGTGTTGAGGTGTCGCCCTAGTGCAATTCCAGTGCCACGATTGCCGAACTGGATGACTTCCCGGTTGCCGACATCGCTCTAAAACATTGCCGCCTCAAGTATTAGGAATACCAGAGCGCGTATGTGCTTCGAGCGCAGGGCTTGGGCCAAGGATCTGGCGGAAGGACACTTTTACAAAGTAGGCGTTTGCACTCGGGAGTTTGGACCGGGACCAACCTCTTTGGCAGCCGAATCAGGGACGATCATTTAGACCCAGTCGACAGGGTCCTGCTCGTGCACGCTGGCCCAGACGTGAAGATCGGGCCACTGCTTTTGCAGGCGAATGGCAAGTTCCTCGATCCCGCAACGCTCGGTCGCGTAGTGCCCGGGGAGCAAGAGACTCATGCCTTCCGCCTGGGCGCTCAGGTAGTCGTGGAAGCGAAGCTCCCCTGTGAGGAACACCTCCGCACGAGCGCGCAGGGCGTCGGCAAGGAATTCTCCCCCGGCTCCGCAGACGAGTGCCACGCGTTGTACGATGCGGCTCGAATCTCCTACCAGAAGCATCTGGCGGGCATTCAGTTTTGTTTTGATCGTCTGCGCCAGATCGCCAAGCGCCACACTCTTTGGCAGGCTGCCTATCCGGCCTTCGCCGGCGCCCGCGAACTGGGGCACGAGAGGGTAAACATCGTAAGCAGGTTCCTCATAGGAATGGGCCCTGCGGATGGCGGCAATCACCTCGCCAATGAGAGACTCGGGACAGACTGCTTCCAGCCGCCACTCGCTCACCTCTTCGCGCCGGCCTTTTTGACCCAGGGTGGGATTCGTTGCGTCCGATCCGAAAAAGGTGCCGGTCCCGGGCAGCCGAAAACTGCATTGGCTGTATTGGCCGATATTCCCGGCCCCTGCCGCAAACATGGCATTGGAAACACGGGCCAGGTCGGAGTCGGGCACGAAGGCGACGACCTTGCTTTGGCGGCCCAGGGCCCGCGCACGCAGCGGTGTTAATTCCTGCAGGCCGAGTCGCGCTGCCAGTATTTCATTGATCCCATCTTTGGCGTTGTCGAAGGCGGTGTGCGGGCTGTAGACGGCGATGCCGGCCCGGCTCAGGTCGAGGAGCATCCGGCCTTCCGGCGTGGCGTCGGTCAGGCGCTTCACGCCACGAAACAGGATCGGGTGGTGCGTGACAAGTAAATGTGCTCGGCCGGCGATCGCCTCCGCGGCACTGACGGGCGTGACCGTCAAGCAGGTCATGATGCGCTGCACCTCGGCCGCGCACAGGCCCAAGAGAAGACCGACATTGTCCCAGTCGGCAGCGAGATGCAGGGGAGCAAGGGTTTCCAGAAACTGAAGGACGCTCGTCAGGGAGGGCATGGCAAGCCGCGTGTGGAGAAGCCGAACGCCGGGGTCAGCGCTTCGGTTCCGGTTTACGAGTGGGTTTGCAGATGATCACCATGATGAGGAGCAACGACAGGAAGGCGACGGCATAAGGAAGTGCCGCGGTCCGCGAGGAGCCCTCTTCCCCGGCCCCCTGGTTTCCCTGCTCGGTCTGTGCATGGAGGCTGGGTAGGAAACAGCCCAGCGCGATCAGGAGTGGTGCGATCCAGCGAGCGATGCTGCGCCAGCTCATAAGTTGACTCGAGGTGTAGCCACAGGTGATGAAACGTGCTCCCGCTCAGTCCCCGGCTAGCCGGCCCGGCGGTAAGAGCTCTGTCCCCAGCTCCACCACGGGCTGCCATGGTAGGTCTGGGAAGAGGCGCTCGAGCCTCGATGCGTACGCCGCCGCTGTTGACGTTGCCGCTGGCGGTCGACCACCAACTGCACGACGATGCCCACGAGCGCCAGGCCGCCGCAGAGGCAGTTGAACAACATCGTTTGGTTCTCGGCCCAGGCGACAGCGTCTACATTACCAAGCGCATGGGCCAGGCACAAACCCGAATATACCATCAGAAACGCTCCGGCGGAGCTGGTCAAGGCCATCGTCCAAACGCGGAACAGAAAGAGCCCGATCAACCCGCCGATCAGGAAACAGATCAGCGGTTCCTCCACGGTGGGGGCGATCGTTCTCATCAAGAGCCAGGCAGCAGCGCCGCCCGCGCCAAAGGCGATGACGCGCACCAACGACAGGGCGAGGGCGCCCGCAGCGCAAGCGAGGAGGATCCCACCCACGACGGGTCTGGCTCCGTAAGCCGGGCCGATGTAAAGTCCCAGAACCCCCGCCCCGATAGTCGTGATGAGGACGATCCAGAAGCGATGCCCGCGCCAGCCGAAAATCCACAGCAGTAGACCGAGTCCGAAGGCCGGAGCACTTACTGCAAGGGAGAATTCTTGAGCTTCCTTCAGAATATCGGGTGCGATGAGCTGCATGCCGGTTCCTCTCGGCCTCCGAAAAGAATGCGCCCAGCCTACTTTTATCCGGCGGAACATAACTCCCGATGGCCAACGATGTCAAGGCGACCCCTGGGCCAGGTGGCCGCCAGAACGCGCATTTTCCCAATGCAGGCACAGAAGATGCACAGGTAACCGCTCGACCTGAGTCGGGCTCATCTTGCCCAGAATCGACTCGTGAATTTCCTATTTCCAGGAAATTGCGTTCCCACGATTCGCGAGATGGATTGGCCCGAACGTATACTAGAGTCAGTTTTGACGATGTGCTGTAGCGTCGATGGCAAGCTCCTTTGCGGGCATGGTTCAAAAAGGGTCAGGCACCTTTGCCGGAACGGCCCGCAGGGTGCTGCGCACAAAGGTGCCTGACCCCTTTTTGAACCATGCTCCTTTGCGGCAACAGATGGGACGGCTTGATGGAAACAGTGAATCGACTTCCCGCTGGCTCAGCACGAAGCCTGCCCGAGGCGGTGGCTCGGACCTTGCGTCACGAAGTGGGGGACCTCTTGCAGACCGTTTACGCAACAGCCGCGATCCTGCAGAGGCGGCTGCCGGAAGGCTACGTCCTCGAGCGGCGCATCCTGTCCGACATGAGGGCGCGCGCGGAAGTCTGCAAGAACCTGCTCGACGTTGTTCACGATTATGTCTGCCCCATTACGGTTTCGCCCCAGGAGTTGGATCTGGCGGACGTGGCGACGGCGCTGGTCACCGAAGCCTCGTCGCATCACGAGAAATTGCATTTCCATAACGAAATTGCTGCCAGGCCGCGAGTCATGGCCGACGTGCGGCGTCTGGCCCAGCTCGGCGACTGTCTCCTGGCCAATGCCTGTGAAGCTGCCAGCCATCAGATCTGGTTTCACACCATCGCCGACTCCGCGTCGGGAACGGCGCAATGGAGCATCATCGACGATGGACCCGGATTGCCGGAGGACCAACTCGAGTACTTGTTTACTCCTTTCTTTACCAGGCGCCACGGCCATGCCGGGCTGGGGCTTGCGCTGGCCCGCAAGCTGGTAACCTTGCAAGGTGGTGAGATCACGGCTGAAAATGTGCCAGACGGTGGCTTTCGCGTATGCGTGAGCTTTCCCCTGGCGGGCCCTTCAAGCGGCTAGCGGGAAGGCTGTAGAATGCGTTGAGGAAGGTGCATCGGATTCTGAAATTGGTTTGCCCGCTTCTATGCGATTCGTCCCCTGGATGATCGCTTGCAAGTTCTTCAATGAAGAGGAAGAGGTCATGGAACGCACGGTTGCGAATTCGGCAAAGCTCAAAGTTGTCGTCGTGGAGGATGACAGCAACATCCGGCTCTTTCTCAAGGAAGCACTCGAGAGCCAGCTGGGACATCAAGTCGTCGGGGAGGCGGCTACGGGAACTGACATGGTTCGAACCGTGTTGGCGCTGGAGCCCGATGTCGTAGTCTTCGACATCCACCTGCCTCACCTCGACGGCCTGGAGGCGCTGCGGCAGATCTATCAGACGCGCATCGTAGCTGCCGTCGCCATCACGGCTGACCGCGATCAGAGCCTTGTGAACCGGGCCACGGAGGAGCATGTGCTGGCGTATCTTGTCAAACCGGTCGAGGTGCAGCACCTGGGCCCTGCTCTGCAAGTCGCCTGGGCGCGCTTCGAGGAATTGAGCTCCCTGACTGCGGAAAACGCCTCGTTGCGGCAAACCCTCCATAGCCGCAAGATCATCGAGCGGGCCAAGGGGGTGCTCATGAAGCGGCATCGCTGGTCCGAGGCAGATGCCTTCAGGCGTCTGCAGCGCGGGGCCATGAATCGCCGCATTCCCATGGTGGATCTGGCCCAGGCGGTCTTGAATGGTGAAGAAGTCGATCTGGGCCCGTGATCTATTCCGGCCCTGGGAATCGAGATGGCGTTCTCGATTCCCGGCGCCCAGGGCTGTCGCTCATGGCCAGCGCGCTCCTAGCCAGAGTGATTTGTAGATGACTACGTCGAAGTATTCTTGCGAGGTCGCAATCGCAGCCAGAACATCGACCGGGTTAGAGCCGCCCAGCAGATCGTTGACCCACACCTGTCCCCCGAACGGTCCCACCGGGATCAAGACCGAGTGATCCGAGGGCGTTGACGCCAAACGCCGCAACAACGTCATGTAGTAGCCGTTCACCATGTTCTGGAAGAATTCGTTCGGTGCGCCGCTGAGGATCAAAGCGGGGAGTGCCGAGCGCACGTTTGGGTTGTTGACCCAGGTGCTCATATCGCCGGAATTGGGAGCGCGCCCAAGGAGATCCTCATACACCGCGTTGACGTAGCCGGTGTTATTGCCGCCGGTATGATTGTAGAATTCGTCACTCTGCATGAAGATATCGATGATATCTATTTGCCGGCCGCCGTTGATCAGGTCGTTGACGAACTGCGTCCCTTCGCCGGGGTTCTCCGCCCGGCCCAGGTACTTCTGGTACCAGTCGGCGACCAGGACGGTGTAGTATTCGGTCGAGTGCGTGATCGCCGAAGCGATGGACGAGAGGGCCATTCCCCGTTCGATCTGTTGCAGCCAGAAGACCGTCTCCTGCGGGGAAATCGGCCTCTGCAAGATATCGTTGTAGATGGTGCGTAGCCATGAGCCTTCCACTTGCGTGGTAACGTAGTCGCCCTGAGCCGTGATCATGTTGCCCAGCGCGCTCTCTTCCGTCAAGCCGCGCCGGAGGTCCCACGCCATCGCTTCCAGGTCGTCCACGCGCGGTGAAGTCAACCCGTTGGGCTGATATTCCTGGTACCAGCGGATGACGTTGTCATTGGTCATCTCGACCGAGAGCAAAAACTCGAGCGCGATCTGCGGCCGGGTGATCGCTCCGCTGTTCAATTGATTAACCCAGAGCGCTACTTCGGACTGCGCGGGATTGCGATTCAAAATCTTCTGGTACAGGTAGGTGACCCAGCCGGCGTTAGTGCCACCCGCGTCGTTGTACGCCTCCGGGGAACCGGCAAATTGGGCCTGGGCGGAGGCGTAGCTTTGACCGCTTGCCAGGAAGTTTTGCCAGGCCTGCACACCGCCCGAATCTCCCTGGCGATTCAGGTAACTCTGGTACCAGCTCTCGATCTGGTCACCTCGTGCCTCTTGGCTGCCGAGGATACTGTCAATGAGAGGCTGCAAGGAAGGCGCATGTTCGAAATCCGGCAGCCAGATGGAGTTCAGCTCAAAGGCGGTGATCGATCGATGAAGGGCATTGGTGAAGAGCTCGTCGATCAGCGTTGTGCAATAGGCAACGGAGCGCGTCACGGATTCGTTCCCTTCGCCCTGGTGATACTGCGGCCAGGGTGGCACGAGCGTGCTGTTGCCCAGGTTGAAGACGGACAAATAGCTCGGCGCCAGGATAGAGCCGGAGCTAATTCCCTCGTCGATCACGGCCAGCTGGTAGCTGCTGCCGCCCTCGAACTGGCCGACGGCGGCGCCGCTATAGTGCGGTAGATTGTCAACGTCGCTCCAAACCATGGTGCCGGTAGCGCCATCAAGTGCGACGATCTTGGGTGCCCCGGCGATGATCACGTCCGGTTTGCCGCTGCCGGTCACGTCGGCCACGATCGGTGAAGAATACAAGTTCTGCGCCTGGAAGGGTTGCACGTTCCACAATGTTTGCCCATTGGGCTGGATGGCGATCACGTCGCCGTGGCCGTCGGCTATCACGACATCCAGAGAGCCGTTGCCGGTAAGGTCCGCAATGGCGGGCGAAGAAAATGTGCGCCCGTCTATTGAAGCGGATGTGGTCGTGTAGGGCCATCCCGGCAGATCGTTGCCCTGGCTGTCCAGCGCGTAAACGGTGTTGCCCACATAGGGAGGACCGCCGGGCGAACCATCGGGATTGCGCGGGTAGAAGTAACCGGTGCCGACGACGACGTCGAGCTTGCCGTTTCCCTGCAGATCGGCGAGTGCCGGTGAGGACCAGATGACCTGATTGGTCAGCTTCACCCATTCTGGTTTACCGTCGGCCGACAGGCATATAATCGTGCCTTCGGGCACGCCAACCGGCGTTGAATGGGCATCGCCGCCGATAATCACTTCCAGTTTGCCGTCGTTGTTCAGATCGCCGATGGCGGCGCCGCTGAACACGGTGTCGTCATTGTTGTACTCCCACAGCATCGTGCCGTTCGCGCGGTAGGCGGTCACCTCATGGCTAACGGATGGTACGACAATGTCGGGGATGCCGGTGCCGTCCAAGTTGCCAGCGGCCAGGCCGCCGAAGATGCTAACCCCGCTGTTCGTGTTCCCGGCGGGGACCAATTGCGGCCAGCCGGGGAGGACATTCCCCGTGCGCGCATCCCACCCGATGACCCAACCGTTCACCAATCCAACGAAGACCGCGGGCCCGCTCGGCAAGTTCGTGACAACGGGCGTCGATTCTATCTGTGCGGCTAATGTTCCCGTGGAATAGACATGGTCGATGAACATCTGCCCGTTTGCGGCATTGTACTTGTAGGCATAGAGATTGCCGTTGCCGCCCGGCGTCAGCACTTCTTGCAGGCCGTCACCGTCCAGATTGGCGGTCACAGCCGAAGAATAGAATGGTCCGTTACCCAAACTCCAGACGCTGTTAGCGCCCGGCAACGTATATGGACTTCCCGGCAAGGCCGCCGGTGATGATGGATTGCAGCGTTCTTCGAGAACTTCCACCGAGATCCGCACACTCCGCCTAGCGCGTCGTCGAGCCATGCATTGTTTTCCTTCTGCGAGACGGGAATTGGACTTAGATCGGGAACGAACGCAATCAAGTATGGGTAACGCGGGAGGCCACGTCAAGCAAATCTAGAGCCGCGCCATGCCCAAGAATTGCACATGAAGGATAGTTTGAAAGCGCGGTCTTCGGATGAAATTGACAGCGGAAATGCACAGATTTAGCGGATTTCGGAAGATCGGGACCTCGGCAGGCTACTTGCCAACGTTCATCGTGCAGCCAAGTTTCACGGTGCTGCCTTACTGTGCGACGGTTTGCCTGAGAAGGAAGTTTCCTACGCCCGGCTCATTTCTTGACGGGGACCTCGCGCAGCTCCATCGGGCCGCCGCAACAGTCACATTTCTTTTTCTCGAAGCGTTTGATCGAACAAACATCACACCAGTAGTAGAGTTCGTGCAGCTCTCCTTTCACATAGCTGTGCACCTCGACCACTTGCAGGAGCTGGCTGCCGGGTAGTATCCGGCCGGTCAAGCGCATCGGGCGATTGAGCAGCCTGTCATCCTTGAAAAACATGCGGGCACCCTCATCCTTGATGAGCGGATACGTCTTGCCGTCGTCCGCAACGAGAGCCAGCCAATGGGGCACGGCATCCGGGTCGAGATGGGAGCCAAATTTCTCCAAGGCATCGGCGAGTGATACCACCTTGCCCTTGTAGTATTCTGTTTTGACCTTGTCGGGGGCTGCCAGCCCCGGAGCGAGAAACGCAACCAGCAGGCAGACGGCCAGGGCCGTCGCGAGGGCGAATCGGCGGCGATTGGCGGTAGTCATCTCAGCCTCGCAAGATTTCCGCCGGAGCTACGCTTCGGGATCCTTGCCCTACAGGTCCTTCCACAGCTCCGATTCATACCGGCCCTTCTCCTGCTCGATCTCTTCCTCCGAAAGCGAGCTGCGGAACTTCAAGTTCGAGAGATCCGTCCCCGGCTCCTTGCGACGCACCGGCTTCTGCTCTGCTTGCGGCATCTCTGACTCTTCGGTTGGCGGACGGTCCTCGCGGCGCCGCCGGCGCAAGTAGAGCTTGAGGGGCACGTCGCCGAACGGCAGGTGATCGCGGAAGGTCTTGAGAAGGTAGCGGTGATAGGTGTCGTCGAATAATTCCGGGCCGTTCGTAAAGAGGACGATTGTCGGCGGGTTGGTCGCAACCTGGGTCGCGAAGTAGATTTTGGGCCGGCGGTTGTGCCGCATCGGCGGCGCTTGCCGAGTCAGCGCGTGCTGCAGCACCCGATTGAGGTCGCCCGTGCCCACGCGCGTGCTGGCCTGCTTGTAAAGGTTCTGTGCGAGATTCAAGACCGCATGAACGTTCTTGCCGCTCTTGGCGGTAATAAAGGCGATCGGCACGAACTCGAGGCTGGGGAAGATCGCGCGCACGTAGTTGCCGAACTTGCCGGTCGGCATCGGCATCATCAAGTCCCACTTGTTGATGACGAAGATGGCGGGTTTGTGATGCTCCAGCACATATTCCGCCAGTTGCTTGTCGACCTTGCTGATCCGCACGCGGGGATCGAGAAACAGGAGCACCACGTCGGCCCGGCGAATCGAGCGCTCGGCCCGCGCGGCGCTGTAAAACTCGACATCGGAAGCGATGCTCTTCTTGCGGCGAACGCCGGCGGTGTCCATGGCGATGAAGACCTTGCCGTCGCGCTCGAAGCGGACGTCGACGCTGTCGCGCGTAGTGCCGGGCACCTCGCTCACGATCATGCGCTCGCTCTGGGCAAGGCTGTTGATGAACGTGCTCTTTCCGGTATTGCGCCGGCCTACGATGGCCAGCTTCATGGCGACATCGACTAGGGCAGCCTCGGATTCCGGCTCCGGCAAGCGTTCGAGGATCAAAGCCATCAGGTCGTTCAATCCGCGTTTTTGTTCCGCGCTCACGCAGACGAGCTTGCCGCGGCCGATCTTGTAAAATTCCGCCGCCTGCGAATCAAGCGCTGCGGTATCGCACTTGTTGGCGACGCAGATGATTGGCTTGGTGACGTAGCGGAGCCGGCTGGCTACTTTCTCGTCCAGCGGGGTCAGTCCAATGCGTGTGTCGACAACGAAAAGGATAACCTGGGCTTGATCGATGGCGGCTTCGATTTGTCTTTCGACGTGGGCCGTCAGGTTGTCTACGTCCTGGATGCCCATGCCGCCCGTGTCAACCAGCTCGAAGAAACGGCGGTCAGCCTTGATCAGCGCAGAAATCCGGTCGCGCGTGACCCCCGCCGTCGGATCGACGATTGCTATGCGCCGACCCGAAAGCGCGTTGAGTAGCGAGGACTTGCCCACGTTCGGGCGGCCTACGATGGCAACCACGGGTACGGCCACTGCCTTTTCTCCTGAATTCGGATAATCCCACCATTATAGGAGCGCAAGGGCTCGAAACAGAAGGCGGCAGTCCGAGAATGTTGCAAGGATGCGTGGAGGGCGGACCGAATGGGCGGCGCTGACAGCGCTCCCAATGCGTCTAAGAATGAGCGAGCCTGTACGCGGACGGCGATGCTTCGCGCTGCGAACGATTCGGCGCGATGGAAAAAGCCTGCACATCTTTGCCCGTCCCGCTCCGTGCCTCGGAATATATACTGAGCGCGGTCAAGAATGAGACATCGCCCTGTAGCCGCATTCGCCAGAATGCGGGGGAAACTGGGAGAGATAGCCCGCATTCTGGCGAATGCGGCTACGGCCTACTGGCATCAGTATTGACCGCACGCAGTATAAAACTGCAATGGTGTACAAAGATCATGTTGCTTCCAGCGAAATAGCAAATGCGAAAAGCTGCCTTGCGAAAACTCGATATCCCCTTGGACGGTGAGGAAATGGGGCATTGCTCGTCTTGATGATGTCTAATTTCGCGGTTCGTGCTCGCCCGCCCATAAAAATTGAACGACGCCCCCGAGTCTTTATGTTTCAAGCGAGGTGAATTCCCTCCCTGGTGAGGTCGAACGCACTGCGAATCGAGGAACTTGCCATGCTTAACGATAGGTTTGTTCCGCAACGGTCCATGTCGCGTGTCCCCTCCAGCCGCTGGCCCATGACCGTTCTTGCGGTGGTCAGCATGGTCCTAACCACTGTCCTGGCCGCACTCTACATTGCACCGGAAGCCGTCCTGCGCATCCGCCAGGCGGAAAACCAAGCCGTGGCGGATGGCGCCTACCTCAAGCGCCAGGCCGAACTCAAGGCGGAAGCAGAAGCAGCTGATCTTCGCCTCGCAGATCTCGATCACCGGGTAAACCTGACATCGCTGGGGTTCCGCGAAGTGGCCCAGAAGGTGACTCCAGTCGTCGTCCACATCAGCAACGAGGCCGAGGTCCGGCAACCCTCCGACGGCCGACACTTCTTCGATCTGGAAACGCGCCGCTATTTCCTGGAAAAGGCCGAAGGTTCGGGCATCCTGGTGAAGCCGGGCTATGTCATGACCAACGAGCACGTCGTGCGCAAGGCCCAGCGTCTCCGGGTAACCTTTGCCAGCGGCCGCTGGATGGTGGTTTCTCCGGAAGACGTGGTTGTGGACGCGGAGACCGACCTGGCAATCATTCGCTTGCCGGTCGAGTCGGCCGAAGCCTTCGGGTCGGACTATGGGGCCGTGGCCGAGTTCGCGGACAGCGACAAGGACGTGCGCGTGGGCGACTGGGCCCTGGCCGCCGGCAGCCCCTTCGGACTGAAACAGACCATCACTGCCGGCATCGTCAGCGCCAAGGGCCGTGCGGAGTTAGGAATCCTCGATTACGTGGAACTCCTGCAAACCGATGCGCCGATCAACCCCGGCAATTCGGGAGGTCCCCTGTTCGACCAGCGCGGGCGCGTCATCGGCATCAACGTTGCCATCGCCACGGAACATGGCCGGAGCGAAGGCGTCGCGTTTGCCATCCCCAGCAACACGCTGATGGATGTGTTTCAGCAGCTGGTCGAGCATGGCGAGGTCGTACGAGGCTTCCTTGGGGTGAAACTCCAAGAAATCCCGCCGGGCATGGGAAGCCATATGGGCATTGGGGAAGCATCGGGAGTAGTAGTCTCCGACGTTTCACCCGGTTCGCCGGCAGAAGAAGCCGGTCTGCGCAGGGGCGATGTCATCGTCCGGTATGGACAGGAGCCCGTGAGCGCAGCCAACCCGATGACCCAGCTTCGCCAACGAATTGCGAAAACTCCGCCGCAAACGACCGTCCCCATCGACATTTTTCGCAGCAATCAGCAGCTGACGGTGCAGGCCACAGTTACTAAAAAACAAGCTAGGTCCTGAGTTGGAGTTGCGCCGATTTTGAAGGGTTGGCGGAGTGAATGGTTGAGGAAGGGAAAAGAAAAGCGGCGGAAAAGCGCCGCTGTCCAAAGAAGTCACTTTTGGAGTGCAGCGCTTTCCGCCGCTTTTGTTGCCTCTATTTTGCAAGGCTCTAAGCATCGAGATCCAGCCTAAGTGCCTTCATGAGTGTTTGGGACAAATTTCGCCTGGATGGAAAACGCGCCCTGATCACTGGCGGCAGCCGCGGACTTGGGCGCGCGATGGCCCAGGCCCTGGCTGAAGGCGGGGCCGACCTCCTCCTCGTTGGCCGAGAGCTGGCAAGCCTGCAAGCTGCCCAAGGTGAGTTGGCGGAGACCGGGCGGCACATCGACATCCTGGCCGCGGACTTGAGCGACCCGTCAGCCGTCGAGCCGATGTGCAAGCAAGCGCTCGACGACTTCGGACCTATTCACATCCTCATTAATAATGTCGGCGGTCGCCGGGTGAACATTGCGACCGAAGAGATGCCTCTCAAAGATTGGCAGCGTCTGATCGACTTGAACCTCACCAACGCTTTTCTGTGCACCAAGCTGATCGGGGGCGCCATGCTCCCGCGACGTTCCGGGCGGATCATCAACATCGCATCGATCAGCGCGTTCGCGGCCACCAGGGGCATCTATGGCCGGCACTACGAAACTTCGAAAGCGGCCCTTGTCGGTTTTACGAGGGCGGTTGCCGCGGACTGGGCACCCCACGGTGTCACGGTGAACGCCATTGCGCCCGGGCCTTTTCTGACCGCGCCCAATCGTCGTTGGTTTCAGGAGAAACCCGGCTTTCATGAAGAGATCGCAGCGCTCATCCCGCTAGGCCGCTGGGGAGACCCGGAAGAATTGGGACCGCTGGCTCTCTACCTGGCCAGCGATGCATCCAGCTTCATGACCGGCGCCACGTTGACCATCGACGGCGGCTACACGCTCTGGTAATGATCGCGCGAAGGCTTATCATCTCGCAACGTAGGCTGCCGTTACTAGTGCAGTTTCACAGAGGATCTAACCGTTTACATCGCTGCTTAAACTGGAACCCTAAGTCATATTTCTTCTTGCGTATTTCCTTCTTGCTGCTACGCTTTTCGAGGAAGTGGGAGGACCCAGGGCGGCGATCAGCCTGTATCCTCGTCATTGTAATTTCGAGTGTGTGCACGGATCGCCTTGGATAATTCCGGCTATGCTATAAGGGTGGAAACTGCGGAATGTGCACGAGATAAGATAGAGTTGTTCAAGGCGCAAGTTAGCGAGTAGTCTTAACGTGGGCTTCGCCCACCGCCCTGCAATGTGCGCAGTTTCCTTGCGCCCGGCAGGAGGGTGATGGGGGAGTTGATCCTCATATTGCAAGCCAGCGATGTTCTTTTCCCTGCCTGCTGGCC